>Ga0307509_10006329_pt1 | contig 15980 bp, 21 predicted proteins | sample 10_EM_MG_FD_202245 | JGI IMG/M metagenome (GOLD analysis project Ga0307509, IMG submission 202245) | Populus trichocarpa ectomycorrhiza microbial communities from riparian zone in the Pacific Northwest, United States - 10_EM | ecosystem: Host-associated > Plants > Roots > Unclassified | place...
CCTGGGGGTGGGGGGTTGTTCTGCCCTTGGGTATTCGCTGCGCCGGAAGGATTGTTCTGAGCTTGGGGGATTGCCGGGCCTGGGGGTGGGGGATTGTTTTGCGCTTGGGGAGTCTCCGGGGGAGCATGTTACATCCCCAGTGGCGTACCGAGAATGCCCATTGGGGGAGCCGCATGGATTTGCGCAGGAATAATTACCGGCCCGGGACCATTGGTCTGAGCTTGGGGGATCGCCGGGCCTGGGGGTGGGGGATTGTTCTGCGCTTGGGGATTCGCTGGGGGAGCAGGTACGTATTGGGCTGGCCCAGGAGCATTGGCCAGCGGAGGATTTTGGACAACTGGGCCAGCGTTCGGTACAGCTGATGCAATACTGCACTGGCACTGAGGTGGTGCGCTGAGAGGTAGTAATATTGGGTTCAGAATGACTTGCGCAGGGGAGACGCCCGGGCCGGGTAGAGGCACGTGGTTATTGGTCTCCATGGTCTTGGTCAACTGCTTCCCACAGTCCTTAACCAATTGAAAAACTGCCTCATCGATCTCCTGCATACTAGTTATGTTATTGGTTGTTGACGCAGTGGCGAGTTCATCGCACGCAGGTTTCTATCTCCTCATGCCTGCGAGGATTTGCTGGAATTCGGTGTCTGGGAAGTGCCAATTATCTGAAATATAGCCCCTTGCTAACATCTGATCTTTGACAGTATCCCGCCAACAAACGTATACGGGGGGGCTGGTTTTTGGGGTGATGGGGGATGCCCATGCTCAACTTATGATCGTTAATCAATCGACGATCCGGGCGTCGATGAGAATACTCCCCAACGAGAGTAAAAGGCGGAAGGTGATAGGTCTGACCCGCGGGCGGCGCCTGCTGCGCACCTCAGGCCAGCATGAGGGCGTACCCTACAATGTTGTTATACTGCGCCATATCCGTGGATTCTTGGTCTATATAAATGTCAGTATTTAGGGATACTTGTGATGTAATAACGGTGGCTGTTGTGGAGGTTCTGAGTGTGAGATGATACTTGGTATGAAGCCCATCTAGTATCGTGATCAATTTATTGTATATATCAAACTCCCAGATCCACTAGGTGATTTGAAAGAATGATGAATTCGTTTCATGATTTGATAAGAAAACGCGAATCTGACGCTCTATGACAGGACTCTTCCATTGTCTGATTCAACTTGAATAAATGAAACGTGGTAAACGCATTGGGGCGGGAAGATAATATTTGTCGTCTCATTTGTTGAAAGAAACCACAGCTGATACCACGTGACTCTTACGCTAACTCTATCAACGACTAGATCATGATTATCGCATGCGCGCCCCTTGGCCCTACATGCGATCAATACGCGTTGGCGTCAACACTCGACATAGCTGCACCCTCGAATCTACACGGAGCCCGAGGGATCAAGGGAGCAAAGTCGAACTTGAACCATGCCTAGCAAATGTCCATTCTGCCGCCGAAAATACACCCGGTCTGGTGCATATGAGAAGCACCTGGGAACTGCGCACGCAGGTCTGGACATTGTCCTCGCGTCAACGGTACAATATATCAATATGGAATCAAGCGTATCGCACAACCCAGACGCAAGTGAGCGCCAGGATTCCGACTGTGAATCCAATCCAGGCCCTGCTGGATCGGAGCCTGACAAATTTTGTCGAGACATTGCATACGAGTCTGATACTGAAATATTCGATGATGCTACGTCACCCTCCGCTGGCAAACAGATTCATTATGAAGGCGCCGGGCAGGTAATCGGAGACGTCAACGGTTTTGAGCATGAATACGGCACCCTGTGCGACGACCCATGGGCACCATTCAATAGCGAACAAGGTTTCAAACTGGCATCCTGGTTCATTGAGGGAAATGTATCCAAATCAAGAATCAATCAATAGTTCTCAGGTGGCCAAGGAGATGCTGAATCAGTCGGGTATAGCTCCATGCACACGCTGGAGAACCATCTCCGGTTACTGGATCCGTACAGTCAATATCTGCAATGGTTCAAACGACAGGTTGAGGATGGCCAAAGAACTTTGCCATTGTTTTACCGCAACATACTAGGTTGTGTTAGATATCTCCTTCGCCAGGTCGCATACCGAGACGACTTGGTCTACGCGCCACGGCATGAATATGACTCCACCGGGCAGAGAATATATGCAGAAATGCATACGGCGGATTGGTGGTTGGACGTCCAGGTATAGCAACCCATCCGCTTCTGCTGGGACGTTCGCTGACTGATTATAGGAGACGATTCCACCTTGTGCTACTGTTATTCCAATAACTGGGATGTCGGATCAGACAAACCTCACCAACCTCTCGGGTGACAAGAAAGCGGGGCCGGTCTATATTACGATCGGAAATCTTCCATCGGCCAGGCGCAACAGCCCAGGTTCAATGGCTGTTCTGCTTCTCGCCTTATTGCTCATTCCTCCCAAACTCTCAAAGGCCCCCATAGCGGACCAACGTCAGAGGAAAATCAAGGCTCACACCCAACAAGTTGTAGTCGAACTCATCTTCGCGCCCCTACAGGACGTGGCGCATACCGGCATCGCCATTGACTGCGCCGATGGCAAGGTTTGACAGTGCTTTCCAATTCTCTCCGCGTGGATGGCCATCCATATGGAAGACGTGGCACTAAACGGGTTAAAGACCAACGCCGGTCCTAAATGCGAGGTGCCTACCGGCGAATTAGGAACAAATGCCAGAAGCCATCGAACCAGAGATTACGCAAGATACCAACGATACAAATCTGAAAATCAGAACTCAGGCTCGGAGTCCGACGACGACCACATCATGTGTGACAAGCTTGGTATCGGCCAAAATATTTTTCACCGCCTCGACCGGGTTTCGGCGTCTGATCTGTACAAGCCAGACATGCTCCATACCATTAATCTAGGGCTATTCAAGCCCATGATGGACTGGATTGAAGGCTTTCGGAAGAAACAGGGGCGACTGCAGGCTTTCGATGATGTTTGGAAGGCATTACCGCGATACCCGGGATTCTTGGTCCCCAAAAAAGCCTACCGTGAAGTTACGCAGTGGCAAGGGAAAGAGCTGAGGAATCTGGGGCGCTGTATTTTGGGAGTTCTCGCCGTGGCACTCCGCCAGCCTGGAGGTGGACAAGTAATCCCTTTCAAACATGCTCTCGGATGCGTCAGGGCACTGGTCGACTTCAATATGATGGCGCAATACCGAAGCCACACGTCTGACACCATAGCCTACATGGAAGATTATCTGGACCAGTTTCATAAGCTAAAAGATATCTTCTTAGAATTTCGAGTAACAAAACGCACACAGGACAAGGTTGACAAGCAACGAGAGGAGATTCGACGTCAGAGAGCCCTGGTGATTGAGCGAGTGGCCCCATCCCTACGGCGCCGGATGCGCGACGACAATCGTCAAGAAGAAAACGACCTCTGTCTGGACTTGGTCTGTGGCGAATCGCATTTCAACTTTATCAAGATGGATCTACTAAGCCACTTTTGTGACCATATACGCCAGTTTGGCAATATTCCGATGTATTCCACGGAGATCGGAGAGCTCGGTTACAAGACGCAAATCAATGACGGATGGCGCCAATCGAACAAAAATGATGCAGCGCGCCAGATCGTCCACAGCTACGGTCGTCAACATGCCATCAGAATGGGCCTGTTGAACCTTGAATCTCTACAATGTCGCCAGGCCGATCTCACAGGTGACGTCTTGCATCATTTAGACACGACGGCCAGCACCGTGACCGGAGCAGCGCCGGTTGGCTGCAGGAGGGTCCTGAAGGGACGTCGGGAAGATGTGTCCAACGTCGTGGATTTTAGCCGGATCTCGGGAGTCGGACTCGAGATTATATATCCTGAATTGATCCGATATAGCAGACATAACCTGCCCGCAGCGCACCGTCTTCCTGAGGACTATGCGATGCTTCGATCAGTCCCGGTTGAGCTACTCACACAACTTGAAATCCCGGTTCTTGCGTTCCAAGAAGCCGATGTTTACGAGATCCACCGTGCACGATCCACTGGCAATCTACACTTTAGAAACCAGGGCAGTCGCAATGATTGGGTTTGGGTACAAGCGGGTACGGAAGAAATGTATGGTGCGCTGAGGGGTCGTCTGCCGGCAAAGCTAGTTCCCCTCGTAAAAATCACGGACTACAGATCCGACGATACTGTGCGTCGGGTCGCCGGAGTTCAGATGCTGACCCCAGTCAACTCAGGGCGCCTATCGGATCAACATGGCCTTGTTACAGTGCAGATGAGGGAGGACGCACGAGGGTTTACAATAGTAGATATAGGGACAATCCTCGGTCTGGCGCATCTGATCCAGGAGTAGGACCGGCGCTGGCTTATAAATAGCCGGATTGATTTGTGAACATTTAATGAGGTTTATTAAAGAATCTGGATGAGAGAATCAGGACTCGGCTATGCGGGAGAATCATACATGATCTTGATACTGTATATAGAAGATAGAGAAGCGACTTTAAACCCACATCATGAGTTCAGAAGACCAGTGAGGCGTAATACTTGAGATGTGAGATGTGAAAAAAAAAGTGCTGCTGCCCCAGACGCCAGCAGACCGGCCTCAGAGGAAGAAGCGAATTAATTCAGGTTGAGAGTACCCGAGCGGGCATAAGGGGCGGGATACATCAGGAGGCAGAGAAGAATCGACGTGGAGCAAGCACGATCAGGAGGAAGAGGCGACGAGAGGGAGAATCTGGGGTAGTCTGGACTTCGGGAGAACGCGACGTTGCGTCAGGACGTAAGAAACGTTGCGACGTTGCGTCAGGACGCACGGGACGCACCGGACGCAGAATATCCGGCGCTTGCGTCAGGACGCAACGCCGGCAGATCAGACGCAAGATCCGTTTTTACTAATGACAGGAGCGGGCAGTGCATGATCTCCTATGTTTAGTTGATTTATATTGTGTTTATTTGATTTGATTTCAGCTCCGCCACTGTCTCTGAGTCAGATAGGCGATCTTATCGTATTGCTATGTTTAGTTTGCTTTATTGGAAGTTTATATTTAGGACTCCGGGTATGGAGTGGTCATATAACACTGGCGAAGGCTGAGCATTGTTTGTTTGTTTCTTGCTTTGGTCTTGCAGGAGTACAGGATTCCGGTATGTGCACAGCTACTGGTCATGATCGTCATTGCAGGAAGGCTAATGCTCCGGGGTTTTGTATTTAAACCAGTCTCCGGGCTAGCAGGAGACAGCAGACTTCGACAGACCTGCAGTCTAAGAATACACTTGGTTGAACGGCAATCCCTGAGTCCCTAAGTCCAATTTGTCCTTCAACTATTATCCTTTCAGCTACCGGTCCCTTGAAGCCTCCCTTGGTACCAGCGCTAGCAGGGCTACGGCCGCTCCTATTGTATTTTCGTTAGACAGGAATAAACCTGTTACATTTTTTTGCCTTTAGCAGGTGAACATCCTTTGTTCTAAGGATTGGGAACAGCCTGGTAGAATTGATCACCCTCCCAGTATCTTGATAACTAGTTTGAAGTAGTGTTCGTTACGGGGCGGGGCGGGGCGGGTTTTCACTCGCCAGACCCTGCCCTTACACGGGGGCAGGCGGGTATGTTTCGGGTAATCCCCGCCCTGCCCCCGTCAGGGGCCCCCCCTCACTCATTCCCAGGACGGGGCCCCGTTTGTTAGCACCTATTTTTAACGGGGACCCGTCAGGGGTATGGGTGGGGCGGGGGCCTGAGCGGGGACAGGGGCAGGGAATGCCGAAAAAGACACCCCGCCCCAGGCCGTTGGGTGGGGCGGGGCGGAGAAAAGGGCCGGGGGCCCGGGTTTTTCGGGGCCCCGTCCGCCCCGTAACGAACTCTAATTTGAAGCAGGAGCGGCAGGGAAAGGAACTCCCGGCTCAGGTGCTACATTCCCAATAGCAGAACGCTGGAGCAGAAGTGTTACCAGGTCTGGTAGGGCCTACAATCGTCCTTCAGCACAACCCACGGACGATACTCCACAACTAACAACTCAGGAAACAACCCCTGGGCCCACGCCAGGCTCAGCAGATACACCAGCTAGAACCAGTCACCTCCTTGCAGGAGATCTAGATCCCGATTCAGACGAAGACCACCGTGACGACCTCACAGCTGAGGAACTCATTCAAAGAGAAGCCTGGCGGCTTGAGGAAAGAGCAGCAGCAAGCGCAGCAGCCCAGCAAAGTTCGGAAACTGAACGCCCACCAGAACGCCCCACCACAACCAGGTGGCGAGCACCCAGCATTCTAGAAGTCTTTGGAAGTCAGACACCCACTACAGCGCCCTCCCAAGAGCATGGAGAGCAACAACTTCCCGGTACATTCATCCCAGACACACCAGAAAGACCCTCGAGATCCAGGAGCGCCAGAGAGCCTCCTGAACGACCAGACCCACCACCTCCAGACCCAGACCTACTTACAGGCACTATGGCAGACCCAGGCCCGGCCAGGTTGCCACCTCCCAAGCTCCCCAAACCACCTATGTTTAGCGGGGAAGGAGAAGACGTGAAGCCAGACAAACTTAACCGATGCCTCAGAACAGTCAAAAAGCATCTAGCAAGATCAGGACTGAACGACGACTCTCCTGGAGTGGCGGACTACTTTGGCGCCTACACAGATGGCAAGGCCAATAACGCATATCAGACCCTAGACAGAGAAGTGGAGGACCTAACTCTAGCGCAGTTAACACAATGCCTGTACCAGCTATTCGAAGCCGCTACAAACTCCGATGACACCTATCACAAGTGGCAGAATATCCGCCAGACAGCAGGTGGACAGCCAGCAGGCATAAGGAAAATAGGTGGAGAGCTAACGGACCTCAAAGGATCCCTTCCGGCAGGATCTATCTCAGACTATCCACAGAAGCAATGATTCCTCGATGCTATGGACTCTAGACTACGCCCCAATGTTGAGCCCCAGCTCAGACCAGAAGATACCTCGGACCAGATGGTAGCTGTAGCACAACACTATGATGCTACTATGTACAGAACTGGCGCCTACAAAAGCAGCGATAGAAGCCAAGCTTCTAGCAGCAAAACCCATACAGCAAAGAAAGAGAATACCTACCGCAAACTCTACAACATCAAAGCCCAGGAATACAGGCAAAGGCAAGGCCCCTGCCAAGAAGAGGACCTATTCCAAGTCCAACAAGCCAAGTAAGGTGGAGATGGACCGCCGCAAGGCAGAAGGAGCTGTTTCTACTGTGGCGAAAGTGGGCACATGGCAAATAAGTGCCCAAAGAAAGAAGTTATGACCAACCATGTTCGCCTCTCGGAGGAATGGCCAGACAGCAGCGAAGGCGAATATGAGCCTGATACAGACAGTACAGAGGAGCTAGATCGCAGCGGCTCTATCAGAACCTAGAAGACTACAGTAGGCAGGCCCAAGGAGAGGCCATTCCAGGCACTCGACTTCACTATCAACATCAATGGCAAGCCTGCCAGAGCCCTCGCAGATACAGGTACCATCGGCTGTACCCCTGATATCCAACAAATTCGTTACCACCCACAACATTCCCTACACAGCTAGGAAGAATCTCGTCCCTTTGAAGATGGCAGTTAAAGGATCGCGATCAACTAGCAACTTCTCTGTTGAGGTTATGATTCAGCTAGGCAAGATGAAAGTCAACAAGGTGCCTATGCTCGTCACGCTAGTATCAGACTATGATATCCTCATTAGTATGGATGACCTCATAAGGCTAGGAGCGGTCATCAATTGCCAAAAGAAGAGCATCTACTTCTCCAAGTACAAGGTCAGAGTTACCTGTGACAGAAAATCTAGAGAATCTAGATCAGCCATGACGAAGCGACAGGAAGTACCAGACTTCCTGGCGATGTTCCCCAAGGTATTTGTCAAAGAAGTACCAGAGGAACTGCCACCAATACACAAGATAATGCACAGGATAAGCCTCATAGACCCGACGAAGCTTTTAAAGACACCCACTTTCAAGTTCAAAGCGCCACAAGCCTTGATGTCCAAATACAAGGCATGGATCAATAAGCAGATAAACACGGGTATCCTCCATAGGACCAGTGTGCCCGGAGGAGCCAGCATATTTGTGGAAGCCAAAAGCGATTGCAAAATCCGCCCCTTGGTAGACCTCCACTTCAGGAATAATAACACCCAGGCCGATCACACACAGATCCCCGAACAGAACACTATATTGAATGCGGTAGCCAGAGGACGATTCCGCAGCAAGCTAGATCTCAGGGACGCCTATTTCCAGACCAGAGTGCATCCAGACGATGTGAAGTACAACACTATCAAAACACCCTTCGGTGGCTTTACCAGCCAACCCATGATGCAAGGAGACATGAATGCTCCCGGAGCCATTGTGAGCACTATGGAGGACCTATTCCATGACGAATTAGGCAAGAACATATAGGTCTACATTGACGATATTTTTGTCTTCTGTGACACCTTTGAAGAGTATGTTAAGAACATTACGAACGCCTGCAGAAAGCTGCAGAACGCCGGCTATCATGCCAACCTAAAGAAAAGCATTTTCTTTGCCACCAAACCTGCTATCCTAGGCCATATGATAGACGATGATGGCATCCACCCTGCACCAGAGAAAATCCGGACCATAATGGACTGGACAAGACCAGAAAGCCAGAAAGAACAGCAGCGATTCAATGGAATGGTTAATTATATCTCGCAATTCATTCCCCACATCGCCACCATCACAGCCCTGCTCACAGAGCTGAGTGGGAACGCTGAATGGCTGTGGACGGATCAGCAGGAAGCAGCCTTCGAAGCGGTCAAGCAAGCTGCAGATAAGCAGAAAGTCCTTAGACAGATCGACTATAATAAGCCAGATATGATATCGCTTGGTACCGATGCATCTCCTACAGGTACGGGCGCTTGGATAGGCCAAGGACCAACTAGAGATGGAGCCAGACCTGCAGCGTTCCACAGCAGGAAGCTGACGCCATCAGAAAGCAACTACCTCATATACCAACAAGAAACGCGCGCTATCATTGAGGCTATGGAGGCATTCGCTCCCCATTTGCTACACAGGCAATTTACAGTGGTTACAGACCACCAACGCCTCACTAATCTCATGACATGAAAGAATCTCAATGGACGACAGCAGAGATAGCTGACGCATATCAGTCGCTTTGATTTTAAAATAGAATACCAGCCAGGGGCGATGAATTTCCTAGCAGAGTATTTATCGAGAATCCATGAGGGAACCCCAGGGCCGCTAGATATAAGTCTCAAGGACCCCACTATCGATTATGACAGCCTTGAGCTACCTGACCCTACCCAACCCCTACAAATCAATACAAGCTACGCCTCATCTGCCGATTTGAGCATTGAATCAGACGACGCCATGTACCACTCAGACCAAGTCCAAACCTGTCCTACCCTTACCAGCAGTGACTCTATCAGTCGTTACCGCTCTGAATACCTTATGGATGAGATTACCAGCAATGCAGTGACCCGCTCCCAGAAGCTTAAGGCCTCTGCTTCCTCGCCAGCTACATCAAGCGCAGCCAGCAACGATAGCAGAATATCGATTGGAAACTCTTGGGGTGATAATAGAACTCTCCCAACCTCTAGTAAAATGGAACGACCACACTCCGAAATGAGCTGGATGTCATGCACTGACAATGGGTATGAAATACATAAGAATGAAAAGGAAGGTGCAGGCTACTGGCCAAAGGACCCTAAGGTCGTGAAGCAGAGCAAGAAGACAAAGAGAAAAGAGCAGGATAGGACTTCAACATCGAATAGAGCCCTTGAGGACGGCGAGGCCACGCTCCCCAATATCGCATACCTCTCGGAGACCCTCCCAGCTTTCCGTATGAATGATACCATCCTAGCCACACCGCCCATGGCCTCACCGGCCTTTGGTCCCCTTTACAGCCAGGCAGGCTATAACTCCACTGAGGCAACCAATGCCAACCAATTCCTAAGCACCCTACACTCCTGCCTTATAGGTATCCTCGCCCAGCCAGTCAGAGAAGCCCTTAAGACCGATGCCCTCTACACCAGAGTCAAGGAAACCGATAATTAATTGCACTATTCCATCCCCGATGGCCTCCTACTCGCCCAGAACACCAATAGGTACCAAAACCTTTATTTACCTGTAGGACCTCTTGAGAAGGGGGTATCCCTACAGGATTGCATCCTCAAGACTGTCCATGAAGGCCTCGGAAACTTCTCAGCCTACAAATGCTACTCCTATGCGGCTTGCTTCTTCTGGTGGCCACAGATGCGCCAGGACCTTGTCCTATACTGTCGGTCATGCGATAAGTTCCAGATTAACAATGAGCCCACTACCCTACCCTATGGACGATCCCTTACCCTCCCTGAGCCCGACGAAGCCTACCAATCCCTAGCCGTAGACTTCGCCGGCCCTTTTAACAAATCCGATGGCTATACATCTATCATGGTCATAATGGACCGCTTTACCTCTTACACACATCTCCTCCCACTCAAGGACGCTGCTACCTCTGAAAAGATCTTCAAGAAACTCAACAGTACTATCTTTGACATCCATGGCCTCCATCTCAGCATTGTCCTTGACCAGGACTCTCGCTTTACCTGTAAGTTTTGGTCACAAATGATGAAGTCCCTTGGTATCCAGGTCTGGATGGCTACCCAATACCACCATCAAACGAATGGCCAGGTTGAGGGAAGGATCCGTACACTCAAACAGCTAATGAGGAACTTCGTTAACTCTAGACAAAATAACTGGTCAGGCGCCCTCCCCGCTATTGCAGCAGCCATGAACGGCGCCCCCCATGAATCTCTAGGCATCTCGCCATACCAGGCTCTTTATGGACGGCCCTGGAAGATATTCAACCCTGCCCAGAGATCCGCCAGCAAGGTACCAGCTGTGGACGATATCTTAAATGCCCATGAAGCAACAAGAATGCAAGTAGTCATGGCCAGAAAGCATGCTACCTTCCGCCAGACTGTCCAGGCTGACAAACGCCACAAACGCCTAACGGAACCCTTCAAGAATGGCAGCAGAGTTCTTGTCCGAGGCCGCCCTTATACCTCCTCCCCTGGACAATCCAAGAAGCTAGAACCACGCTGGTTCGGCCCTTTCAAGGTCTTTGAACATATACCTGACACAGACAACTACAAGTTACACCTCCTGCCCAGAATGGCTGGCCAGAAACCCTACTTCCACGTCTCCCCTCTTAAGGAATACAGAGAGAACGATCCCGATAGATTCAAGTCCGGCAGAATGGACAAGCCAGCCCCCATCCTAATCGACAATCCAGAAAAATGGGAAGGAGAGCAGATACTCGACTCCTGCCGCCAAAACACCAAGCACGAATTCCTGGTTCACTGGAAAGGCTATGAGCGAACAGACGACTCCTGAGAACCTATCGAGAACCTCGACCACTTCCTGGAACTCATACAGGAAGACTGGGACGCTAACCACCCAACAGAACCGACGCCCCAGATCACCTCTAGAGTGCGTTACAGGGCGGACGGGGCCCCAGAAAACGCGGGCCTCCAGCCCTTTTCCCCGCCCTGCCCCGCTCAACGGCCTGGAGCGGGGTGTCTTTTTCGGCATTCCCGGCCCCTGTCCCCGCTCAGGCCCCCGCCCTACCCATACCCCGAACGGGTCTCCGCTAAAAATGGGTGGTAACAAACGGGGCCCCATCCAGGGAATGAGTGCGGGTGGGCCCCGTGCGGGGGCGGGGCCGAGATTACCCTAAAAATACCCCCCCCGGCCCTGTGTCAGGGCGGGGCCTGGCATGTGAAAACCCGCCCCGCCCCGCCCTGTAACGCACACTAATCACCTCCCACTACATTAAGGCTTCCTGGGAACCCATGGAAGTGTCCTCTACACCCTGTACTGCAGACGATTGCCCACACGACTTCTGGCAACCCTATGACGATGAGGAATATGATTCTAGCAGCTCAGAACAGGACTATTTCCCCACAGATGATGACAGGCTCCTATGGCACACCAACGAGAGCGCTGAGGATAGCGCAGACTTTGGAATGATGGTTGATTTTTCAGAATAAGGGAATGTAACATGAGTACATGTTCCGGTAACGGTACACAGGAGCGGGCAGTGCAGAATCTGCTAAGTTTAGTTGATTTATATTTGCTTTATTTGATTTGATTTCAGCTGCACCACTGTCTCCGAGTCAGATAGGCTATGCTATCCTATTGCTATGTTTAGTTTGCTTTATTTGAAGTGTATATTTAGGATTCCGGGTATGGAGTGGTCAAGTAACACTGGCGAAGGCGGGGCATGGTTTGTTTGTTTCTTTCTTTGGTCTTGCAGGATGACAGGATACTGGTATGTGCACAGCTACTGGTAATGATCGTGATTGCAGGAAGGCTATCGCTCTTGGGTTTTGTATTTAAACCAGTCTCCTGGCCAGCAGGAGACAGCAGACTTCGAAAGACCTTCTGTAACATGTGTACCTGTTCCGGTAACGATACACAGGAGTGGGCAGTGCAGGATCTCCGATGTTTAGTTGATTTATATTTCGTTTATTTGATTTGATTTTAGCTCCGCCACTCTCTCTGAGTCAGATAGGCTATGCTATCGTATTACTATGTTTAGTTTGCTTTGTTGGAAGATTATATTTAGGATTCCGCGTATGGAATGGTCATGTAACACTGGCGAAGGCTGAGCATTGTTAGTTTCTTTCTTTGGTCTTGCAGGATTACAGGATTCCGGTATGTGCCCAGCTACTAGTAATGATCGTGATTTCAGGAACGCTATCGCTCTTGGGTTTTGTATTTAAACCAGTCTCCTGGCTAGCAGGAGACAGCAGACTTCGACAAACCTTCAGTCTAAGAATACACTTGGTTGAACGGCAATCCCTGAGTCCCTAAGCCCAATTTGTCCTTCAACTATTATCTCTTACCTCCGGTCTCTTGAAGCCTCCCTTAGTACCAGTGCTAGCAGGTCTACCGCCGGTCCTACTGTATTTTCGTTAGACAGGAATAAACCTGTTACACCTTCAGTCTAAGAATACACTTGGTTGAATGGCAATCCCTGAGTCCCTAAGTCCAATTTGTCATTCAACTATCATCCTTCTAGCTACCCGTCCCTTGAAGCCTCCCCTAGTACCAGCGCTAGCAGGTCTACCGCCGCTTCTATTCTATTTTCATTAGACAGGAATAAACCTGTGACAATACCACTATAAGATCATGAATAAAGATTACCGGGGGAAGGAAGATATCCGATTATGAAGCTGGTGTCGAGGCCACCAATCTCCGCAATCAGATCCAGTGCCACATTGGGTCAAGCAGTTGTAGAGCTATCTGCTATCCAGCTTTCCATTACTTTAGTCCAAAGACCAAGTACAGAATGGCAGGCGGATCCATGGGTTTTGATCCGACAGAGACGTACCTTATACCACCGAGTAGCTGGTGTTGACTCCAACAACCAGCTGCAATCAGATCCAGATTTGGCCCTACCGTTGTTGTGGAATCTGCCATCGAGTTCATAGATCTTGAGAAAGACCTGTCTCAGAAGGGTTGGCGGATTCATGTGCTTTGATGGGACAGAAACGTCCGTTATTCTATTAGGAACCCGACATCGAGCCCAACAACCGGCCATAAATGGAATAAAAATCTGTAGAGCAGTTGTGGAGCAATATGCTGTTGAGTAAAAGATAGCCAGGGCTACTAGTATTATAAAGATTCTAATAAAGTTCGTTACGGGCGGACGGGGCCCTGAAAAATGCGGGCCCTGGCCCTTTTCCCAGCCCCGCTCCACTCAATGGCCTGGGACGGGGTGTCTTTTTCAGAATTCCCTGCCCCTGTCTCCGGTCAGGCCCCGCCCCACCCATACCCCAGACGGGTCCCTGTTAAAAATAGGTGGTAACAAACGGGGCCCCGTCTAGGGAATGAATGCTGGTGGGCCCCAGACGGGGGCAGGGCGGGGATTACCCGAAAAATACCCCCCTGGTGCCGTGTAAGGGCGGGGTCTGGCAAGTGAAAACGCGTCCCGCCCCACCCTGTAACGAACACTAGATCCTCACTACAGAAGATAGTGAATTCCTGGGTCTTGATGCGATCGAGACGTACATTATACTGTTAGGAACCTGGCGTCGAGCCCCCCAGCCACTCGTAAACAGAACCAAAATCTGTACAACAGTTGTGGAGTATTCTGCCCATGACTAAAGAATTGCACTGGCTACACTAAAGATACTCTCCACAGAAGACACCGAATTCATGTGTTTAGATGCTCCCGAGACATACATTGAACCGTTGGATAGCTGGTGTCAGGTCCCACAACCCCCACAAGCCGAATCAAAATCAGTGGTCCAATTCCTGAGGAATCCGCAATCGTGTAAAGAATCACCAAGGCAACTATGATAGTGGTATAGAGATCGCGTTCACAGACGACAGCAATTTCCTGAGCTTTGATGCCACAGAGATGTCCTTTATAGCGTTGCATAGCCAGCGTCGAGCCCAACAATCTCCCGCAATGGGTTCCAGGATCGGAGCACTGGTCGTGGAGGAATCTGCCATTGAGTTCTGGGAGCGCCAGTACACGACCCCATTTGGCCCTGTAACTTCATGAATAATATCCCTCTGCGCATAAATCTTATACTGCTGGATAGCTGGCATCGAGCCCAAGAACCTCCAGGTGTTGGATGCAGGATTGGCTGTCTGGCTGTGGTGGAGTGTTGCAGCTGTGGCCAGGGAGTGTGGATGTTGTCTGTGGTGATGCAAAGAGAGTGTCGCGTGACGTCCAGTTTGAGGCTAAGTGGCAAGAAACCACCAGGAACTATGCTAGACTTGAGACTATTATGGCTATTACTAGCTTTCAGACAGGACTGAGCTGGCAGTTTCGCTCATTCAAAGATGATGTTCTGAAAATAGAACTCTGAGTGCCAGGACCTGTGTGACTTGGGGTCTTTAGGGCAAATTTAAGATGAAGGGTCAGATGGTTTCCTCACCAGGCACCAGCACTAACTATATTTTCATTGCCAAGAAATATGTCTTGCTCACATCCGGGCTTGAAGACAAAGAAGGCAGAAAGGAGTATCCGGGATAGTGGTGAATCCTCATGTGCGATGGTGTTGCAGTTTAAGTCAGGATGCATCGGAGGCAGGGTTGCTTAGTTGCATGTGTCTAGAGGAAACCCAGTGTAGGCAAGGGACTCTGAACGTATTCCCCTAGCGGGAATAGCTTGCATAAATTATGCGCGAGGTATATGCCACTATGGGGGAGAGCATATATCCGAACCTAAGCTTCCTGAGTAGGGACTTCCTGGAGTGGAGGCATCTGGGAGACTACTCAGGAACCACAAAGAGTTCACGTTCCAAGATATGGCTAACTGATTGGAACGATAATAAGACAATCAGTTCTCTACTCTTACTAATGCATACGCATTATGCATTGTTAGATGAATATCAGACTTCATGACTCCATATTCATGATACTATTGGTGTGTCGGCATTTAAACTGCATATTCCATTATATATCCGGACGAAGAGATCGAAGACTGACTACTGGTGGAGTGGGGACACCCTCAGAAGAAATAGCAGTTGGGAGATTCTCAGAGTCAAGCTGGGGCAAGATTCAGAGTCAAACAATGTTCGCACTTTGTTCTGACACCTCTGAATTTCTAGAAAGATACTTCTTTACTAGTGAAGTCAAAGTAGCATGAACATTAGTATAAATAGAAGGGCTCTCCCCGATGGTTGAGAACATCATCAAGCAACTGAGAAGAGACCTTAACAATATTATAAGTTATTACAATATTCTTCTATAACTTTACCGAACAATTCATCTTGAGCCTTCCTGGCCTATAATCTGTTGTCTCAAATACCCTCGGCCTAGTTAGCCTGGAATCATAGTTTCTTAGCTACCCGTAACAGAACCCACCTGACGCAACCAGAGGGGGCACACTGGTACAGGATACATAGGACGCACAGGACGCACAGGACGCACAGGACGCACAGGACGCACAGGACGCACAGGACGCACAGGACGCACAGGACGCACAGGACGCACAGGACGCACAGGACGCACAGGACGCACAGGACGCAC
>Ga0307509_10006330_pt1 | contig 15980 bp, 15 predicted proteins | sample 10_EM_MG_FD_202245 | JGI IMG/M metagenome (GOLD analysis project Ga0307509, IMG submission 202245) | Populus trichocarpa ectomycorrhiza microbial communities from riparian zone in the Pacific Northwest, United States - 10_EM | ecosystem: Host-associated > Plants > Roots > Unclassified | place...
CCCCCGGGACCGGAGCCCCCGGCACCCTCGCCGACCTGGACCTCGCTGCGCTCGACGAGGCCTTCCACACCAAGTTCACCGGCCTCGCGCACACCATCCAGGCCGCGCTGCCGCACCTGTCGAAGCAGGGCTCGATCACGCTGGTCTCCGCCATCTCCGCACAGCAGGCGCTCCCCGGGACGGCAGGCCTGGCCGCGGTCAACGGCGCCGTCGAAACCCTCGTCCCGACCCTCGCCCTCGAACTCGCCCCGATCCGCGTCAACTGCGTCTCCCCGGGCGTCGTCGACACCGACTGGTGGGACCGCGTCGTCCCCGCCGAGCAGCGCGCCGCCGTGCTGGAGAGCTTCGTCGCGGGCACCCCCGTCGGCCGCGTCGGCAAGCCGGAGGACATCGCCGACGCGCTCTCGCTGCTGGTCCGCAACGGCTTCATCACCGGCGCCGTGCTCCCCGTGGACGGCGGCGCCCGCCTCAAGCCCTGACCCCCTTTCGGGTCGGCCGCCGGACCCCGTTGGCCGACCCGAAGGGTTCTCCTAGCTGTCAGCCCGCCTTGGCATACCTTCTTGGGGGAGAATCGAATAGTGACGACCCCGCAACAGTCCGGCCCCGTCTCGATCGAGCACGTCATCAGCACCCTGCCCGGCCCCTTCCGGCAGCGCGACCTGGTCACCGCCAACGACACCATCGTGCGCATCGCCTTATTCGAGGGCGAATTCGCCTGGCACGAGCACGAAGAGGACGAACTGTTCCTCTGCTGGGACGGCACCTTCCGCATCGAGATCGAGGGCCGCGACCCGGTCACCCTCGGCCAGGGCGAACTCTTCGTCGTCGCGAAGGGCACCAGGCACCGCCCGGTCGCCGAGACGCCCGCGCACGTCCTGATGATCGAACGACCGGAGACGAGGCGATACGGGAATTAGGTGACCTCGCGGCTTGCGGTTGGTGTTCGACCCCCCCCTACGGCCCGGTACTCCGCTCCGCTTCGCACCGGGCCTACGTCCGGGCCGAATTACTTATCCCGCCCGCCCGTCCCTGCTCAAGCGTGGCCCTGCGGTCGCTGCGCTCCCTACGGGTAACGCCCCTGCGGGGCTAGAGGCCTCCGGCGAGCGGCACGCGCCCTCGTACCTCGGTCGCTCCGCCGCCCGCCTACGGTGCTGTACACGGCCCGCCGGGTGGCTGACGGTACGTCGGCGGCTTGCGGCTCACGATAGGTGCGGGGATTTTCCGCATCGGCGGGCACGCACACAGCTAAGACACGGCTCCGACCGTGGACAGTTCACTGATGCGGGATTTAATCCCTGGGCCTGCTCATACAACAGCCGTACCGTCATTGCGTCGCGTAAGTCGTTGGAGGTGGGGCGATGAAGGACCGGAGGTCTCCGCAGGAGAAGAAGCGCCTGTCGTACAGCAAGGATCGCCGCAACACGTACGGCGAGAATGACAAGAGCTCCCGCAAGAACATTGCGCGCAACAAGCGCAACCGGCACCGGTCGGAGCGGCATCGCGAGCAACAGCAGCTTTCTGCCGCGCTGGGGCCCGTCGATGAGGTCGTCGAAGAGGGTCTCGATGAGCGCCTCACGCGTGCTCGGCGCGGCAGCCGGTGGCGCAAGTTCCCTGACACCCAACTCGGCCTCTATGTCGCGGGCACGCTGGCGGTAAGGGCGAGCAAGGGCAGCTTCGCAGCGCGGCCCGAGCAGGCTCGCATCGAAAAGATCCGCCGAAACACTGAGGTCGATGGGCTGCAACTGCGGCGGAGGCGGAAATGATCCAAACGCACAATAATCAAGCGTCGGCCGGATTCACCGGCAGCCCACGGCGCTCTACCTCGCCGATGAGGGCCTGGTTGATGTCAGGCCTCAGTGACAGTAGCGCGGCGGCGAAAAGGCCTGGCTGGGCCGTGCGTTTGATGCCCGGGACCGGGCCTCGGTACTGGACTTCCGCGACGATCGCGCGGTGGAGCACGTCTTCGCTCTGGTCCAGCGCGGTGAACAGGACGAGCGTCAGGTGCTCGGCGAGGTACATCATCAGCTTCTTGCGGCCCGGGATCGGCGGCAGCAGGTAGCGGATGCGGTCTACCTCGCGCTCCAGCGCGTCGTTGGTGAGCAGCTCGATGGCGGTGCGCAGGCGTACGGCGGTCACCTTGTCCCACTCGTGCGGCTCGCCGTCGAAGCCGACGTGCGCGCCGTCGAGGTGCAGCGCGCCGAAGCGGTCGAGCATCGACAGCGGTCCGGTTTCCAGCAGGGGAGAGCCCGGCCGGCGGATCAGGATCCCGGCGAGCGTGCATTTCCATGGATTCGCCCACGGAAGGGTCGGCGCCGGGGCGGCGTCGATCGACTCGCGCATCCAACGGCCGCCCCGGCCCAGCAGGTCGATTTTCACTCTTGCCAGCAATACTTTCGTGCCGTCAGTTCGACGAGGGCTTCGGCAGGTACGGGTATATGGCGTGCGCCAGCAGCGGGATCGGCATCGACTGCAGCCAGATCTCGCCTGGGCCGGTCAGCGCGACCAGGTGGAAGCCGTTGTCCCCGAACAGTATGTTGCGCACGCCTTGCAACCGGGTGATCTGGAAGCTCACGCTCTCCTGGAACAGGCCCACGTGCCCCGGGTGCACGAGCATCGTCTGGCCCGGCGCCAGCTGATAGGTCGACACCTCGCCGGAGAGCTCGATCCAGGCCTCGCCGCTGCCCTCGAGCCGCTGCAGCACGAAGCCCTCGCCGCCCCACATCCCGGCGCCGAGCCCGGGGACCATGGACGCCGTCGCCTGGATGCCCTGCGTGCCGCACAGGAAGCCGTGCCGGTGCACGTAGAGCCCGCGGCCGGGGGCGACCTGCATCGGCAGGATCTCGCCGGGGACCTTCGTGGCGAACGCGATCAGGCCCGGGCCGGGGCCCTGCGCCTGGTACTGCGTCTGGAAGAAGCTTCCCCCGCCGATGGCCCGCTTGACCGCGGACAGGAAGCCGCCGCGACCGCCCCCGCCGCCGGTGGTCTGCGACATCGTTATGTTCGGCGACATCCACGACAGCTCGCCGTGGGTGGAGATGACCGCTTCCCCCGGGTTCAACGTGATCTCGAGGACCGGTAGCGTCGTGCCCTTGATGGTCGTCTGCATGGCACGCAGCGTACACATCCGCGGTCTCCCGCTGACGCGTACGCCGCCTTGCGAATTCGGACTATGCCGAAGCGATAATCGAGATATCCGAGCTAGTCCACGTTCACCGCGTTGTCGTCGTCCACGAACGACGTCTGCAGCGAGGAGTTCTCGGCTCCGGTGAACTTGAGGGTGACGGTCTGGCCGATGTACGAGGCCAGGCTGTAGGAGTGCTGGGCGTAGCCCGAGACGGCGTTCAGGTTGGAGAACGTCGCCAGCGTCGCGAGGACGGTGCCGCTGGAGTTGAGCACCTGGACCTTGAGCGTGTCGTGCGCCGCCGTGGTCGTGGTCTCGGACGTGTCGATGTGCAGCCAGAACGAGAACGTGGCCGTGGTGCACGTCGACGGGATCGTCACGCTCTGCGAAAGCGTGTCGGTGTGCGTGCTGCCGTAGCCGTCCAGCCACGCGTCCCAGCTGCCCGCGTGCGCCGGCTCGCTCGTGGTGTCGCTGTTCAACACGCCGGAGGTCGCCGACCAGGGGCTGAGCGTTCCGGTCTCGAAGCCCGCGTTGCCCAGCAGTTGCGCCGCGGTGCAGCCGCCGCCCGAGGTGGAGCTGATCGTCCAGCTGAACGTCGCCGTGCCGGACGCGCCGGTCGTGTCGGTCGCGGTGACCGTCACGCTCGAGGTGCCCGCCGTGGTCGGCGTGCCGGAGATCAGGCCGCTGCTGCTGATCGACAGACCCGCGGGCAGCCCGGTGGCGCTGTAGCTGAGCGTCTGGCCGGAGGCCGAGTCGGTAGCCGAGACCTGCAGCGACACGGCGGTGCCGACGGTCCCGGTCTGGCTGCCGGGGCTCGTCACGGTGACGGTGTCGCCGCCGCTGCTGGTCCCGGTCTGCAGGCCCGAGATGCCGTTCGGGGTGCCGATGCCGGTCGGACCGTCGTAGCCGGTCTCCGCGGTGCACAGGTAGGCCGGGCTGCACGAGCCGTCGTTGCCGCTGGTGACGTCGTAGAAGTTGCCGGTGTGGGTGTAGATGTCGTCGGCCGGGCTGCTGCCCGCGTTGCCGCCGAGCGCGAACATCGCGGCGACCATCGGCGAGGAGGCGCTGGTGCCGCCGACCTCGTTCCAGCCGGTGTTGCCGTTCGACGTGTCGTAGACCGCGACGCCGGTCGCCGGGTCGGCGTCCGCCGCCACGTCGTTGTCGATGCGCTTGGAGCAGCCGCTCAGGCCGAGCGAGGTCTGCCAGGACGGCTGCGACTCGTAGGCCGAGCAGCCGGATCCGGTGCCTTCCGAGCCGGTCGTGGTGTTCCACACCGACTCGGTCCAGCCGCGCGAGTTCGACGACGTGGTCAGGTTGGTGCCGCCGACCGAGACCACCTTCGGCGAGGTCGCCGGGTAGCTCGCGCCGTAGTCCGAGTCACCCGCGGACACCGTGGTCACGATGCCCGACGCGTGGGTGAAGTACGACGAGTCGTACGAACTGTCGGAGGACGAGTCGGTGCCGCCCCACGAGTTGGAGATGTAGCCGGCCACGCTCGCCGCGGCGTTGTTCGCGACGTAGAGGCCGTCGCTCGAGTCGTCGTTCGCCTCGACCAGCACGATGTTGCACAGCGGGCAGATCGCCGAGGCCATGTCGAGGTCGAGCGACTCCTCCAGGGTCCAGTCGTCCCCGGACGGCGGCGCGGACGGCAGCGGCGAGGCCGCGCCGGTCTGGTTCACCTTCTTGAAGCTGGGCACCGCGGGCAGGCCCGCGGCCGAGCGGTACGCGGCCAGGTCGCTCGCGGCGTTGGCGTCGTCGTACGCGTCGACGATCGCGATGGTCCGGCCGCTGCCGTCCGCGGCCGAGGCCGAGGTCAGGTTGTAGGCCGACTGCAGCTGCGAGGGACCGTAGCCGACGCCGGACGGGATCGCGTTCGGCGAGACCGCGGCGGACTGCGTGTGCACGCCGTTCCGCTTCAGCGCGAAGCAGGACAGCTTGCCGTGCGAGACGACCGCGGAGCACGCGGCCTTCGAACCGGCGTTCGCGGCGGTCGCAGCGGGCTGCGACGCGTGCGCGGAGCCGGCCGCCTCGTTCGCGATCATCCGCTGGGCGACGGAGAGCGCGGGGTGCGTGGCGGGTGCGGCCGAGGCCGCTGCCGTGCTGCTCAGGGCGAGCGCGCCGCCCAGGGCGGCGGCGGTCACGATGCGTGCCGGAGCACGCAGCCGATCTGTGAATCTCACTGCGGGTATTCCCCTCTCGGATGCGGCCGGACCCGTTTCCGGGCACGCGGGATCGCCGCGGCCCGGAGTGGGTGGATCCGGCCGTGTGGTGTCAGGGTTCTCACGTGCGGGAGGAGCGTGGGTATCGGCAGCTCGAGCCGACCGACCGATCGGTTCCGGCGCTGCGCTGCCACGAACCGTAGCGCCGGGTACTTGACTGGTCAACGGCTTGTGCTGAACAAGTTCTAAAGATTTTCATGAAGTTATCAAAAGGCTCGAACGGCCCAGTCGGGCTGCGCGATCCGCGCGGCGGTGCGCAGGATGGCCGGGAGGGGTGTGACGAGGAAGGCAGGGAGCTTCGGATGACCGGACACGTGCGTTCGAGGAGGCGGCCGGCCCACTGCACGTGCCGCCGGGACGTCGGGCTGCTGCTGATGCGCCTCGGCATCGGCGCGGTGCTGATGGCGCACGGGGGGCAGAAGCTCTTCGGCCTGTTCGGCGGCGGCGGGATCGAGGGCACCGCGGCGGCGATGGAGTCGATGGGCTTCGAGCCGGGCCGGGAGAGCGCGATCGCGGCGGGCGTCGGCGAGACCGGCGGCGGGGCGCTGCTCGCGCTCGGCCTGGCGACTCCGGCGGCCGGCGCGGCGGCCGCCGGGACGATGGCCGCGGCGGCGTCGGTGAACTGGCAGAAGGGCCTGTTCGCGATGCGCGGCGGCTACGAGCTGCCGCTGCTGATCGGGCTCGGCGCGGCCGGACTCGGGCTCACCGGCGCCGGCACCCTTTCCCTCGACGACGCGACCGGCCACGTCCTGGACCGGCCCTGGCTCGCCGCGGCCGCGTTCGTCGGCACGGCGTCCGTGGCCGCCGCCGTGATCAGCCGCCGCAACCAGGTGCTGGCGCGCCGCGAGGACGCCGAGACCGGGGAGTCCTCCGTCCCGGCCGAATGACCGCCGACCGTGAAGTAGTCTGAGAAACCCCAGATCAGGGGCCTGTTGAGCGAAAACGCTTGACAGGCCCCGCTGTCTTACCCAAGCTGTCCTATAGTCGTAAGACAATAGAGGAAGTGCTCGTGATCGAGTTCGTGCTGGACAGCCGCTCGCAGGTCGCCACCTACATGCAGCTGGTCCTCCAGGTGAAGCAGGCGCTGCGCGTCGGCCTGCTGCGCTCCGGCGACCAGCTGCCCCGGGTGCGCGACGTGGCGCAGCAACTGGCCATCAATCCCAACACCGTGCTCAAGGCATACCGGGAATTGCGGCTCGAGGGCCTGACCGAGGGACGGCCCGGCGGCGGCACCTTCCTGGTCGGCACGCTGGCCGGCCCGTCGCTGGGCAACCAGGCGCAGCTGCGCGACGAACTCGTGGACTGGCTCGGCAAGGCGCGCGCCGCCGGGCTCGGCCCCGAGGACGTCACGGCCCTGATCGAGACCACCGTTCGTTCCACCTACGAGAATTCTGAGGGGAATTCAAAGCCATGACAGAGGAGACCGCGCTGCAGACCGCGGGCCTGGGCAAGCGCTACGGGCGCGCCTGGGCGCTGCGCGACTGCACCCTGCGGCTGCCCACCGGGCGGATCGCCGCCCTGGTCGGGCCGAACGGGGCGGGCAAGACCACACTGCTGCACCTGGCCGTCGGCCTGCTGCGGCCGGACGAGGGCGAGGTGCGCGTCTTCGGCCGCGACCCGCGCGCCGGACGCGCGGCGCTGGCCGATATCGGCTTCGTCGCCCAGGACACCCCGCTCTACCGCGATTTCAGCGCGGCCGAGCTGATCAAGCTCGGCGGCAAGCTCAACCAGAGCTGGGACGCCGGGCTCGCGCACGAGCGGCTCGCCCACCTCGACATCCCGACCGACCGCTCGGTCGGCAAGCTCTCCGGCGGACAGCGCGCCCAGGTGGCCCTCGCCCTCGCGCTGGCCAAGCGTCCCAGGCTGCTGCTGCTCGACGAGCCGATCGCGAGCCTGGATCCGCTGGCCAGGCACGAGTTCATGCAGACGCTGATGGGCGCGGTCAGCGAGACGGACACCACCGTCCTGCTCTCCTCGCACCTGCTCGCCGACCTCGAGCGCGCCTGCGACTTCCTGATCGTGCTGCAGAAGGCGCGCGTGCAGCTCAGCGGCGACGTCGATGAGCTGCTGGCCCGGCATCGGACCCTGATCGGCCCGCGGGAGACCGAGGCCGCCGCGCTCGCCGGGACCGCGAGCGTCATCCGGGCCAGCCGGACCGACCGGCAGTCCACGCTCCTCGTGCGGCTGCCCGGCGCGATGCCCGCGCTGGCCGACGGCTGGCGGGCGATGGACGTGAGTTTGGAAGACCTCGTACTCGCGTATCTGAGTGTCGGCGTCGAGGCGAGGACCGAGACTATGGGGGAGTTGGCGGCGAAATGATCTGGTTGACCTGGCGGCAGCACCGCAAGCAGTTGCTCTACACGCTCATAGCCCTGGCCGCCGCGGCCGCGGTGATCGTGCCCACCGGCCTGTCCATGCACCACGCCTTCGTGAACTCGGGCCTCGCCGCGTGCATCGCGAAGGCGGGCGACGCGCAACTCGTCGCCGGAAACGTCGGGGACTGCGGCGAGCTGGCCCGCCAGTTCCAGCAGTCGTACAACGGGCTGACGTTCCTCGGCATCCTCATGGTGATCTTCCCGGTGTTCGTCGGCATCTTCTTCGGCGCGCCGCTGGTCGCGCAGGAGATCGAGCGCGGCACGCATCGCTTCGTCTGGACGCAGGGCGTGAGCCGACTGCGCTGGGCGCTCGCGAAGTTCGGACTGATCGGGCTGGTCGCGCTCGTCATCGGCGCGATCTACGCGTACGGCGTCGACTGGTGGACGCAGCCGCTGATGGCCCAGGGGCAAGGACGTATCAACTATCTGTCCTTCGATATCCAGGGCGTGGCCCCGGTCGCGTACACGCTCTTCGCGGTCGCGCTCGGCGTCTTCCTCGGCGTGTTCACGCGCAAGGTGCTCCCGGCCATGGGAATCACGGTCGCGGCCTTCATCGGGGTTCGTGCCGTGATCGAGTACGTCGCGCGCAGGCACTATCTCGGCCCCGTGTCGCTCAAGCTCCCGGTCAGCAATACGGCGCTGCAGTACAACCAGTACGCGGGGGACTGGATCTACTCGACCTCCGTCGTCAGCGCGCAGGGCAAGACGCTGCTGTCGAGCGCTCAGCTGCAGTGCCAGGGCACCAACGTCATCAGCATGAGCAGCACGGGCGGCACGATGGCGGTCAACGCGAATCCGTGCGCGGACGCGGCCTATAACGGTGCCTACAACCTGCAGGTCTACCAGCCCGGAACCCGGTTCTGGGACTTCCAGTGGATCGAGTCCGGCATCTTCGTCGCGCTCGCCGCACTGCTGATCTGGTTCGCACTCGTCCGGCTGCGCCGGATCAGCTGAGCGGGCTCCGGGCTCTCCCTCGGAGGCGGGTCTGCCCGTGCGCGGCGAGGATGGCGGGCGATCATGGCGCTGCCGCACAAGGCGCCGAGCGGCGTAGCGCGGCCCGCCGCGTTACGCCGACTGGGTGGCGGTCTGCGCGAGTCGACGCTTCTTCACGGCCTTCTGGATCGAGGTCGGGTGCACCGTCACCCCGTACTCGTGATGCACCAGCGCGGCGAGCTCCTTCCAGCGCGGCGCATCGCGCTCGGCGAGCTCGGCCTCGACCCGCGAGAGGATCTCGTCCGTCAGCTTCCGCTGCCCGTTCGCGCCCGCGCGTCCGGGCTCGGGCTCCTCCCGGGGCTCCTCTTCGTCTTCAGGAGCCTGTGCCATCTCCGGCTCGGGCTCCTCGACGGCCGCGGGCCCGACGTCCAGGAACGCGACCTCGCCCCTGCGCCGATCCCGCCGCTTCGCGGTCCGCTCGTGCCGCAGCAGCGTGAACCAGATCACGGCCAGCCCGAGTACCGCGCCGAGCACGATGATGAGCAGCAGCAACGCCCATTCACCGGGTATCGCCTGCTCGCGCGTCCCCCAGCCGTTCCCGCCGTTGAGCCACGAAATCACCTAACGATCGTCACCCGGACCCAGTGGCCCCGCAACCGGTCTCACACCCCATCACGACCGCGCGCCCGCGAGCGCCACAGCGCGCCGTCCCACCCGCTATGTGCCCGGAACGATCCACCACCCTAAACTCGCGAATGTGGCGGCGGAACAGAGCGATACCTCGACGGATCAGCGGGGCAAGCGGAGGCGGCAACGGCTGACCCAGTTACTCGCGCTCGCCGTCATCCTCGCCGTTTTCGGGTTCATCTTCCCGCGCATCGCTTCCTACAGCGCCGCCTGGGACATCGTGCGCTCGCTGACGGCCGCGTGGATCCTCACGCTGATCGGCGTCACGGTGCTCAACCTGTTCACCGGCTGGTGGTTCATCACCACCTGCCTTCCGGGGCTGAGTCTGCGGCGCGCGGCCGCGATGAACATGTCGTCCACGGCCGTCGCCAACACCGTGCCCGGCGGCGGCGCCATCGCGCTCGGCGTGAGCTGGAGCATGGCCTCCGCCTGGGGGTTCGGCGTCGAGCAGTTCACTCTCTACACATTGGTCTCCGGCCTGTGGAGCCAGTTCGCGAAGTTCGGCACGCCCGCCGTCGCGCTGGTCGCTCTCGCGGCGGTCGGCGGCGCCAACCGCTCACTCGTGCTGGCGGCGATCCTCGGCACGGCGGTCTTCCTCGGCGCGCTCGGCGCGGTGATATGGGCGCTGCACAGCGAGAATTTCATGGCCGTGCTCGGCCGGTTCGCCCAACGTATGGCGACGAAGGTCATGGGCTGGTTCCACCGGCCGGGGCCGAAGGACCTCGAGGCGGCGTTCCTCGATTTCAAGCACCACGCCGCGCAGCTGATCAGGACGCGCGGCTGGCTGATGAGCGTATCCACGCTGACCTCAGACCTCACGGGATGGTTCGTGCAGCTCGCGTGCCTGCGCGCGTGCGGGGTGACGGCGGGCGAGGTGTCCTGGGAGAAGTCCTTCGCGGGATACGCGCTGATCCGGCTGCTCACCACGATCCCGATCACCCCCGGCGGCCTCGGTGTCACCGAGGTCGGCCTGACCGCCTACCTGGCCGCCGGCCTGGACACGGCGCTGACCAACCGCGTCGCCGCGGCGATCCTGCTCTCCCGGGCGCTGACGTTCATCGTGCCGATCCCGTTCGGCGCGATCAATTTCGCGGCCTGGCGCTGGCTGCGCCGCAAGAACGGCGCCCCGCGGGACGACTACGCGCAGGCCACCTCAGCGGATGCCGATTCCGAGGGCCTGATGCAGGCTGGAGTCGAGGGGGATCCCCCAAAGGAGTGAGGTTCCCATGGTTCACTTCAGCCGCAAACTGCTCGGCCTGCTCCTCGTGGTAGCCGGAGCGGTTGTCGCCGTGTGGAGCGCGTTCGTCGAGTGGTACGGCGGCCGTCAGGGTACCAACATCCGCGTCCAGGACCTGTTCAACTACGGTCTGACCTTCAACAACGCGGCCACGATGGCCTCGCTGCTGCTCCCCATGCTGATCTGCGCGGCGCTGGTGGTCGCCGGGATCGCCGTGTGGTGGCGCTGGCTGTGGATCCTCGCCGGCGCGGTCGCGATCGGCACCGTCGTGCTGTGGGGCGCGCGCCAGGCGCAGAACCCGGCGGGCCTGCACTCGGCCCTGGTGGGCAACGGCCCGATCATGGCCGCCTGCGCGGGCGCCATGATGATCTTCGCGGCGATGATCGCCACTCCGCGCGGCGGCAAGGCCCGCCAGGAGCCGGTCGAGCGGCTTTCACCCGAATGGACGCCTGCCCCGGCCACCCAGGTGGGCGACTCCGAGGCCACCGGCGAGCCCCGGTCCGGCGACCGCCTGCAGAACCAGTAGCAGACCCCGGCGATCGAGGACCCGCCAGCCGGTTATATCAGCCCATATCAAAAGGCCAGACGAGCCAGAAGCTTCCGTCCGGTCGCTGCTCCACCTGAGCGATGATCGGGGTGAGGTCGCGATCGGAGCTGGCGGCGAGCGCGGCTGCGGCGCTCGGGTGCCCGGCGACCTGACGCAGCGTCGTGACGGTCGGCGGGAGCATCGAGCTTTTGCCGGCCTCGTAGTCGGCCACGGCCTGCGCGGCCGGGGCCCAGACGGTCGTGTCGGCCTCGCCGGAGACGTCGCGGGCGTGCTGGCCCGCCGGGAGCGCCGCGACGAAGAACGCCGTGTCGTAGCGGCGCGGCTCGAACTCGGGCGTGATCCAACGCGACCAGGCGCCGAGAAGATCTGTCCGCAGCACGAGCGAACGGCGCGTGAGCAATTCGCCGAACGAGAGTTCGCGGGTCTCCAGCGCGCGGCGGTCCGCTTCCCAAGCGTCGTCGGCGGTCGATTCGACGACGGTCGTGGGGGAAGGCCCGGCGAACAGCACGCCGGTCTCCTCGAACATCTCGCGTACGGCGGCGCAGACCAGCGCGCGGGCGTCGGCGGCCGAACAACCGAAGCGCTCGCCCCATTCCTCCGCGGACGGCCCGGCCCAGGCCGCTGACGCGTCGGAGTCGCGTGGATCGACCCGTCCGCCCGGAAAGGCGTAGCGGCCACCGGCGAAGGACATCGTCGTGGCGCGCTTGAGCAGGTAGACCTCGGGCGCGCTCGACGTGCCGTCAGACGACTCGCGGAGCAGGATAACCGTCGCGGCGAGGCGGGCCGGTTCCGGCGCGAGCCGACCGTCCAGATAGCCCGCGATCCGCTCCGACCACTCGGGCAGCGCGGGGAATTCCGAACTCACAGAGTCAACTCCGAGATGGCGACGTCGGCCCACGCGATACGCAGCTTGCCGGGAGTACCGTTCAGTCGATCCGGGACTCCGCCGGGCGGACTGACCAGCGACTTCTCAACACACACGCCACCCGACGCCGCGTAGAACCCCTGCGCATTCGTGTTCTGCTCCAGCACCCACAGGTACATCCGGCGATCCTTCGCACGCTCGGCGACCGCCTCGGCAGCCCTGGACAGCAATACGCGGCCGAGCCCGGCACGCTGCTGATCGTGCCGGACATGCAGATTGTCGACGAAGCTGCCCCACCGATCGTCATTGTCGAGAATCACGTGCACGAACCCGGCGATCCCGGCTCCGTCCTGCACGACGACAGTCGCGGCGTGGCTCGGCTCGGCGAGCCGAGCGGTCCACACCGTACGCCGGTCCGACAGGACGTCGCCGTCAAGGTACGAATCCGAAAAGGCGCCCCGGTAGAAGCGCCGCCAACTGTCCGTGTGCAGCAATGCGACCTGCTCGGCATCGTCAGCCACGGCCCCACGCACTTCCAGAGTCACGCCCCCAGTTCTACCACCCGCGCTGATCCGTGATACGGATGGAGCGGAGCGGGACGCCTGACGCGGGGGAGTGTGAGTTTTCATGCGGATTCTGGTTGCGGGAGCGACGGGCGCGATCGGCCGACTGCTGGTGCCGATGCTGCTCGTCGACGGCCACGAAGTGGGCGGAACTTCGCGCACGGCCGAAGGAGTGAAGGCGATCGACGCGCTCGGCGCTAAGGGACTCCAGATGGACGCCTTCTCCGCCGATTCAGTGAATGCCGCGCTCCATGCCTTTCGACCCGAGGTCGTCGTTCACCAGCTGACCGCCCTCGGCGAACGCGACTTCGCGGCCAATTCGCGGTTGCGTATCGAGGGCACGCGACACCTCGTGGACGCGGGCCTCGAGGTCGGCGCGCGGAAGATCGTCTCGCAGTCGATCTCCTGGGTGTACGAGGGCGGAGACACCCCGGCCGACGAGTCCGTCGCTCTCGACGACACCCCGGAGCGCGCCGGAATGATGGCCGGTGTCAGAGGCCTGGAATCAGAGTCGGCGCGGATGCCGGAGCACGTGGTTCTGCGCTACGGCGCCCTCTACGGCCCCGGCACGTGGCACGAGCGCGGCGGCCTCATCGCGCAGCAGCTTCGGGACGGCGCGATTGCTGCGAACGACGGAGTCACGTCGTTCGTCCATGTGGAGGACGCGGCACGCGCAGCCGTCGCAGCACTCGAATGGCCCAACGGCGTCGTCAACATCGTGGACGACGAACCCGCGCCGTCCCGCGAATGGCTGCCCGCGCTCGCTACGGCATTCGGGGAGCCCGCGCCCGCCGTCGTCCCCGGCCGCGCCGCCTGGGAGCGCGGAGCGAGCAACCGCAAGGTCCGCACCGAACTGGGCTGGACCCCGGCCTGGCCCACGTGGCGGACCGGGTTCGCCCCGTCTTAGTAACAGTGCAGCCGATCTCGCGGATTGGCTTCGCCGCGTGCAAGCAGCGCCTATCAGCCCTCGCAGACCGACTAGCACTAGTAGACGTCGCGGACGTACCGCTTGTCGGCGCTCAGCCGCTTCACGTACGTATCAGCGGCCTGCTCGCTCAGCCCGCCGTGCGTCGTGATGATGCCACGCAGTGTGCGATCGACGTCCTTGGCCATGCGTGAGGCGTCCCCGCACACGTAGAAGTGCGCGCCGGCCTCCAGCCACGTCCACAGCCGATGCCCGTGCTCCTGCATGCGGTCCTGGACATAGACCTTGTTGCGCTGGTCGCGGGAGAACGCGGTGTCGAGGTGGTCGAGCGTGCCGTCCTCGGTCAGCGTGGCCAGGTCCGCGCGGTAGTAGAAGTCCGTGGCCTGATGCTGCTCGCCGAAGAAGAGCCAGTTGGGCGCGGCGTGCCCCTGCGCACGTCGGTCGTGCAGGAAGCCGATGAACGGCGCGACGCCGGTGCCCGGTCCGACCATGATCATCGGCGTGTTCGCGTCCGTCGGCGGACGGAAGTGCGGCGAGGGCTGGACGTGGACGGTGATGGGCGTGCCCGGCTCCGCATCCGCCAGATACGCGGAGCACACCCCCTTCCGGGGCCTCGAGAGAGCGCTCTCATAGCGCACGACCGAGACGGTCAGCGAGACCTTCGCCGGATCGGTGCGCGGGCTCGACGATATCGAGTACTGACGGTTCTGCAGCCGCTTGAGCGCTGTCGTCCACTCCCGCGCTTTCGCCTGCACGGGATACTCGGCGAGCACGTCAGCCGCCTGTCGCCCCCAGCACCACTGCGACAGCTCGCCCTTGTTGTCGGGTCGCAGCAGCTTACGCAGCACCCGGTCGTCGGTGCGCTCCGCGACGAACCCGAGCAGGCTCGGAGTGATCTTCGCGATGTCGAGATGCCGGGAGAGCGCTTCCCGGAACGTCACGGCCCCGACCCCGTCGACATCCACCAGGCTCTCGCCGTCGGCAGCCGTCAGCGAAAGCCACTCCTCGACCAGTGCCACGTCGTTCGCCGGGCGAATGCTGAGCGCGTCGCCCGCCTGGTACGCGAGCGGATTCGCGCTGAGGTCGAAGGTGAACCGGCGCACCTCCTTCGTCGCACCGGGGAGGCTGAGCAGCTCGTTTCCGATCAGCGGCGCGCTCACCGTGACCGGCGCCGAACGGACCTGCGGTGACGCCTCGGTCCGGGGGATCGCCGACGTGGCCGACACCGCCGACGTGGCCGTCACCGCCGACGTGGCCGTCACCGCCGACTTTGCCGACGCTGCTGACTCTGCCGACGCTGCCGACGTCGTCGGCGACAGGTCCGCGAGCGACGCGAGGACCTGATCGAGCCACGCCGTCGCCCCAGGCTCGAAATCCGGCTCGCAGTCCGTGCGCGGCGAGATCCGGGTCGCCCCGAGTTCCGCGAGCCGCTGGTCGAGCCGACGGCCGTGGCCGCAGAAGTCGCTGTACGAGGAATCGCCGAAGGCCAGGACCGAATACCGCAGGTTCTCCAGGCGCCCTTCCGTTCCGGAGAGCGCTTCCCAGTAACCGCTGCCGTTGTCCGGCGCGTCGCCGTCGCCGAAGGTGCTGGTGACGATCAGGAGCGTGTCGCCGTCCGGGAGCGCGGACGGATCGGCCTCGTCCATGCCGAGCATGGTCACGTCGTGCCCGGCGGCCTTGAGGCGCTGCGCCGCGATCGAGGCGAACTCCTCGGCGTTTCCCGTCTGCGAGGCCCAGAGCAGCGTGACCCGGCGACGAGCGGCCGCCTCGGGAAGCGCGCCTGCGGCCACGCCGCCCACAACGCCCACCGCGCGGGAGAACCGTCCCGCGAGCAGGCCGTCCACCCACGCGGCGCGCTCCGGGTGCAGCGGCGCCGAGACGGGCAGCACGGGCACGCCCGCCGGATTCTCCCCGATGCCCGCGAGGAAACCGGCCAGGTACCGCTGTTCGTGTTCTTCGAACGTCGGCGGTTCGACGTGCGCGATGCCCAGCGCCTCGGCGAGCGATTCCTCCTCGCGCACGTGATCGACCTCGCTCGTCGGTGCCGAGACGACCACCGGAATGGCCGACTTGGCCAGCGAGACCGCGCAGACCTTGAACTCCGGTTGGAACGAGAGCGGGTCCACGGCGTCATTGGTCACGGCGTTGACGCTCAGGTACTCGCCGAACAGATCGTTCCAGTGGAACGGGGCGAAGCAGCAGCCCCGGCGCACCCGATCCGTCAGGACGGCGGGCAGGATCGCCCGGCCCCGCCGCGACGCGACCTCGACCGGATCCCCCTCGGCCAGGCCGAGCTCGCGCGCGTCCTCCGGGTGGATCTCCAGGAACGGACCCGGATTCAGCTTATTGAGTTTCTCGACCTTTCCGGTCTTGGTGAGCGTGTGCCACTGGTGCTGGAGCCGGCCGGTGTTGAGCACGAACGGATAGTCGTCGTCCGGCATCTCCTTCGCCGGCAGGTGCGGCCGGGCGAAGAACGCCGCGCGGCCCGACGCGGTCGGGAACCTCGGC
>Ga0307509_10006331_pt1 | contig 15978 bp, 11 predicted proteins | sample 10_EM_MG_FD_202245 | JGI IMG/M metagenome (GOLD analysis project Ga0307509, IMG submission 202245) | Populus trichocarpa ectomycorrhiza microbial communities from riparian zone in the Pacific Northwest, United States - 10_EM | ecosystem: Host-associated > Plants > Roots > Unclassified | place...
TCATCCAACAACACCATTCACTTCTGCGACTTTCATCGCGGGAGCGTGGAGTATAGAATGTGTTGCTTAACCATTGTCCGTAAAAACGTCCCGTTACTTAGTGACCACTTTCGCGACTCTCATCTTTGGTGTTCAGTAACTTTATGTGACGTTGACCGATTTGGCTCGAACCACTTGCATAAGCTCGCCAAAGGTCTTCCCTCATATATCCTGCGAACGGGATCCGGTCGGTCGGACGGCCGCGACGTATACGGGGTTACAAGGAGGGCTCTAATGACCATGTCTTTGGTGAGGGGACGCAACTACGGCGGCGTCTGCCGATGTAGCGCTGTCCCAACGCTGGTGCAGGAGGGGGGTGTTGGCGTGTCCTTTTTGAACTCAGAATCCTAAGGCAGGGTAACTATAGGTCTTTATTCACTAAAGGAAGGCAATGCCTTCCGGTATGCCTAACAGATGGATTGGAACCAATGAACTGATGTGTGGGAGCACCGTCAGGAAAATTCATGGTGTTGCGATTCGCAAGTCGAAGTGAGGTAACAGAATTGTCAGGGTCAAATAGTGTTCCCACTTTTAGAAAAAGCTGGAGTTTGTTAGTAGGTACTTAGTTAGTATGAGAACTAGATGTAGCCCGCGACCACCCAGACGCAGCATATAAATATCGAGGTGCCTCTCAAGCTATTTGAACATTATCAAGCAACGGAGAAGAGATCTTATCAATATAAAATGTTTACACTAGAAATCTTTTATCACATTGCCTACCTCTGCTTTCGACATTGAGCCTTCCTAGACAATCTCCGTCTACAATTAAGATTATCGGCCTGAGTTATCTCGCAAGACTTTGAGATAGGCTCCCGCCTAACAGGCTTGTATCCTACTACCACCTCAATACCAACCCCTCCGGTGGCCCCTTGCCATAGCCAAAGGGATTGAAGTCATTCCCCTTGGCCAGTCTCTTTTGAGATCTTCCCTTTTCAAAATCAACACGGTAGGCCTATTCTGGCACTGTGTGGCTAGTATTGCACTGCCTCTGGTTGCACCACCACTGTGCCTGCCGCTTACCTCACCTCTCCCTGATGCCTTGCTCCTTGGCCGGCATGCAGTGAAAAACAACACAGGGCTCATCCACAGCCCTACACCCAGGATGATGAAGGTTGGATAAAGAGTAGCATTACAATTTTTTCCTTGGTTAGTTTCCTATATCATGAGATATTCAGGAAGGTTTTCTTGTTGTCTTCTGCCTCTGCTGGTTAGGTTGTCAGGCTTGTTCTATGCCTATTTTGGATTGTTATACTGGCTTGGTGCCTTTCTTTGTTGGGGATGTGCGGTTGGTTCCATACCACAGAGACCTGGGATGACTTGTTTTTTCCTTGACTGAAGGGGGTGGGCTTTCTTTGCCATGGGATTTTTCCCGAATGCAGCGGTTTGTGCCTGGGGGAAGTGTTTACTTTGGTTTCCATGTACCTAAAACAATACCATGGATTTAACAAAAAAAACAAAAGCATCCGAAAGGGTTGACCGCCAAGCTCATGGTATTCTAGTTTGCTCCTGGTTTCGGAGACCGAAGCTCCCGAGGAGGGCTAGCGCTTTCCTGATGGTGTCGCTTAGTAACCTCCCTCTCCCAAAGGAAATGAAAGAGCGCCTTCTCTCCCCCTTTTTTCCTCTCCCCTCCCTCCTTCTAGCACTACTCGAGTATTGGTCGGTGCTATGTCGTTGGAGTTGCCTCCTCTGGTAAGGTCAGGTGTTTTTATTTTTGTTTTTACGTCCCTCAACGGGACTGAGCGGCTCTGTTTTTGCTGTGTTCTTCGCCCTTTTCCTAAAGTGGGCTGGTTAATCCCGGACCAAACTCGGGCCGGAATGTTGTGTCGGGAAGAGAGATACGCAGTGTGCGCAGGAACTAGAATCAACATTTGACGTCATTTGAGTAGAGTCGCACCTCGCTGTCATATACTATTTAGTCGTAGGTAGATTGAATGCAAATCAAGTTGAACCTCGCTGTCCCGGATTTCGCTCTACCGGATCCCCCGCTGTCCCGGATGAGATTCCCTGAATTCTAAATTTTTTTACACCAAAACCTGACTCGTTGTCCCGGATAATTCGCTGTCCCGGACAGATTTCTTGGATTTTTGGCCATCCGGGACAGCGAGGTTAAACCTTGTTTTCATTCATGCTACCTACGACCAACTAAATGGTATGCGAGGCGTCCCGGGACACTCCCCCCGGATCTGGGCCCCCTAAAAGAAATCCAACACCCCGCCGCCGTGCCTAACCAACAACCGCCTACCCGCCAGTGCCCTCCGGTATGGACACCAACCATGCACCAAAATAAAATCCACCCAGGGCCTCGACTACGATCCCAAGCCGCGCCCCCCTCCTCCCTCCTCCTCGGAACCCCAAAGGGGCCACAGGCGCATACCCGTAAGGGGCTACCCACTAGAGAGAAAAGAAACCAACAAGGGCGGGAGACAACCATTCCGAGCTCGGCGCTAAACATGACGGGACACAGCTACCCCACACAGCCAAAAAAATAATCACTACCGCAGCCTAAAAGCCACCACGCATGCACCCCTCCACAAAAGAAACCCACCCGGGAAAGGAAGAACCCAATCAGGAAGGAGGAAGACACAGTTGCAATGGCTGCATGCGCCCCCCGCGAGACCGGAGATCGAACCAATCCCACCGTGCCGCCGCACACCACACCAAAATTTGCCACAAGGGCCAAGAAGGAGGGCATGAAATTCGGGGTCTCTGGCATGCCCCGAGGGGGCCAGAAAATTCGAGAGCCCAGCACGAAGCCAGGAGAACGGGGGAGGGAACGCGCCACGAGCGGCCGGAACCCAAGCGGGGAAGAAAAGATGCCAAAGCCGCAGGAAGGCAAGAATCGAGCGAGCCGTAAGCGAAAGGGGATCCAGCGTGTGCGTGTCCGAACGGTCGCTCCGAGGAGAGGAAGGAACAAGCCAACCCATACGACCAACTGTTTCCCAGCCAGCAGACCTATCGCCGAAGAACCAACAAGGAGACCAAACCAAAGCAGCGAGGCAACGGGGGCGGCAGTAAGTGCCAGGTCGGTGCCGTATCAATAGGCAAACAAAAGAAAGCGAGCCCGGGGCATGAATACACATGAACCACCCAGGTAAGAATAAAGACTTGAAGCCATCGTGAGAAAGCAACAAGGGCGTTTGATTGGGTGAACCCCCCTGCGGCCCCGCCAAGACTTCGATGAAACGAAGGGACAGCGAGGTGTGACTGTATTCGAGTCTCTCTACTGGGTACCAAAGTATATCGTACTTCCCTTGCATGTCTGAGTTCCCGACATACCTCCGGGACCGACATACCCCTCGACGCGAGTTTACATAGCATACCGGCCGATTATACGAGTTTTTACGATACTCGAGTATTAAGAATCCTTTCTTTTTCACAAGCAAACGAGTCTATCTTATTAACGACCTCGAAAAATTCGGTCACCTCGTCAATCCAACCTTTTTATTCATTGAACCTTATTTGCCCCCACCTACTGTAAAGCTCTCTTCTCATCCGAATACGGTTCCTATTCCCCCGACCCCTTACCCACATTATGGTATTGCTTGCTAACTTAACTAACTATCTATGAATTGTCTAGATTGTGACTGGTCCCGCCCGCTGCAACGTCGATGGTGGCACCGACCCGGCCGGAGACAAAGATAGTCTACGGGAATGACCCGGGCATATCGATCCTTGAGTCTATCGAAGCGTTGAGGGATGAGATACGTGGGTTGAGAGAGAGCGCGAGGAGCACATCCGACGGTTGGAAGAGCACACAAGAGCCCTAACGGAAGAGGTAACGATGCTGCGGCCTCTGAAGGGAATCAAGGTCGTCTGGACGACAAAAGACGAGGACTAGCGTCGTCCGACTGCCACCCCTGGCATGCCGCTCTCGCACCACCTTTTATTTTCTTCTTTTTTATTTTTATTTTTATCTTCATTTTTAACCTTAACTTATTACTGTCTTATTGGCCAATTGTAGTGGACGGCGCCAAGGCAGTCCGTCTCATCCTCTGTCGTCCTCACCCTGTCTTAGACGGACGGGACGACTGAGCACTGAGCAAGATTACAATGAAGGGGGTTCGATCAAAAATGATCAAAGGGCTGGGAATGCGCTTTTCCGAACCCGGGGGTTATAAGATAGAACCCCTTCTAACAAAATAGTAAACAATGGTATTTGAAGGTAGTTGGAAGCAAAGAAACTATTGAAATGATAGGAAAAGGAAGCAAAATGTAGCAAATAAACTGGCGCCAGTGCTCCGCTTCCCCTGCTTCTGAGCAACAAATACCCACACAGCGGTCGAAGATAGAAATTCCCATAAGAGTTCCTGCTATTTTTGCTTACTAAGACATTAAAGGACACCCCCCCTTCAATCCCCATTTTCAGAAGCCCCGATACGGACCCCTCCCCTTCTAACCCCCCGGGTTCGATCATCGAAGGCCTTCTTTGCAACACTGGATGAAAGGCCCGTATGACTTGGTTGGTTGGGTGGGCTTTCTGAAAAGGTAAAGGATACTCGGGGATGATGACTCGGAAGTACTGTGTTGTTCTGTGGACCGCGGTTAGAGGAAGGGGGGGAGCATGATAAGAGGTCTTTGGGAATGGGGATGCGAGTTGGGTCTTGTTTAACCGTAGAGTAGAGTGGTACTTGTGTATTTGTGGGACTTGAACTTTTGTTAGCGAAGGTGTGGGGTTTGGGTTTGTAGGTTTCGGGTGTGTGTTGCGGGGTTGGGGTGATGATGTGCTAAGTACTGGCTGGCTAGCCGGTGGTGGTGGTGGGTTAATTGTTTGGTCCATGCGTTGAGCATTAGTTTCACCTACAGCGCTGGTAGGCTGGAATACAGTGACATTCCTCCTCCTCTTCCTCATGTTCAATCGTGCGAAAACCCCAGTCTCCATTCAAACGAATTAGAATACAAGCGATGCTATTGAAATGGGGCGGAATCGTTTTCACCCGTTTCAATCTTATCAGTGCGTATGGAACTGAACACTTTCCCCCCCGCCCCATGAGTCCTTCAATACGTGTTCTGTGTCTGGATGTCTGTCACTCCCGAGCGGCATATGGTTGCTCCGTGGGTCCCGCCGCGCCGAGGTGTGTCCCATGTCGTTGACAACGGACATGCTTAGATATGCCATAGCCCAGACGAATCGAGTAACTTGATGAGAGGAAAAAGAGAGAGGGAAAAAAGAAAAGAAGAAAAAAAAAAAGGCTTGTGTTTGTATTTGCTTTTTCCCAATTCTCGGACGAGTCGGACGCCGCCGTCGGTGCCAGCGGACCAGACAAGAGCGAAGCTAGGGAGACCTTAAGTTTAGGTCCGTTACGTGATCCCGAGGAACGAAGGAACGAAAGCGATAGGCGAGGGTCCGGAGCCCCCTCAAAGTCATACTTTTGTGCCCGTTAGGTCCCCTCAGGAAAAGATTATTTTTTTGCTTGTGTCGCAGCCGCAACCAAATGAATGGCCAGGGCAACTGACTGATCAAGAGGTAGAGGGAGAGAGAGATACGGGCACCGTATGTGAGTCACGATTCGCACATTTACTCGAGTACGAAGTACAAGTTGCTTGGGGGTGTTTGATTGGCATGGTGATGATACCCATTTCCGTCCATCATTTTAAATCGTAAAACCCATAATCTGCGTATTCGTCCTCTTGCGAATAGTTACTGGTACTGCATTGCGAATCGAATCAGCGGACGTAGCCTAGCCTTAAGGCCGTATGGTAAAACCATGCCGCGAGGGTGAATAATCGTCCCGGCTGAGAAATACGGTGGGATGCGGACCAGAAAACCTTTTCCTCTGGTCCTGTTCGGTCACCAAAGGTTATTTTATTTGGTTTGTCAGGAATTTTAGGCGTGAGTGTGGGTGGGCAAATTGAGTGTGTGGGCCAGTCAGTGTGTCGTCGTCGTCGTCGTCGCAACAACCGCCTACCTTAGGACAGTTCGGACACTTCTCGTTTGTAACCTGTGGGGTAGTTGTCCCGGTGGGCAAATCTGGCCAGCTATGGTAACATCCCCCGTGAGGCGTATCAGCAAAGTGGGAAAGTCTCAGCCCGGATCATGGGATGGGCAGTGGGCCTGAGTACGGTACTCGAGTAGTGAGCGGTTGATCATTCCTGTGGTAGGAGTGCCAGCTGTGAGTGTGAGCGAGAGAGCGAGGTTACGCTTGTTGGTGTGGGTGTGTGGGATTAAGGAGCCCATACATCCGTTCTCCGAATATGGAATTACAGTCATCCCGACGCGGTGGATGCGCCTTATGATGGCCCCGTTAACTGCGACTCTAATGGTTGCCAGCCAGAACTGGCTGGCCTGGGTCCCGCACCGCACATCCCACAACCCACCCTCCCTCCCCTGTTCAGGTAGGAACAACAAATTCGCCAAAGACCTAACGAGTCAATATTAAAGACCTCCGCATCCCCCCCTCTTCCGAGCCCTTTTTCCCCTATCCCCCCACCCATCGAGTTCTTCAGCCTACGACTTTAAGCATCTGGAAAGAGGACAGCAATCAGCTCAAAGATCATTTGCCGAATATACCACCTTCTCCTCACTTTTCTTGCTCTTCGCCGAGAAAGGAAAAAGACAACTCAGATATCTATCTACCTACCGACATACAGATAGCAACAGGACTCAAAACTCGACTTGATACCCGCTATTTTTCTACAGCCACAATTTCTTAATAAAGAGTCATAGCGTTGCTCCCGACCAACCGGATCCCGTCTCCACCAAACTGGTATGCTAACCTGCTTCCAATTTTTCTCCTCCTTCAATTCACTCGAGCGCACAGGACTGACTCATTAAAAACGCATAGATCCCCTCCCAATTCCCGCACCTCTACTACAAATACAATGACCTCCTACCATCTTCCCCGCCGCTCACCACATTCACCTCAATCTCTACAACTCCGACAGAGTCCGGAAAAGATGAGCATCACACAAACATTTTATCTCGCCCACAAGGCCCGAGGTAAGCTCTCATCAGAGGCTTCCCGACAAGACCACAATTTGCGTCTACTAGTTGGTAAGTCGGACATTAAATCAGATGCTAGTCATCAATTTAAGCTTCGTTGCTAACTTTACTGTTAATAGGACATGCAAATCTTCTCGACACATTAATGATCCACCTGTCCGAGGCGGAAAGGGATCAAGAAAGGTGGTTCAACACCATGGTCCGGGGAAACGAGGAGTCACGTGAATACCGAGATCTCCCAGAGACAATCGAAGAGGAGTCGGAGGAATATGGATCATTGCCAGCAGATTACGATTCGGATTCGGATTCGAGCGAAGAATCAGACGACGAAGAGATGGAGGATGTTGAAGCCACATATACCCTTGCCCGGGAACCATCGTACAAATACTACCAAACACAGGAGACCATCATCGGCGTATCAGAAGTTGAGGAAGACTATGAGGAGGACGAGGAGACAGAGGATGAGGTTGATGAGGATGGAATGTTTTCTCTCACACGAACAAGATCAAGACAACCACCACCACTTGTCTCCGATTACTCCGATGACGAGGAGGAGGAGTCTAATCCACCATCACCACCACAACCGACAATCCCGCATCCTCCGCTATCACACAAACAACAACATTTATTCTTTGCTGAACACCATGACTCAGAGCCTCGGGATCTGTTCGAATACTACGAGCCTCAAAGAGCACCCGCGATGATAAGTTCATATTAGTCGGAATTTCCCTTATATCGCCAATGATCTTTCCTTTTTCTCTTTTCGATTCTCATCTGTACAGATTTTTTTACCAGTAGGGTATATTTTATTAGTTTATGAGCGGGATTTGTCTTTCTTCAACATGACCAGCTGGTGTTATTTCTTTTTGGGATGTCTATATTTCTTCAACCATTTTTCCTTGTGTTATTAGCTGCCTCTTCAACTCCCTCCACTTTGTACAATTTCATTGATCATGAGCGTTTGTTTTTGTGCCTTTTTATTGGGCGATAGGTACATTTGCATTGGATGGGGTTTTCTTTTTTTCTCTTCCCCTTTTTTCTCTCCCCCTCCTCACATTCGTCATCTCTTTTTTTCTTTCTCTCATTCAGGGAAATCATGGTGTCATCGGGTATATTTTTCATGTCATGTCTACATTACTCTTTTACAGAATTTCCTCCTCTCTTCTCTACAAGAGGAAATCCCATCCCCATCCATGACTAGCATGGATCGTGGGAACAAGAGAAAAAAAAGGTCCAAAATGAAAAATAAATACACTAGTCGAAAGAAGGCTTTTTCTCCAATGATGCAAACCCAAGTGCAAAGTGCAAAAAAAAAAAGTGGTGCAGAGCAAAAAGGTCCCCACCGCCCTGCTTTGCTCGTGCGTTGTTGTCTGTCACTTGAGCCTACTCGAGTACTCTGCTTGCCTGCCTGCCTGCCCTGCTGCCCTGTGATCGGGGGAGCCCACTGCTTCCTTCCTTCCTCGGTGCGGAGTCCTAAGCGATGCACCTATCGCTACCATATCACGCCTGTCCACCTGCCTATCTGTCCTGTCCTGTCCTGTCCGCCTGCTGCGGCGCCGATAGGGCTATCACTGGTACGTAGCTACAATAGCCACCTAGCCACTGCATAATACAGTGCACAAGTATTGCTAACCATCAGAACCCAACTAAACGCCTGTCTGTAAGGGTGTTAATTGCGTACATACACACGCACGCACGCACGCCCGCGCACGCGCACACGCACACACACAACCCATCACGGGAATGCACTCGCGACACTTTTTTCGGAAGTGAAGTGAGGGAGCTTGCCTACCGCAGTAGTCTACGGTAGTGCTAAGGATCGGGTACCGTATGTTACTACGGTACTCAGTCAAGGCTTGATAGAAAGGGTTTTTTTTTCCTTTTTTCCCTTCTTTCTTTTTCTCTTTTCCAATTTGCTAATGTGTAACTTGGTCTAGCGGTACGGTACTCGAGTACTCTACGGTATCGTAAGTTAGGAATAATAATATAATAGGATAGGTACACGGTCGCGATGAGTTGCCGTACGATAATATCGTATGATACTCGTAGGTGGGGGGGGTTGGTTGATTGATTGGATTGATTGGATTGATTGATTGATTGATTAGAAAATAAAATGGTTGATTAGCGTATCGTTGCTAAGGTCTGATCGTCTATCAGATCATACATGTGATTTTTGTTCTGTATCATACGAGTAAGGGTTTTTACTTCGGAGGGAGCTTATTTCTCGGCCGGCCGGCCGACGGAGTTTGGGGTGGGGATAAGGGCGAGGGTTTAGTCGAGTACTGTAGGTAGGGTGGGTTTTGTATTGGCTTGGCTTAGTGTGGGAATTTTATTGAGGCTCACGTATCATATTATTATCAGTATTATTATTACGGTGTGGTGGCTTTATTTGCTGGTGATCGATTTTGAAAGGTTTGTCAGTGTCAGTGATGGAGTTTCCTTCTTCTTCCCTCCAGGCACAATTTCTCACAGTCCGCTTTCCTTCTCTTGGCTAGGTACCGTAAGGTATGATATGAGCTCCTGCATATCGCCCCGGGTTAGGGGACCAATCCGAATCCCTACCATGGCGTCGAGGGAGAGAGAAGGCTGAAGGACCGACGAACCTACCATACCAGGTTTAAGAAAACGCTCATGCCCTAGACCGAACGTCCCTTCCCTACAAGTGAAGACCTGCCGAGGCGAGTTAGTTATGGCTTACCAGTTAGTTATTCAATCGGAAGTGCCGTGAGACAAATTGTAAATTTCTTCGAGCAAAAAAAAAAAAAAGTGTTGTGTTAGTGGTGCAACGGCGTATCAAACTCGAGTACTCGAGTACCGTATCATACCGTAGGTGAAGGGTTATTAGACCTGTCGCGGGAACGTGAGCAGAGATACCTCCTGGGATTGGGTTGGGTGTGTGCCGGTCTGCGATGGTGCGGTGATATGCTATGCGGCATGCAGTCTTGGAACTGCTATCTGCGAGCATAATATGGTACCCAGAGCAGATTCCCGAGCTGTGGTCGTCGTCGGTGCTTTGACGGTTTTGAGCCCTGAGCTGCCGCGCTTCATACGTGGTTGTCGGATGCACTAGTCAGACTAGATATTCGGGGGTGCGATAGCTAGATAGAGTTGAGGTGGAGGGATCTGCGGGTGCTTGGTTTTAAATTGTGCTTGGTGTGCTGTGATCGATCTAGCAGGCGGTGGGTCGGTCAAGGGGGGGCTGTAGTGGGTTTATTTATTGGAGGGAGAGGTACGAGTACAGTACGAGTACCGGTACCAGTATGGTGATTGCCGGGTGGATGGTAGAGCTTGGCTGGGGATGAGCTGGATTTGTGGATTGATTGATGCGATTTGGTATGATATGTGTTTGGGTAAGTCTGGCGAGCATGGCGGTGAAATGGTCTCTGTTGTATGTGCCTGTAAATTTAATGTTGCGATCGCAAAATACTAGTACTGCGAGCCGTGGGTCGAGACCAGTGCACCGCCACAGGCGACGCCATGTTCGCCAGTCATGACTTAGACTAGAGTACGGTACTCTTCGGCCCAAACATATACCGTATTTTCTCGCGTTATGGTTTTTCGCCAAGACCGGGCTTTGCCCAAGCTTGGGCAGCCAACCCTTGCAAATGAGCACTCAGCCGCATTGTTGTAGACTCCTAAAACCCACACCTTGGTTACTATGGTCGCTGGGGGAATTTGAGGGTCCATTTCAGACTCCAGGCACCGGTCTTGGCGAAAAACCATAACGCGAGAAAATACGGTATCTGCAAGCTGTTTAGTTGAGTTTCTTTTTCTCGAGGGTGTAGTGTACAGTACAATGTTGCAAAGAAGGCCTTCAGTGATCGAACCCGGGGTTTAGAAGGGGGAGGGATTGAATCGGGGTTTCTGAAAAAATGGGGATAGAAGGGGGGGTTCTTCAAAGACTTAGTAAACAAAAAAACCAGGAAATATTCATTCTTCAGAAGCCAGGAGAGGAGTAAATTATCAAGAATTGTCTGCTTTGTCATAAATCCTAGTTTACCCGCTTCTTTTACCACACTTTGCTGTGTTTCTTTACTTTTAACTAGCTTCAAATGTCATTCATTATTCACTGTTTTATTAGAAGGGGTTCTATCTTATAACCCCCCGGTTCGAAAAAGCGCGTTCCAGCCCTTCATCATTTTTTGATCCAACCCCCCCCTTCGTTGCAACATTGGTAGTGTAGGTAGTAAAACGGTAGTTCTCTCATTGCCTCCTCCTCCCTGTTCTGTATTCATGACTCTGGAAATTTTTCATCAAGATTTTTACCGCTCGTGCTGTGCAGAAAAGAAAGAAAAAGAAAAAGAGTCCATCAAAATCCGCTTCTGGGCTGTAATCTCCGGAGGCAAGGGCTCTCGAGAGGGATCAGCGTTTTCCTGACACGGTATAAGATCAGCCTGTTTGATAATATTAACTGGTATCATACTTGTATCATATCCACAGTTCCGCTAACCCGCCGAACTATGCCTGTCGTTGGCTGACGCCTTGATTTTAGCTGATAATCTGATAACAGTAGAAGTGGGGTTTAAAAGTTTTTAGGGCAGTTCCCATCTTCCCCTGATGATTCGGAAATTGTGTCATGGCGATAATTGACAGCACCGCCTCCCCACACCCAAGATATCAATGGTAGCAGCCACAACAACAACAACAACAACAACAACAACCACAGCAGCCATCGCAAACTTTTGGAACTTTCATCTGGTGATTGCTGGATGGGTGACTGGTCGGCTTGGTATTATGTATTTATGTATTTATTTATTTACCTGCCCATCTCCCTCCTGGGAGGGAGGGGTTTGAACCAGGGAATAGCGTGTATATATAAAGATGTGTGCATTCGGTGCGTACGCGTACTATACAGCGCAGCGCTGCTTCCCTCTCCTCCCTTCCAAGAGATCTCGTGCGGAGAGGGAGAGAGGGGGAAGGAAATAACAGCTCCAGTTTGCTTGCCCTGCTTACTTACCTACTTACTGCCCTGTCTCTGCCCTGCCCTACTACCTTATTTACTTTTCTCGATGGATCTCCTCTCCCAACACCCACTGCCTGATCTACCCCCCCCCCCCGTTCTAAACCGCATAAACATCCATTCTGCGAGTAAATTCTGCAAACGAAGGGAGAGAAGAGCAAGAAAGAAAGCTCTCTCACCTCCGATAGTTGACCTTATTTACCTTTTTGCTCCGTCAAGCCTTTTTTTCTTTTTTAATCCACTGCTATTATACCGCCACTGCCTCCACTACCACCACCACTACCACCACCACCGCGACGTCCGCTAACTCACCGCACTACCCCGCCGGTATCTTCTCCATCCGCCTGTCAGTCACTGTTGAACCGAGTTTGTCACAATACTGTAACCCTCCTATCTATCCATCTATCCATCTGTTTGTTTATTTATATTTATTTATGTTTTTTTGAGCCCGATAGGCCAGCGGAAAAAAGAAAACAGGCCTCCCCATCTCTAAAGTCCAAAACCAAAACCTCCCCGCAGAATACAGCAAAAAGTCCCACACCCCACCACTCCCCCTCCTTCCCGGAGCATCGGGTGCCGGTAGCAAATAGCAGCTTTAGAAAAGGGGGACAAAAACAAAAAAAAAGACTTCGCAACGCCGAAAAGAACATACAGTGCTGTTCACGGCATAACCTCCTTTCCCCACTTCCACCCACCACCCCCACCTTTCAAAAGGAATAAGTTTGTACTGCGCGGAAAAAGAGGTTTTAATTATCATTTTGGATGACTTCTTCTCCTCCTACCGCTACAGATTCACCTGCCGAGAGAGAAGTTCGTCCGACGTCAATCGCGTGGAGGACAGACCTGCCTGAGCGACCCTCCTCAGAAAGTCGTCGTCGCCAGCCCTCCCTAGCCTCCAGTGTTGGAAGCGTTAGCTTACCGACCGGATCTGTCCGGGCAGACCGTCAGAGATTGCTATCATCTCCTCCTCCGCCTCCGTTAGTTCCCCCAATTCGGATCCATCCCTTCCTTTCCTCCTTCACTAAATTCCCCCTACTGTCTGCTCCCCCCCTCTCTAGCCCCCCACCCCCGCAATCCTTACCCCACATCCCCGGCTTTTTATGCCCTCTTCCCTCCGTCTCTATACCTCCTTCCTATCTAACTATTTCCTTTCCTGTTTTTCTTTTTACAACCATTTCCCTTTCTCCCGAGGAATAAAGCATGAGTGACTCCGGGCTAACATCTCTTTCCGTGGGGAGCGATAGTACCTTTCTGAAGCGGGTTTCGTTCGATACATTCGACAATAAAGATGCCTCTGACTTTTCCCTCACGCTGAAGTCTAAACACAAGGACTACACATACACTCGAAGGTCCCGAACATTTCTTTGTGGAACTGATCAGAACGACTACTCTGAGTTTGCGCTGGAATGGCTAATCGATGAGCTTGTCGATGATGGCGACGAGGTGGTCTGCTTGAGGGTCGTCGATAAGGATAGCAAGATTAGCAGCGATGTAGCCTTGCAGGAACGCCAGTATAGGCATGAAGCCCAGAATCTCCTCGACCAGATCATCGAAAAGAATGAGGACGATAAGACTATTTCTATTATCTTGGAGTTCGCCGTGGGCAAGGTTCATGAGACGATTCAGAGAATGGTGGGTTACTTCTATGGGCTTTTTGGCATTTTGTTATTATCTCCGGGCCTTACTTACCAACCCCCCCCGCCCTAGATTCATATATACGAACCCGTCATATTGATCGTAGGGACCCGCGGCCGATCACTCGGCGGTCTTCAGGGCCTCCTCCCAGGGTCAGTGTCAAAGTACTGTCTCCAACACTCCCCGGTACCAGTCATTGTCGTTCGGCCCTCCTCAAAGAGGGACAAGAAGAAGGCCAAGAGAAAAGCGGATCCGGGCAGGAAGGTCTACCAGGAGATGCTACACAACTCCGACACTGCCTTCACGAATCACGGGAATCATAGCCGCAAGAGCGTGTCTGGGGTCATTGAGGCTATGTCTAACACGTCAATAAGCTCCATGGGCGAGCCCATCAGCCAGAATAGCCCTGGGGGCGATATCTCGCCAAAAACTTCGGCTCCTGCTAACGGGGGAGGCGGGAACTCACCTGCATCCGAATCGCCGACCCCCGGCTCTGAATCCTTTGGCGATGGTGGTGGGGCTAGGCTTGATGATGTGGAGGAGGTTAGGTGATTCTTTTTTTCTTTCCTCTCCTGGGCTGAACTGATGATGGGGGGGGATTTCGTTTGGCGCCTCTCGTTATTTTTATACCGTTTTTGCTAGTTTTTTTTCTTTTTTCTTCTCTCTCCTCTGGTTATGTTTGTGTTTCTAGGCTGCGGTTGCTGGGCTCAGGTTATGTTCTTCTCTTCTGCGTTTTTCACGGACGATGGTTCTGGATTTTTCCTTCGTCAAAGTATTCTCAATATTCTGTTCTTACTCTACCCATGTTTCTTTCTTCGAGTGACTAGGATCGCATTGGTTGTATAATATCGGCTTTGAAGGGTTTCTTTACTTCACTTCCTCCTCTTTTCCCTTTCGTCACTCTTAATCCTATGGGGGTTGGATGACTTGCATTTGAGGCAATAAAGGCACTCTTTCCTCAGTTCTTAGTGATATGGCGTAGTTTGTCCACAAGAACGAATGGCGCTATTATATAATACTGGTTGCGTAGGTTACGTTAGGTAGGCAGGTACCGGTAGGCATGAGGATGACCTCGAGAGGCAGGTGAATAGGTGTTCGTACATACGAGATATCATAGATCGGGAGGAGCTCCCACGCTACACACGAACTGCAAGACACAAAAAGGCCATACCCGCGCTCGTTCCCTTGGTGCAAATCCCACCCTTCTGCCGCGGCAGATCAATTCGACTCGTACTGTGCAGTCTCCAACGAGGGGGGCATGACGGATACCAGCCAATGACGAACAGGGGCATTTCGCGCGCGGGGGGTGGATTCGTCAAAATAGGGTAGAGAGTAACAAAAAGATAGCTATGATATTATGATAATATCACTAATCCCTGTTTGTCACTGGCTGGTTTTCGTCGTGGCGCCGTTTGAAGCCAGTGGGCACAGTACTGTACGTAAACTGCTGTCCATAAAGTTCTCATACCCCGTTGTGTATTTGTGGCAGTGTTGTGGCTGGTGAGAATGTACCGTCACAACTGAAGATCGGTGGAGAAGGTACATTCACACCAGCCACAACACTGCCACAAATACGCGCTGGGGTATGAGAACTTTATGGACAGCAGTTTACTGGTACTACAAGTACAGTACCGTAAATTCTTTTACGATTGGCCATCTCAGGAAGAGGTGGTACAGTAAAAATTTGGCCATTCGCCATCTCGGTTAGGTCGCAAATCTCGGGATTCAGTTCTTGAGATGGATTAGTACTTTCCTAACATGGTATAGCTTGAGTGCTTTGGCCTTGTTTGATCTACTCAACTTTCCAAACTAAACCTATCTTGGGCTAATGACTCGGTCTCTAGGAATCCTCAGATGGCCAATCGTAAAAGAATTTACGGTAGACTACCGGTGTGGGGTGTTTTGTCACGCTTCCCCTAGTTGGATGGTGTGTTCGACCGAGCCGTATCCACCCGTGTGCTGTGTGGTTGTGGTGCACTACTATACTCAGCAATAACTTGATGGAGAAGTAAGCTGAAGGCCAGATGCCTGCCTGCGTAGACAAGAGAGAGGTAGAATGACAATGACAGATATCGATAGAAGTAAAATAGAGACGTAGTATTGGGGTGATCCCCACCAGGGGGTGCCTTGCCTGCTAAACTGTGATACATCAAGGTGGCTTATAAGCACAGAATGCGTGCATGCCAAGGATAGCTAACAGGGTGTTTTGTTGGGTGAAAAAGTGTCCTCCGAACCACTAGTTTACCCCATCAATCCGGCCCTCAGCACACCGGTACTGTACCGCAAGAACTCGAATAATTGGACCTCGCGCTAAGAGGTTAACTTAAGGTGTGTATTGCGAAGTGGTCTTATGTCTCAGTTAATATGGGTTTCATTATTTCTTGGCAGCTAATCATGCAGAGTT
>Ga0307509_10006332_pt1 | contig 15977 bp, 15 predicted proteins | sample 10_EM_MG_FD_202245 | JGI IMG/M metagenome (GOLD analysis project Ga0307509, IMG submission 202245) | Populus trichocarpa ectomycorrhiza microbial communities from riparian zone in the Pacific Northwest, United States - 10_EM | ecosystem: Host-associated > Plants > Roots > Unclassified | place...
GGGCGTAACCGAGGCGGGTTTTTGTATAGCGACCGAAGATCGACCGCGGGCGGGGAGCAGTAAGGTGCCAGCTGAGGGGGTGGGAAGTGCGGGGAGGGTGTAGCTGTAACCGAGCAACGGGACGAAGACCAAGAGGGTGGAGGGAGGGCGATGTGAGGAGGAAGGACAGTCCGAACACTTGAGACAACCGACTAGAGTAACCACGGCCGATGCTTTTCCGAATACGAAACGAGGATGAGGTGCTGAAGTTAGTAACCGAAGTGTTCCCCGACAGGACCACACAAACGAGACGGAAAGGTACTCCGCAAAGGGCTTGGAAAGCTCAGCGCCGACCGTGAGCGAAGAGGACAGAATGCCGACCGTGCAAAACCTAAGCGAGGTGCAAAGGAAGTGCGGGGTAAGGGGGAGAACTGAACTTCATGAGCGGAGTCAACGATGAACAGGAACAAGAACCCCATGGAGGAGGGGGTAGACCCCAGAGTGAGAGGAGGGGTTGTAGCATCGCTCCCCTAGGCAGAAGCCATCAAGGGGGTGGAGAGGGGGTGGTGGTGGAATCCCACGATGATTTCCCTGGTGTTGAGATTTCAATCGCCGGAGGTGTAGGGGAGATGGTTCGTGTCTAACTACTGTGACCAAGTCGTTCCTTATATAGACTCTTCACACCAACAACCGTAACCCTGGTGACTTATAACTATAGTGATGCGGTCCTCTGACTCATAACGAGTCATGTCCAAAATCTCTCAGATGACTCCTATGAGTCACAGCTAAACATGCGGTAAACCAATCAAAACACATAAAACTAGTCAGGAACACAAAGCGCATCACTTCAGTGAAACCCATCTCATAATGTGAGTCAGGTGCAGAATTCATTACATCATTATAACTCATAATCGTGAGTCATAGAAACATGAACCAATCCTAACATAAGGATGCAACGCAAGTGCTACTCATGTGGAAACTATTGCCCCCAACATAAACATACCTTATGACTAATAACTATTAGTCATGTGAAATCTGCCTTGCTTAGTTACAATTTGTGACCCGTACAGTAACATATAGTAAACTTACCAGACCCCATTTACTTACCATCATAAGGCTTCAGATCATTTTCTTGGATCTTGATCCAATGCATATATCTTGCCAAGAATGCCTGGCCTGGCTGATACTTTCAGGAGGATTGCTTACTTCAACTTGACATAAATATATACAATGGAAGACAGGATCCCCTAACATCAGCCCCGAACCTAAGCAAGGTGACACCCTCAGTCAGGCTTTGAAAATATTAGCTAACACATTTAGTTGAACGTGTCCTCCTCTACTGCCAAGCCTTGCTAAAGGTACCACCTCGCTCAGGGCCAGGTGTCTATACAGTACCACATCAATTGGTGTCAGCGGCCCGTTGCTAGTTCATTCAAATAAGATTTTTATCACATTTTTCTCTCCAAATCGTAATAAAGCACTATAAGCTAACTCTTTATAGCCTGCAGTAGGCATTGCAGACCTCTAAACTTGACGCAACAGTTGCCAGTTAATGCGGTATGTGTTCTCCCACCTATATGACCAATTGCATCTCATATTATACTTGTACTTCTTCAATTCTTGTTTAAGATGTATTTGGTTTCATGGTGTATTTGGCCAAACACCACATTACGATTGAAAAATAACCATTTCTCCCCTCCCTTAATCTTATCTAGGCACCTTTTCTTGGGACCAAGCAATATTCCCTTGTAGACCAAGGGATTATATACAGAGGGTCATAGGACAATGTGGGCAACTGGATAATTTCGCATATTGCCAATCTAGTTACAACAACCAAGAGTAAATCCTGTTTACTTACTAATACCCTTAGAGATATGGCATTGCCCTATCCGAGACATTGTCCAAAGTACTGATTACTGCTATGTATTTAGATTATTTTTTGTTATTTTTGTTTGTTGATGTTGAGGTGGCTGAATCTATTGAGGTTGTCATCACTGGGCACATTGTATGTTCATTGTTATTGTGGTTCTTCGCTTAATTTTGTCCACGCACAATTGTTGTGTTTTATGAGGCCTGCGACAAAAATCACTGGTAGAATCACATGTACTGCCCAAACTGGTCTACCTCACACTCTTCATTTAATGTATCCTCAAGCTAAAAAAAAATGAAAAATTGATATTATGGCCCCAAATTCCTTCAAGTACTCACAGAACTTGAAAGAGTCACTGGCTGCTTTCGCATGTAATATTGTAAAGTTCAAGTTGAAAATAGCACCAAGCCTTGCCAATTCCCATACAAAATAGTCAAAAATTGCGCTAAGATCAATGTACCAACCATTACTCCCTTGCTAGTTCCTCAGCCAGTTCAGATACAGAGTTCAAAAGGGGTAGGGAGCAGAATCTAGGGAATTATATCACATGTGGAAGATTTGGTTTTAATAGCTTTACTAGATCAGTGGTGGGAAGGTCGTGAATATGGCTATTTTCAGTGGAAAACCCTCATCTACCGGTGACTTTTGTCGCCAACCTCGTACTAGAACTCATGCATGTTTGTCCTCCGGTGTATCTTTCCAAATTATTAGAAATGGGTAAACAAAACCAATTGTATGGGTTGGGGAAACACAGAGGACCCTTTTAAAATCAGCTTCTATTGGGGGTGGGTGTATAGCAAAACAGGCCCAAATAGCTCAAACTTTTTTTCTCTTTCCCTGATCCACCCTAACTAAAGCCTGCTCCTTTCACCATCTTATTTTTTTATTTTTTATTTTCCTCCTCCAGCACCTTCGCGGCAAGGTACTGCTGCCTCTAAACCAGTAATGTAAGTATTATATTATCAAGTAGTGATTTAATAAAACTTACTACCGCGCGTAGTGCGCCTCCGAGGTCCCCGGCAAAAAAATCCCAGCCAAGTTTGGCTATGTAGCCTGCTCCCTAAAACCCAAGGCATTAGAACTGAGGACCAAAATCCATAATAGCTAACTTACCCCCGTAAACCCAATCACCGCAACCAACAGGGCGTTCATCTGCCATTTGATAATGAAAACATTTTTGTCCAGACGGGTAAACTTTTCCGAGAGAACCGTTATTTTATCCGAGAGACCAGTGACCTTATCGGAGAGACTGGCAATCTTTGTGGAGAGACCAGTCACCTTATCGGAGAGACTGGTAATCTTTGTGGACAGTTGGCCGAATCCCTATCACTAGGGTAAGCGAAATGTAAACTAGAGTCAGCATCTGTGGGGGAGAAACCCCCTTCAAGCCGTGAAAATTCTCTTTCAAGCCATCCATCTTTCCAGTGAACCCCCCGAATTCCTATTACGAGAGTAAGCCAACATTAAATAAAAAATAAAAAAAAACAACGGAAGGGAAAAGGAAAAAGGAAAAAAAGAAGCAGGGAAGAAAATTAAAAAAGCAAGAAAAATAAAAAAAGAAAAAAAGTGTAGGGGAAACAAACATGGGTCATTCTTTTCATGTTCAATCTGAGCCCGCGGATCTGGGAACCAAATTCCTATTACTTAAAGTAAGCAAACTGTAAACTAGAATAAGAAGATACAGGAAAGAAACCTTTCTCAAAATCTTAACGGCTGCGTCGATTCCGGGGGCATGGTCTGACTATGAGCGTAATTGTTAGTAAGTTAGAATTGATATAGGGGATTACATACCGATTGGTTCTTAGGTATTGCTGGGCCGAAGTGGGTGATTGGCCTGTGAGGAACTTGGCTGAAGGATTGGCGGGCGAAGTTACGCTGGTGAATAGCAAGGCAGGCAGCAAGCAAAGCTCTGGCCATGCTGAAGGAATAAGGGGGATAGGGATAGGGAAATCGGTATGTCGAAATGAAAGAGAGAGAGATGATGTGTTGGTAGAAAGAAGAAGGGGAGAGGAGAATAGGGCGTCCCATATATACAAGTGTGGCGAAATATCAAATCACGTGGCTCCGATAAGGTGGCTCTAGCTCCCTGAACCCTGATCTTATCTATCACGGGAAGGAACTAGCCGTTTATCAGAGATCATGTATGCTTAAAGTTCGGTTAGTTAAGCTAGGAGATGCCGAATTTTCGTGGTGGGGTAACAATTCCAGCCTGCCCTAACCCAGGGTGCAGCAAGCAAAGAGCGTAGCAAACACTTCCTGAAACTGCGAAATCCCTATTTTTCAAGTTCGCTTGTTGCAACAGTAAACACAGATTTCACGGAGCTAGCGATTCCTAACTTTGAGTTGCGAAATCCATGTACTATGTTGTGTAGTTGCTTCTACATCACTCTAATACTTGTTGATACTGGTTCGAGCCTCAGCGAAATCAATGTTTTTTTTCTCTTCTTTCCATTTACAAATTCCTTCTTTTCCTTCTCCATTCACAATACGATCCTGCTGCATATTTCCTGGTGCGTTGTCTATAAGTGCCTTTTTCTTCTTTCATTACGGCTCAAAATTAGTTGCTAACCAAGAAAATGGAGGGTGTTTGCTTTTGTTCTGTTAATATTCTGTAACCGGGCCGTTCTTACCCTTGTTTCTATTAGCTACTGATTACGGAGGTAGGTAATAGTTACTTATTCCATGCCATAGCGAGCCATCTGCGGGTATGGGCAATGTGATGCTGAATATCAGTCCGGATTTATTCCCCTCACATCTCTTCCTTCCGCACTCTTCCCTCCGCCTCCATTACCACCAACCTGTCGTCATTTTCTCTCGATACCGTCACTCCATTTATCACTCGCTAATCCGCGTGAAATGAAAAATGTAAGACTGCCGCACTCAAGGCGGCCACTCCTTCATCTGCCCCCGCTTACCCAACCCCTCAGTCTCACAATTGTTGGAAAGCAGTGTGGCGCACCTACTGCTGCATACTCAGGAAGGGAGGCTACCTCGCCTGCGAATTCTCCTCCACGAGAATAAACACCATCCTAGGCTAGTTCCACAAGTCAGGGAAATTAGCGAAGGCGAGCGGAAAACCGCTTCCTTGACCACGGTCATGCCATCCTCTCCTACTGTCCTTGCCCTCAGGAGGGATAGGGATGGTGATGGTGATGGTGATCGTGATAACGGCCCCATCGGCGTGCCACAATGGGGGGCCATGGAGAGCATTGTTGGGGCAATTAGTTCTGAAGTTTAGAAGGGCTAGGGGTGAATAGCGGTGGAGATGCCACTCTGCGAGCTGGGGTTGTCGAGGTGGAAGATGACGTTCCAGATGAGGACTCCAACGCCTCCCAACCGACTTGGTACTCGGGTGTCAGAGTTAGTCCGCGAACAGCAGGGTGGCGAGGAGGGTGGTATTGGGCAGTGTTCCAAACCGCCCGGGGGCCCTACAGGCACGGCGGGGATAATGCTAAGATGACGGGACCGGACGGGACCGCTAACCGCGGTCCTGGGTAGGTCAAGTTAAGCATGGGACGGCCGGCCCTACAAGCTAGGCCTTTCTTAGTATAGTGAGAGACACGTGATAGCGGTCGCTAAGGGGGGCGCCAGGGGAGGTGGAAGGACGGCCGGGATCTTGAAGGGGACTATAGGGGGTATCAAAAGACGGTAGGGTGTAGGCAAGGACCGTGGGGGGGGATACAGACGGCTGCTATTAGGAATGACGGCCGGACACGTCAGGATAAATAATGAGGGGGACCACAGGTGACTGCGGGGGGTGCCTAACGACCCCCGGGGACCGCAGACCAGCTATGAGTGATATATGGTGATGCCTTGCAGCCGACACAGTAAACAATATTCCTACAAGAAAGAGAAGAAGATTAAATAGATTATCAAGCTGCGAGTGTTGAGATAAGACTGAACAAGTCATTCTTCTACGAGTCTTATTTCTCTTTCATATTCTTCTCTAAGCCTTTGCGTTAACTCTTATCGTGATGTCGCAAAGCACAGATGCAGCCGAGGTCGACTCACAGGCCAATGCATGGGATTTTCCAGACGAATTCGCGAGAAACTCAATCGACTCTCTCCGATCCGAATATCTACATCCAATATCAGAACTTTCGGACTGCCATAGTTCGCGTGCTCTTTCTAGTGCACTGTTGGAGGGGAAGAGACGGATATTCAAGGGGTTGAGGATATGCTTGCGGCCTTGCAGATTCATGCCGGTGGTTTTTGAGTTCTATTTCGGCAAAGGGTTTTATCTATTTTATTTCTTAAAGATGTATTCTTCTTTATTTATTTGTTTACGCACGTTACACAATTTGCCAAATCATAACGCATTAGGTAGATCGAGTCATGAACATCAAGTTTGCGAGTATACGAGCTGAAAAAAATGTAACAGCAAAACTTCATAGGGCCTTGCCGGGCCCGGTAGCGCGTCCAGTCGTACCTCGATCTGCCCTAGTCCGTCCATGGACTTGAAAAAAGACGGACCACTGCCGGCGGTCAGTCCGGTCCTACCTGCAGGACGGAGGGACTGGATGGTTCGGAACACTGGTATTCGGGGTAGTCTGTGCGCTACGGTATTTGTGGTATGTTGAAAGCTTGCAAAATTCCTTGAATGATTTCTTCTTTACTATTGGTTGAACTATCTATTTGCGGGTTTCTATTTGATATTTGTCGCTTCAGTTCATGAGTCTTAGTCAGTGGAAATTGAAGCACACAATTCCTGATCAAGGTTTTCATAATATTATAATAATCAGCAGGGTAAATTAAATGCACAACAATCTGCTAACGGCGTTGCCACATAACTTTGGAGAGTTGACTGAGCCGACAGTTCTCAATTTGATGCGTAGCATACTCCTGCGCAAAATAAGTTATGGTGCAACGCAGACCCCCGGCCAAACATCCTCTATTCTTCACCCAAGACTAGATGTCACCATCCACAATAGCTCCATGCTTCCCAAGCTCCAACTTTGGTTGTCCTATCCCCCCCCCCTCGTGTCACTATTGTCAAGTTTTTTTTTTGTAGAATTGGTTTGAGGTTCGTTGCTCGGGTATTTTTGGTGGGGAGTACCGGCTGTCACTCCAGACGAGGGAGTGTACCATAACTTATTTTGCGCCGCAGTACCTTAGCTCTGTTAAAGTTCATCGGCAATCACTCCGTATTGACAAACCTCTTCGCCTATCTTCTACATACCCAGTCTATCGCTTCCTAATAGTTTCCTTTGTCATGCATTATAAATATGAGAGAATGAACGAGTATACCAGTTTGGTACATGCTGTTGAGAATTCGGAGGAATGGCCGGCATGGATCGGGGACGATAGCGGAGGAAGAATCGGGATTCTGAGCGCAGGTGGAACCGGAACTCCATTGTTCTGGTACAATCCCCTGTTTGTTTCCTAAATCTTTATGTGGCGGAAAATGTCGCTTTATTGTGTATATAAACCCTCTGTCTAGCCGTAGATTCAAAGGATAAGAAAGCAAGGCACACCTCCGAACAATATATACACATTCCCTCTTTGACTTCTTCGTCCTTCTTCATCTAGCCAGTCCGTTCTCCTTTTATCCAGTTCTCATAACAACAAGCTCAAGTGTTAATGCAGCTACCTGTTGGAGCTTTACTGACTTCAAACATGCTGATCAGACCAATAACAAGCTCGACAATGGTGCCCTTGGTGTTATTTGCCAAATATCCAGTTTGGTAGATCTCAAGCTAGCTAAGAACGGTCTTGAAGGGGGGCTTGATTCATCAATCTCCAAGCTCACAAACCTTGAGATCCTAGCACTAAAAATTGGGGAAACTGGAAACCAAACGCGACATCAAGAGTGCTCCCTCCCTCTCCCCTCTGCCACCACCCCGTCTTTGTACCACCCCATTCCCCTTCCCACCACTCCCCCCTCCTCCCCTCAAACCTCTCACCAGCATAGCCCCCGCCATCCTAATAGCTCCACCCACAACTCGCCTCCCCTCCAGGCCCAATACGCTGTTCAATCCACGTTCGCTTCTTCGCCAAGTTAGTAATCTTAGTACAGTAGAACTTCAATAAATTATTTGACTTACAGAGAAATTTTGCCACATATCGATCAATTTAAAACTGTTGGAACCATGGAAGGTTGTAGCATTGGAGGTGCGTTTGCAACAGGTTTGGAAGATTTCTGGGCTTAAAGTACCCTGGTCTGCCCGTCTACCCATTGCCGCCGCGGGCGCGCACCCATTAATATGCCAAGCTACTTCAAGCTAGGGAAACGACATCTAATACTACCTCTGCTAGCACTGAAATACCCTTTGTTGGATGGGTGGGCATGCTGGGTGTGAGAGAGGTGGATGTGAGAGAGGTGGATGTGAGAGAGGTGGATGTGAGAGAGGTGGATGTGAGAGAACTTGTTTATTCTCTGATACGCGCCGCTGCTAACTAAATAGGACTAACAAACATGTGTGCGCAACCGGTGGTTTACCCTCAACGCCGTCCCATGCCCCCCACAACACAACTAGGGTTGCTGCCTGTACCCTACTACACTCAACACTTCACGCGAGGGAGACGACATCGAATATAAGAGCAGGGCATTTCTTGAAAATGGCTTATGTTACGTAAAATGAAAACACTATGGTGTTTCTAAGAGCCTGTTTGGTTACAACGGTTCCGTTCCGTTCCCCCATACAAAAGGTCCTTTCCCTTCCGTTTCAAAACAGCAAGAACACTCTTTTTACAGTGGAAACGGTCGCCGAACGGAACGGAACCGTCGTAACCAAACAGGCTCTAAAAGTAAATGCGCTCGGCAGTCCACTGTGTTTTTTCCTGTTTCTAAGGCAACCCGATAAGACCCAACACCAGAATCTGATTTCCTGAAGAGCCCTATAAGTAGAATTTCCCCTACTAAACCTAAGCACTGCCCTGCGATTCAGGGAAAGAGTATGATATTTACTTTTCTCCTTGGGCCCTAAAGCGTAGTGAATTCCAGGAAATAGCGGATTAAAAAATATCACGGTATCATATTCTTTGCGGTTGCCAAACAAACCCCCAATTAATTATAAAAATACCCTGGTATTTATAAGTAGCATGCGGAGCAGGTTCTAAGCCTCGGCTATAGCTTGGAAAAAAAAATTTACATCAAGTCGTTCCACCACAACCGATTCTAAGGGTCAGGGAAGGGCATGTGTAGCTTGCGGGGATACTGCTGGGGGGCGGCAGAGTCGATCCCGGAATGGGTAGCCACATCCCACTCTACTGGGCTGCCGAGGGGAAGCACCCGAGGATTGTGAGCCTGTTACGATCCTGAAACACGGTGTCACCGATTCCGGCTGGGTTTAAGACTCGGAGTGGGCGAACTCTGCTCCCATTGGTTGTCAAGAATGGGCAACACATAGTGGTACGATAGAGCTACTGCTGGGACTGGACGATGTCAACCCGAACATACCGGGTATGGTAGGACTGTCTGGCAGTGTTCCTCTCCTATTTTCTATACGTAATGGAGATCACGGGCTCGTGTCCTTGCTACTGGAATGGAACGATCCTAAGATCAAAAAAAAAACTACTCGGTTGTGCTATCCGTAAGTGGAATCCGGGGATCTAGATGATTATCCGGGAGAGAGTAGCTAGGGAGTGAGGTTTCATTTACTCGAGTATATAATTTTGTAAAATACCCTAATATTACTATAAGTTACCACCAAAAAGCAGTCTAATAGGTCAAAACACTTATCCTACCCCGCCAGTCACCTACGAGTACAAAGCACCCGTCATCCGGAGCTACCGGGGAAATTGCGCCACTTAAGACACCTACAGTCCCCGCCAGTCCGTCCCGGGTGCCCTTTCAGGTACTGCCGTCCGTCCCGTCCGGGCCCAAAGACAGACGGACTGGACGCTTGGGAACACTGCTGGCACCCGATTACCATAGTAACAAGTTGCTGCAACTTTTGTCGATCCCCAGTACTTTGAGTCTGGCCGGCTTCTGGCTTTATTGTCAGGGTTAGAGCAAAATATCTTTGTGTTTAGACTAGTGCTAGCTGGTACAATGGTTGACAAGCAAAATTGTTAGTACAACCAATTCACAAGCAGCATATTGGAGTAGGGTTCGAATTGTAAGGTACGGTAAGTTACCATACGATACAATACGGTAACATACGGTAACGTACGGTAACGTACGGTAAACTTACCAGGCGCCATTTGCCGACCGTCATAAAGTCCCATATCATGACCTTGGATCTTAGTGCGATACTCATGTCATAACCAAGAATACCTTAGCCTAGCTGATCTTTCGTGTGTTGGGTTGCTTTGGCTTGATATAAACACAGAGGTAAGTGACAGAGGGCGGAAGACAGGATTACCTAACATCAGGATCTAGGGTGGGAGAGGCCGTTTTCCGGTATTTTATCTGCCTAGTGTAATTTACGTAATTTACCGTATGGTATCAACCGTGTAAGGTACGGTAACGTACTCTCAGATCACTTCTGGCCAAGGCGTTCTTTTGGCGGGGAATAGGCACTTCCGAAAGAAAGCAAATTCGTCTCACTTTGTCAAAGTTCCTTGGCCAAGGTCAAGCAAGATAAAAGTCAAAGAAAAATCAGGATGAACATGGATGAAAAGGGGCGGATGAGGATGGTTGCGGGTCGATGCAGATGGACCCTGCTCTCTCCTCCTGAAGTACCCCTTTTCTATGGAGCTAAACTAATAAAAGGAATGGTATCAAACATTCACGAAAGTCTCTGTGTTCCGGCATATTTTTCTCCATGGTCATCCACGTGACCGACAGTACCGTATTTTTCGAACACTATATTGGAGAGAAGTTATTTTAGGTACTACCGAATGCTACCATCGTGAAACAGAACACAAAAAGAATAAAAAGCGAAGAACTCCAGCTTCACAACCACAGGAACCATCCTCACTTTAATCCCAACCATGTTAATCCCAACCGTGGCGATATTTTTCGATAGCTTGCGAGTCTTCAAGATATCCGCATGGTATTTAGATGGATTTCTCCGGTGTAGCAGTTGCTTCTGTGGTACTAGTGGTGGTGCGGTCCTTGGCCTGGAACGCCCTCTGCACAGTTTGCATTGCGTAAAGCTCACGATCTCGTTTGCGGTATCCCTCAGGATTACACATTTGTTTCGTGTAGTTCACTGCGAACCAGCTACTGACTGAACCTGCCACGAGAAGCCTAAGTGTCTCCTTAGTCATGGGAGTAGTGCCTGACAAATAATTTTGACAAGCAGTTAGTAACAGGTACGATTTCCAGATAGTAGGATTTATGGAACAAACAGATCGCGCGTAGCATTGTGAATCTAGTGATTCGTGAGGAGAGGAGGATGATGAAAAGTGGTGATGAAGACAGGGTGGTGGGGGGGGGGGGTGGGGGTTGTTTGTGGTTTGGATATTTGGAAGGTAAAGGGGAAAAGATCTCTTTTAAGTACAGTATTCAATACTCTGGTCTTAGTTACCCGGTTATTACTTGCCATCTCTAAGAAGCTGCAAACTTTACTGTTTTACACGAAAAACAAAGGTAGTTTTGTGGCTTAGTTGGTAAATGTTAGCTCTGGTAGCTCTAGAATATGTTGAGGTACGGCAATGCGCTTGGGCCATGTCTATGGGTTAGTTTAGGGCCTAGCTACTATGTTGGGGTTAGGTCTATCATTGGTTGAGCGGGAGTGGGCTTGGCATGGGGGTTTCACTTTAAGTAGTCTTTTCTCTTGTACGACAAGTCATTAACGGACCTGACACCTCAAACAGGTTGCACACACCCATCATTATAGTTTATGAGCCTCTGCATGTCTCACCCTCTACAAAAACAGCAATTGTAAAGTTCAAAAGTTGGTTTGCTACACAGTGGTACTTCTTGAATCATTTCTTCATGCTTGTCTGGATTCATTGATCAATTGGTTGATTTTGTTCATAAATTTCGCTTTCATTTCTATCGATTTTCTATTGGTCTTTTACTCTCTTTCGTCTTATTGGTTTATCAATTCATCTAGACATCCATCTAGCCATCAATTTCTTTGTCTGTCTGTCTATGTCGATGATAACGGACTCATATGAAATGAATGTCACCTTGCGGATGACGGTTCCTTTGCTTTGTGATAAGAACTTTGCCCAATGGCGTTAGAGAATGGCCGATAAGCCTAAGGAATTGGACATGTAGTGGATCATCTCTGGGAAGGAACCTCAGCCTGACGCTACCAGTTCAAAACCAGCGGTGGTTAGTGCTCTGAATAGATATTAATTCAAATATTACCGGATTACAGCTAAAATTCGCAACTCGATAGAGCCACCCATTTGCGCTTAGTATTACGCTGATGGCTATGACGAGGACCCTGCTCTGCTTTTGGACCACCACAATGCAAGACGCAAGAAGGCTTTGAGTCTGGAGCTTTCCTTTTTTAACAGATTAGTGTTTGTTTGTGCTTACAACACTCACAGAACAGCACCCAAATATATTCATGAGTTGAAACCTATCATCGAAGACCTACAAGAAGCTGATGGGAGATCAACCCTCTCAAAAAGACATTCTACCTGCTGAAGGACTGCCTTAGTCCTACCAAGAATGGCAGGACCTATAAGCGACAATTATTCAACTTGAAAAACCGGACAACCTTATCGCAGCTTTTAAGGCCGGACAATCTACTCGGAATTGAGATAGGCTGGCTGACAGCATTGGCGAGAGTGTACTTGCAATTCAAGAACGGAACAGGGGTTACCCAGAGGGTAGGAGGAAGTTCTATTGACCAAGCTGGAAGGGTGATTCTGGCATTCATGCGCAATGTGCTGGGATGTCGGTTACATGCTATTATTGCGAAAATATGGGCCACTGGAAGAGCAAATGTCAAAAATGCAAAGAGGTTGAGAGAAGTTTTGTGGCGGACAAAACTTCGACTGCTGCTCAGGTGGCGCCGGGTGATGCGCCAAACATATCTCTGTTTACAGCTTTCAGTACTCCTCAGTTTCCATCAGACGAAGGCAATTGGCTACTGCACAGCGGATGCTGTAACCACGTTACTGGCTCACACAAATGCTTCACTACATATACGCCAATTCCAAAACGAAACAAGAATATCAGAGTCGGCAACAACTATGAGATTGTGGCTTTTGCACAAGGCAATGTTACCCTTACTGTGTGGGAAGCGGGTGAGAAATAAGGGAAGACCCTGATCCTTCACGATGTTCTCCATCTTCCGGACTGCTTTCCGAATAGTTTGCTCTCCATATCGCAGCTAGGAAAGTCGAACCTGTTTGTCAAGTTCTACCGCAATGGAGGGGCATCACTGAGGATACAAGGGAAGAAGAGCCCTTGGATCGAAGCAATGGAGATTGATGATCTCTACATTCTGAGAACCATGCTGGAAAATAATGATTGTTATCAGGAGAAGTTGGCACACCGGGTCATGGCAGTAACTATACATAAGAAAGCCATTTGGGAATCAGCATTGTGGCATTTTCACACCCCGTACCTGAGTGTAGATGCTATTCAAAAGTGATCAAGGGCAAACCATGAAATATCCACTCAGTCAGAGTTGCATCGATGTGTGTGTACAAAATATGGCCCTGGGATAATGACTCACAAAACGTTCCCTTCAGTCCCGGAATCCTCCTGGGCTAGCTCGATTCTGGACATAATACACGGCAAGATCATAGGCCCTATCGATCCAGTCTTACTTGTTGGATCAAGATATTTATTACTCTTTACAGACAACTTTACAAGGTACAAGATCGGTTATATGTTAAAGAAGACATCGGATGCTCTCAAGGGCTTTAAGAAATACAAACCATTGGTTAAGAAGCTCCAGAGAAAACATATTCACAAACCTTGAATGCAGGGGTGTGGGGAATACACCTGAAATGAGTTCAGTTACTTCTTGCATGAAGAAAGAATTGAAGGACAGAGAATGACGCCCTACATGCCTCAGTCCCATGGCCTCTGCACATGGGTGAATTGAACAATAATAGGTACTACTTAAGCACTCATTCACACCGTTAGCGCACCCAAAGAGTCCTGGCCAGAGGGTGCAATCATTGCTATCCACTTCAGAAATCGTCTGCCTACCAAATCAGTAAAGTCAGGATAAACTCCCAGAGAGGGGTGGTTTGGAAAACTGGCTAGTTATGAAAACCTGGACGTTTGGGGATCTGTCGCATACGTACAAGTTCTACAGGAGAAGTGCAAGAAACTCGACAAAACTGCATGCAAATGTATCTTCATTGGATACACACTAACAGCAACTTAACACCACCTCTATGATCCTGAGAAGATTGTCTTTACTGCACGCGATGACATATTTGAGGAATCAAACTCTTACGATCTAAGCAATGTGAAGAATGAGGGAGTCTCGCAATGCTACTAAGCTCCGGTGGTCCAGCCCTGAGAGGAGAAGGTTGCTTGGGCAGATGAGTTTTATGAGGAAGAGCCAGATACGGGATCGCTAAAGGTATCGAGGCTTCAGAAGAAGGAGAAGAAAGAAAAGGCAGTTATAGTTGGGGAAGCAGAAGAAGAACAAGTGGTTCATTTAGCCGGATTTGACCAAGGCCAGAATGTCTATATGGAATCAAACTCTAGATTCAAAGTCATGGGCCGAGCGGCAATGTCTGATTACTTTGGAAAAGCACCAGCACGAGATAAAGAACAATGAGTGGGGCAGGGGCTACGCTCAGATGGGCAAAGTACTTTCTGGAACAGTACATCAGGAGCATTGCCCTAAGCTATCAGTCCGCTACACAGCAAACATCACCGATCAGGAAGTGTTTCTTTTGCCAACAATGCACTGCTTACTACGGTATACAGGGTTGAAGACGGACCACGCAACTAGCGGAAGGCAATTGAAGCTGAAGAGGCTGAGCAATAGCATGAGGGTGGCAATTCGGCGTGTGAGTCACTCACAAAGAACAAAGTTTTACAGTTCGTTGACGCCGTTCTAACTGGAAAGAAAATAATATCCATAAGATTGATCTTTCAGTGCAAATTAGGTCGAAGCTGAGAAACCGTAAGCTACAAAGCTCGATTGGTGGCTCAAGGTTTCTAACAAATCAAAGGAGAGGATTTCATCAATACTGCACACCTGTCGCAAGTCTATCGAGTGTCCCGGTAGTTCAATCTATTCCTGCCGCAACTGTCCTTGAAATTTATCAAATTGATGTTGTCAAAGCTTTTATGGGAAGTAGGCATGTGGAGCAAGTTGATGTCTCACTGCCAGAAGGTATTTTGAGTAGCACGCGAGTGGCTTCACTCCATAGAAGTCTTTATAGATTAAAGCAATTGCCAAGATATTGGTATACAGGTATCCATACATTTCTTATAAGCGAAATGGGATTCCACTTTAGACAATTCAATTGCTGCATATACACTGACAAACAAGAAAGCATCTTGGCTTTATACATTGATGATATTGTTATTACAGGTACATCAAAAAACATCCATCACATGCACCCGATGCTTAAGGCTAAATTCGAAATAGTGGCTCTTGAGCCAGTTATTCACTTTCTGGGAATGGTAATAACAAGGAAGTGAGAGAATAGGCACATGTACGTCTTACAACAAGTGTCACAAATCATGACTAAGCAGGCAGATTTCACATAACTAATAGTGATTAGTCATAAGGTATAATTATATTTTGCGCTATGCAGGGAGTTGGCTCGTAGTTCTCACATGATTTGCACTTGCCTGTCATTGTTATGTTATGATTAGTTGATGTTTCCATGACTCACGATTGTGAGTCATTATGATGTAATGACTTCCATGCGTGAGTCACATTATTAGTAACGAGTCTCACGCAGATGAGATGGTTTGCGTATCTGACTTGTTTTATATTTTATGGTTGGTTTACCGCATGTTGAGCAGTGACTCATAGGAGTAATGTGATGAATTTCAGACATCCTCGTTATGAGTCATAGCACCACGTGACCATGGTCATGAGTCACCAGGGTTAGGTTTGTTGGTGTGAAGAGTCTATATCAAGAGACTCTGTGACAATAGTTAGAGCCACGAACCATCTCCCCTACACCTCCGGCGATTGAAATCTCAACACCAGGGAAATCATTGTGGGATTCCACCACCACCCCCTCTCCTCCCCCTTGATGGCTTCTGCCTAGGGGAGCGATGCTACAACCCCTCCTCTCACTCTGGGGTCTACCCCCTCCTCCATGGGGTTCTTGTTCCTGTTCATCG
>Ga0307509_10006333_pt1 | contig 15975 bp, 20 predicted proteins | sample 10_EM_MG_FD_202245 | JGI IMG/M metagenome (GOLD analysis project Ga0307509, IMG submission 202245) | Populus trichocarpa ectomycorrhiza microbial communities from riparian zone in the Pacific Northwest, United States - 10_EM | ecosystem: Host-associated > Plants > Roots > Unclassified | place...
ATTTGTAATCGTGGTTGTACTAGACGGTGGCGTCTCCAGCGTTATCTGGCAAGCAGCGCGAAAGTGTTTGACAAATTTCCCACGGTCCTAGATTCTTGTAGCTAGATGGTCAAAAAGTTCCGTTGCCAACTCTAGCCAAACGCTATCTACTCTGGCGCACACTCCCCCACTGTCAAGCCCCGCTTAACGGTGGGCATCGTTTTAGGCTTTTAGACGGACGTCTATAGGTAAACGGGCCCTTACTGAGGAGGTTGTTGCGACGACGGGTGAGATCCTGGTGAGTTGATATCATACCACTCCATCAAACTCTCAGCCACATAAGGGCCTCCCCCCTTTTCTTTACGATCCCTATCATATCGGCTCGGAGCTGGATAGCCTAGCTTACATCCCCCACGGTTCGATATTCCCCTGGTCCGTTGAGCACCTTTAGGAATCAAGTTACAAACACAAAAGCTGCCGAATTCTAGCAGGCCTCGTACCCTGATGGCTCGGGGGTATCGGGACGTTGGCTTTTTATATATACTTTCATGGGTCCTTATCGTACGGGACTGCGGCATTTACGGGATCGTGGGTCCGGGGAGTGCGGGGCATTACTCGAGTAATTCCAAGGTATTCTCAAAATAGGTTGCTCCGAAGAAAATCTCTGATTCTCCTATCTCTATTATCTCGCAGTACTCAGAGTCCTAACGTTTATATGCGGCTAGCCCACCCGTCCCTTACATGACTTGGCCCAAATCCCAACCCCGTGACTCTCATCTCCCAGAAACCCAGGTTTTGGGGAGAACCAGTCCCTTGCTCATTTCCCCGCCCGAAGAGCAGGAAACGTTCCACAAAAGTCATTGAATGCTCGACAACTGTTAACAGGATCCGCCGCAGCCGCGCAGCATCGGCCTGACGACCAATCAGGAATCCCCGAGATCACAACCAACCAGAGTCCCCCCCATACCTGTGGGAGGCGTTGTACAATATACAGTTGTTGGATTATTACCATTCATGGCGTTACTACCGTATCATAGTACCGCAGTTTGACTGGAGGGAAATTGAGGCTATGTCACTGCAGGATGGGCCCTCTGGTACTTGTCCTAAACGAGAAGCACTCCTAATATCGAAGTGCTTTTTTTTTTTTTAAAAAAAGAGGGCTACAGTATTGTAACACCCCGCTATCCTAGATCTCGATTATCCGGGCACCTCGCTGTCCCGTATGAACCTCCAGGAGTTCTAGGTTACTTTGTGCCAAACCTGACCTGTTGTCTCGGACCACCCGCTACACCAGACAGAGTCTCTGGATTTTTGGCCATCTGGGATATTGGAGTGCGACTGCACTATTGCATAAGCATAAAGGCCAAACCCTAGTGCTGTGTAATAGCAGTTCTTCGACACTGTGAGTATCAGTACGGTACCCGAAAAAAAGGGGGGTATTCTTTTGTACCGTATGGGCCCTCAGACACGCACAGATATCTTACGGTACTTCTTGCCTGGGATGAGTGCTCCGACCTTCTGATGGCTTGATGGCTTGACAGCCCTTCCCCACAAATACTGGGATGAAATTTTTTTATCAGCCAACGCATTTTGATCACAATCCTGGTCATATGCTGTTTCTCCATCAGGTGTGGTCGATTCCCGCCCTCGCTATGAGGATCTGGCGTTATGGGAAGCACCAGTCTTGGTCATATTACGCCACAATGGGATCATTTTCCTGTCTTAGCTCGGGTTACTCGAGAATGGTTGCACTATCAATAAGGGTTACAAGTACATGTAACGGGGAAAATGTTTTCGTGCGAGACGAGGGTACTGTAGTTGACCAGAAAAATAGTCCCCGCCTTGCACCTCCCCTGGCACTTGTACTTTAAAAGGAGGTGGTCCTTATGGTACTCGTAGCAGGAAGAAGTATCCAGAAACAGGTGCGCGGGAGTTTGCATGGGCGCTCAGACACTCACGGATTTTTTTGGCACATATTTTTTTGCGAATCCCTGTTTTGGGGTATTGTTCTTCTTGCCTGCCACGAGTGTTTGGATCGCTTGGATAGGTCCTGCGGTGAATTCAGGTGATCCAAATCGCGGGGGTGGGCTCCATAACGCGCAGGTCGTGGTGTGTTCCAAGCAATTACATCCCACGGATTCCCTTAACTGCAAGGAACACATCAAATCTTCTCGAATATCTGTGGGGGGTCGAGAGGAGTGTATCCACTATTTTTCCTGGCATCTGCAGCGCAAAAATTTTCAGGACCTTGTACTCCTGTGCGTGATTATCCATGAGCCTTTGGCTTATTTAAGAACAAAACACGATATCTAATGAACAGAGGCGCTTGTGAGTCAAGTAATCACCATCGATCCCTACTAAATTAGGAAGCGGGCTTGAGAAAAGTTTCGGTTCAGGACCTTTACAGCCCTTGGAGAGCATTGGGATAGCTTGGCTGCTCGGGCTGAGATAAGTTGCGAATATCAGGAAGCCCCCCTTCTCCTTCGTTTCAACAGAGACTGCTGGAGTGTGAGGCGTCGTTCTCATCTTCCCCTCGGGGCCCTGCTGTCGTGGATGAACCCCTTAGGACATCGGAACTAATGAGAGAGTCTTTTGAATCATCGAGAAATCTTGCGAAGTGAGAGGCACCAGAACTACTACCGTATTAGTGTCAAGCCTTTTTTTATGAATCTGCGCTTGCAATATTAGCTCCTCTGCCTTGTTCCTTTTGAACCATTCAAACTGTCACCAGGCTTGTCCTTGGTTGGCTCCCTTAAATTTTTCATCACACATTCCCGATTCCCAAATGTCGGATCGACCCCCTGTCCCGCTTGCTGGATACAGACCCGTCGGATCTTATTGGCCAATAGGTAGTGCGAGTGCTAGCCATGTGAGCACCCTATTGGTCGATTGAACGACAACTGTTAATCGACCGGGGTAGGGATGTACTCTCCCACGATGCTGGGAAAGCGGCCTTTCGTGGGGTATGAAGTAAAAAAATAGGGGGATTTTGCGGTCAGCTTTGAGAGTCAAGCAACTTATAACCGATCACGGGGATTTCGAAAGAGAGGTCAAGAGTCAATCAACGAAGGGGTGTTGGTTAGTGACAGATCAGTAGTTTTGTGAGAAGTGAGAATGTGTTAACGTGACATGAGGCGGTTCGGGATTGGATTTTTGCGAGTCTGTTCCCCACTCCCGATGAGGTTTCAATGTCGTTGTTGACTAGCATGTAATCCCTGGATTGTTCCGTCTCTTTCTTTTCTTTTCTTTTCTTGTCTCCCTACGGTAACAGGGCCCAGGAAAACTGCGGAATCAACGGGTGTGGTATGATATTGTGAGTGTGGAGGTCTCGAGGTGGTACGTGCTCTTAATGGCTGCTCTTCGGTAAACTGCGCTTTTAGAAACACAGACGATGATTCGACAACCCTCCCCCTCTAGCTAAGAGTTAGTGATTTAGGATTGCACTTGATTAATCGGACCCTTCCGGGTTCTCACTGGGTTCGCTTCCCCTTGGATTCCTTATGGCTAGGCAGATCTTTCGTCACATTCCGCTACTTCATCTATCGACGTCTACCATCGGCTAAAAAGGGAAGTGAGAGGGTTTTTAGAGTTTCTACTGTAGAGAGAATAACTACGGTAGACTAACCTTACCACACAGTTGTGTTCAGTTGCTCCACTTTTAATATTTTTGGGTAGTGGCTTTCCTGCGGTGTGCCCCCACGATTGGCGTCCGTGAGACTTGGCGGTCATGGACTGCGGGGACCATGGCATTATTTTTCTGGCGTGCAATGATACTGGTGGTTGTGGTTGGAGATCATGTTTCCTTCAATAAGTTACTTGCAGGTAAGAAGTACCCGAAAGCAGGGATGAAAGAGAAATATATGGTAATGAATCTGTGGGTATTCGGGCGCCAATACGAAATATACCCCCCTGTTTTCGGGTATGATACTCGAGTACTATGGTGCTTTTTGCCCGGGGCGAGTTGCGACGATCTACAGGCTTCGAGCCATAGAAATATCTCAGATTGATTCCCTTGATCATCAAATCTGGAAATTTTCATGGATGAGAGGGCGCTCGTAAGCATATCTTGTAGGGTCTTGCCTTTTTTTCCTTCTTTTCCCCTCTCTTCAAGAATAAGAAGAAACTGCTCACGCGATCAGGATGGGAAAGTTCCCACTGATAATCCTTTTTTCTTTTCCTTTCTTTTTCTTATTTTCAACCATAGCGGTAGGGGACATGAGAGCGGCGTGTTAATCATACACTGAATGTTTCCCTCTAAAATCACTACAGGGGGCTGTATACTGTAGTCTGAACCATCTCCGGAGAATTTCTGCGGTACCGAAGCTGGCAAAAAGACACGATTTGCCAAGTTTGGGGAGATGGACGGGTGGATGATGAAAATGCCGTGCATTCAAGGCTGTCAAGTGCTGTGTGCAAGTGCGGTACTATGGAGACAATGCCGCTACCGTAAACGAAGAAAAAGCGTCGGTGCCTAGGCCACGGCAGGAATATATTATGGAAGACATCCCATCATGGGAAGTTGTTTGTCGTTCATAACACTTGTGTGAACCTACCAATGGTCTCATGAGCATGAGGGGGAATGGGGAAAGAAGGCCGGTCTAGGTATTTCTGAACTGCCCAGTGCCTACTGTATCAGTCTACCGGTCTATGTATGCACTATATTGTACCAACGGCTTACAAGTCGTGTATTGCGAATGGCAAAGTGCTTGCCATTTCGTGATGGTGGGGGAATACTTTTCAAGCCTAGGCGAAGCCATTTAGGAGGGGAGAAGTTGTTGAAAACTTGACCAATCACAGTTGATAATCACCCGATCCCGGCTGTATGTCTTTTCTCTCTTCTCATAACCTTTCCCCCACCCCCGTTCACTTCACCTCTCACAATCCCTTCGAGCACACCGCTTTTTAGCAACCGGTAGCGGTACAAATAATGGCCGCAACATACCGGTATTTGTGCCAATATTTTACATCCATATCGACAGTCTGAGATACACACCCGCCTTTTTATATACACATCTATTTTTTACTTATTCACTTTAAAGAACCCTCTGGACCTCGCTTCAGGTAATATTGTTCGACTCGAGCCTATCAAGCTTTGCTCACAAGGCGCTAATTTACGGTAACCTTGGGTGAAGAAGGGAGAAGGAAGAGAGAAAAAAAGAAAAAGGAAAGAAAGAGGAAAAAAGGAAAGAAAGAAACCTGGCTTAAATAGATTTTCTGCTGGAAACCCCATATTTCGCCGTCTGAGGGAAAGAGATACGGCTACGGAGTTGCTTATTCCTAACACCCGCCTGCGGCCCACACGCGGGCCCAACTACTTCTTTTCCTTCCTCTTCTCTCCATCATTTCCCCGAGGACGCTGCTATCCCCGGGCCAGCCACTTCTCTAAATATCCGGGTTTGCCTCCTGCGCTCCCCGTTGTCCTATCCCTTCCCGCTCTTCTAGCCCCACCTGCGGCCAACCTTTTTACCTGCCACTTCCCTCCCACGTTTTCACTCCAAAAACACCACTCTCCGATAACCTAACAAGGAACGACTCAGTCTTGACAAGAGGCCGAGCGATATTATGAACAACGATGGCACTTCACTGTGGTCTCACCACCACCAGGTCTCACCGACCTCGGGCGGATCAGGAGGTAATGCTACTGAGGACTTTTCAAGCCTATTCGACTTCAACAACATTCAGTTGAGCATGTCTTCGCCATTCGACACCACGGGTACACAAGACGACCATTCGGCCATGGATTCCGACTTTACGAATGCCGACGAGCTTCGGACGAACGGACATTCAAATGATGTGGGTGGCCCACTGGATGCAACGGGTTTGTTGAGTTCGGAGGATATGCTGGATATGCAGTTTCATGATTTGCATTCGTTGCAGACACCGCAGCAGCAGCATTCACATCATCACCATCACCACCAACAGCACCACCACCAGCAGCAACAACACCATGCGCAGATGCTGGCTCGCCAACACATGATGCAGCCGGGTGGGATGATCCCTCCTACCCCTTCCAGCATCGACCTCCAGACTGGCCTTCCGCATGGCTCGTGCTCGCATATGGGGTCGCAATCGGATATCATGATGGACAGGTATAATGGCTTAAGAGATGAGCAGGTGTGATTCTGCACCCTTGCCTATCCTAGCAATCTTTAATTGGGTTACTAACGTTGGTAGATGATATTTACGCCTTTGGTTTCACCCGCGGTCACTCCTCTGGACACCAACTTTGTACACCAGGTTCCTGAATTCGCGATACCCGGCTACTTCAGCCCTTTGACCTCTCCTGCCCTCGATGCTCACCCTCATAGGACTCATATGCCCAATCCACATATGATGCGCACTCATTCCCAATCAACATCTCCGATTGATCCGGTTGATTCACCAAATATTAATAAGCGGGGAAGCACAGGCCGACGAAAATCGACCACGTCCCGCAATCCCGCTCGGGTGGTTCGGGAGTCGCCAAGTATGAAGGCGCAAAGGAAGAAGTTGCCAGCACCCTTGGCCGCAACCCCAGAGCTCGCGAATGCACTTTCGAAACAGCCCCCGACCCCCACGACCGCCCAGCAAACTGCATCTCAATGCCGGGGTCGGGAGCAGACTGGATTCCAATCTAGCAGAGATGCCTCATCAAACGAATCAGTATCTCCAGAGCCACTGCCAGAGGTCCTGATGGCGCCCCCACCGCCTCGAAATGGCAATTCTCGATCCCCGCAGAACGGTCGATCGGACGATGGGTCGTCCACCTCAACAACGCCTGGAGCGCCGGCAACCCCCGCGTCACTAATGAAGTTGACGAAGACGAATCTGCCGACAGAAGACATCCCACCAATAGCTATGGAGACTTCCGATTTCCTGAACGGCGACGTCGAGAGGGTAATGGCCGATGCTCCCCCAGTTTCCAGGAATGATGGTGAGGCGGGGGGTGGGGGAATGTCTTCGATGATGGCGTCCCCGCGTCTTGGTGGGGATGATCAACCAACGCCCACTATTGGAACTAGTGGGGCACCGTCATTGAAGCCGGCGCCCTCATCAAGTGGTAGCATTTCATCGGGGTCTATGCATGAAAGTCCGATAACCATACAGACGCCGAGCAGTGTCCTTAACAAACAAAAGGTTAGCAAAAGTGGGGCCAGTGGGCGCGGAGGAAAACGGGGGAGCGTTAGCTCGAGTCCTGGGCTACAACCCAAGATTTCGCCAAGTATCAAACCTTTATTACCCTCGGGTGAGTTTCCAAACCGGGCTCTTATTCCTCTTCCCCCCTCCTTCCCCTTGGTGTGTAGTATGGAAGGAGGAAATTTTACCAAGGAAAACCGCCTGCGCATCCTGCGCGGGTACTGGTACCTTTTACTACAAATGAAGATTTCCTTCAAGCTGCGCTGCTAAATCCCATTCGTTTCCCATAACGGGGAAAGCGAACCCTTCTTCTGTCTACCGATCGTCACCCTATAGTCCACTATAGACAGACCCCCACTAACCTCACATTCTTCCCATCCAGGCATGACCCCCGAAGCGTCCGCCCTCCTCCTAAAATCCAACTACCAAAACATCGTTGAGGGCACGCACAAGCAATTAGGCCTCTCCTATCCAGCCGACCTCTCAACGAACCTAACCTCGAAACGAACATCACATAAAATCGCTGAGCAGGGCCGTCGAAACAGGATCAATAACGCCCTCGCTGAGATCGCCTCTTTGTTGCCACAAAAGAGCACTCCTGGTGGGGGGAGTAATTCCGACGAAGGAGGTGGAGGGGAGAAGCAGAATAGTTCCGGTGGCGGTGGAGGAGGAGGAGGGGGAGGTAATGCAAGCGCGGGACAGGCGAGTAAAGCCAGCACCGTTGAAATGGCGATCGATTATATCAAGCAATTGAAGAAGGAGCTGGAAGATACGAAGGGTAAACTGGCTGATGCGGAGAGGAAGTTGGGGGAGAAGTCTGGTGAGGACTGTTGACACTTCCTTCTGCTGAGCGGGAGCTTTATTTCCCTCTATTATTATCTTATAATTATATCTTTTCTCGTTCTTGTCCTTTCTTTCCTTCCCTTTTTCTGTCTTTTCCTTCTTTGTGACCTTTTTTCTTTCTTTTTCACTACCTAGGGATATGACAACGGTCAAGGGAGGGCAGGTTGGCGAAACAAAAAAGGGGAGAAATAAAAATAAAAGCCTAGGAATGGCTTTGTTTTGGAGCGGGTACGGTGCTTTTATTTATTTTTTATATTTCATTTTCCATCTCATCCAGCGGCATTTCTTATTACTCACCACTCTCGACCCAGCCATCCATCCATTCATCCTAACACTTCCATTAAATTTGATCATCTAACTAACTAGCGGCAGAGCCTTTCTTTCTTCATTTTCTTTTCGAGGGCTGGTGTTAACTAACAACTTTGAAGAGAGGGAAAAAATATTTATTTTTGTTTACTTGTATGTATGTATTTATGCATGTATGTTTGTATGTATGGGGCATGTGTTGTGTATGATGTTTGGATGTAAGCATAGGATGGGTATGGCGGTGAATCATGTTTTATTAAGTTGTGTTGTGCTCGAGCATCGTGTGTGAATATGAGTACATAAAGTGCTAGAGAGTGAAGCAAGAAGGAAAAAAGGAAGTGGCGAGTGAGGGAATGTGATTTTTAGGGTGAAGGAAATAGCGTTGGGAGTGTTGGGCTGTAGGTATTAGATTGAATAGGTGCCGGGGTGGGTGCACAGGCTGGGGGAGGGACGGCACTTTGCACATCCGGCCCTCGACTTAACACCCGCTTTCCTCCCCCATCCATGCATTCATCAATTAAAAAAACAAAAAATGCAGAAAACTCCCTCCACAAACAAAAAACTCCACCCCAAAAACACAAGCAAAAGCAAAAACTCCCAACGCACCATGGCATAAAGCTTAAACGAAAGTGAGCAAAAGAAACATAAAAAATATTAGGCCATCGAAAGACCGGCCGGCCCCACCACATCCTCATACCTCGGCAGGCCCGCACAAATCTTCTCGTCGAGCACCATCTCCCGCCTCTCCCAGACAATTTTGTACCGCTTCCCGTCCTGCACCACGTAGTTGCTCTGTCTGGGCGAGTCGCCACAGAGCACTGCCATGCAGCGGCGGGCATAGCGTATGTTTGCTTCAGCGGTTAGGATGCGTGGGGGGGACCATTTACCCGAGGGTATTTGGGGCTGTTGATTGTTGGGGGATGTGGTCGTTATTGGTGCGGGACGGGTGATGGAGGTGGAAGTGATGGAGGTGGGAGTGCTGGTTTGCGGGGAGGTTAGGATGCAGTGGAGATCTGTTTCTATTATTGATTGCGGGCCAATGCTTGAACGGGGGGAGAGGGATGCTCGTGTCGCTGGAGCAGTGGCAGTGGCGGCGGTACCGGGGGTGGTAGTGGTGGTTATGCTTGCAGCGGTGGGAGGGTGTGGTTGTCTCCGTCGCCGCCGCCTTGGCAAGGTCTGATACCGCGGTAACGACCGCTCCTCGAGGGATGACGAGAGATCTACACTTGCGCTTAACGCCTCCAGCCAGTCTAGGAATACCTCTACTCTTTTCGCAGATAGTAAGAATTGCTCTGTCTGCGCGCGCAGGCGGATCACGAAATGCCTCCTTCAGTTTCCCATAGTTAGCATGTGGAAATGGTATACAGATTCGGGGATTGATATGCACCCTACTTTTTATAATCCGCTGCGACCCCCACCTCCGCCAACTGTAGTGTATAACAACCGATCAGCTCCCCGGGACGATACCCCGCCGGCCTCCGGCCCACTATTTCGTTGCTGCCACTGCTGCCTCCGCTCTCCTCCCGCTCGTCCACCCCCTTTGGCGCCCTGCTCGCAAAAAACGAGATACGCTTCGGCTTATGCAGCTTCAGCAGTGTCCCGTGTAAGACTGCATACACCTTTGCCCACTTGCGCACGCCCGCCCGATCGAAAGGACTGCTCAATTCCATCTTTTGTTGAAATATGGCTTCGCGGTGGAGGGAGCAACTGTAGGCTGGTAATTGCTCTTTCCCTTCCTCCTCCCGCGGGGAGATTTTGAAGCGCGCCGGCGGCAGGGAGATGTCGTTGTAGCTAGGTGGGCTGGTGGGGATTGGGGGACTGGAGGCGTTGAGTAAGGTATTGTAGTAGCTTTCGGAATAGCGGTGCTGGTGGGGGTCGGAGTGCGGCATGAAGCCGGCGGTGCCGAGACCGGGCCCTCCGTCGGGGGTGTGAGGGTAGTTAACATCCGACATCTCCCTACTCCCTTTTCCTGCTAGATCCAATTGTTTGGTATTGGTTGATGGTAGCGTTGGTGTAGGTGGTACTCTTGTTAGGACACAACGGCAGTTGTAGTAGTAATTGCGGTAGTAATAGTAGCAGTAGACCGTTGACGTTACCCAACGTGGGCCGGTTGCTGACTGGGTGTAACTCCCAATATGTGCCCCGCGAGTGAGTGCGGAAGCGTTTCTATGCACCTTTTCTTCACTACCTAACGGGCTCGATTCGTTTCTTTTAGGGAAGTTCTAGCAATTATATGCTATCCCACCAACCTACGGCGGATCCCGAGTGGCACCTTCCTTTGGTTAGCGGCTTGAGGACGGCTTATTATGCTATGTGCTGCCCCCCGCCCAAAAAAAGCAGGTATCATATGGTATCGTAAAAAAGCAAATGAATTGTGGGGTAAGTGAGAACTATTGGTAGGGTTGTCGGCACGGCCAGGGTACCGTATTTGTCGCGGGCGAGTTAAACTTTCAAAGCAATAGCAACAACAAAGAAATAGCGGTGGTGAATGTATAGGTGGGCGCAATTTAATTTTGATCTTAGGGTGGATTGGAGGAGGGAGTGGGGCAGGTATCGTAGGCTGGGAGGGAGGGAAGGTGTAGACTATAAAGAAATTATTAGGTGATCTCTCTAAGGGATTGATTGGCTGAGCTATTCGGGTGCAGTAGGGCTTGCTTACTAGAAGGTAGGTTAGCACAAATGCCAAGTAGAAATAAGGGTGTCTTGGGCTGCTACATGATCATCTTCTGAGGAGAAGTGACAAAATAAAAAAGGTCATTTGCTACCGGCAGCCTCGCCATTGACTACCAGGGTCCCCAGCACAGCAGGGGAAACCCGGAGGTAGAGCGACAGGCCGCCAAGTTGCCAACATGCAATATGTCAAGGATAAGTCATTCCTTTAGCGAGAAGAAATCCCGGGCTTCTGGCACAATGCCATCATATCCCATCTTTTTTTTTCCCCATTTCATCCTTCTTCTCCGTAACCGTAACTAGACTCTTTCCTAAACTGTCTTAGTTATGGTTTGAAGCACCTTGGGGGATGTGGCAATGCGCTGTAGTGTGTGCACGAACGTAAAACAAATCAAATTAGCCTGACACTTCACCCCAAGGTTTCATGGTTTGCCTTTTCTCTGACTCTGGTTTCTCGGGTCTTCGGCCAGCGGAATGCGTTTATCTTCTACTCGAGTAGAGCGCAGAAAGGGCTAAAACAGGTGAATTATGAGAGACACCATGAGGGGTGAAGGGAGGACCCCCCTCTCTCCATCCACACTAGTCAATGCTACGGTTTGGTTTTGTGTGAGCCTTGCCCGCACACCTTTGCAGCAGTGGGTAAGACTGTCAGACCGTTCCATGGTGGACCGGTAGATACATGTGGATAGTGGTACTGTATTCTGCCTCTATGCAAAGGTTCACTAAGAACCTCTCTCTCATTAACCAACTCAGCCTCGGAACCGTAAGGATTTGCACGACCGATTCAACGGCACCGGTAATAGAGAGGTATTGTGATGTGGAGGTGTATTTGCGGTGAAGAGGGTGGGTGAGTGGGCCGGAAGGGATATGAAAGCCCCGAAAAAGCCCCCCTTCCTAAAGAGTTTATGGATAAAGTGTCTTGCAACCCAGTTTCCTGGCCCAATAAGGGAAGTGAGAAGCGTAAACCAAGCGAGAGAGGGTGCGAAGGACATGGGTTGAAGATGCCGGTAGATAGATAGGAAAAAAAGGTGTTTGGTGATACCAGTATCATACTGTAGATTAAAAAGGTGGGAGAGAGGTTGCGGGCAGACGATAGCCGGGAGCATCATAGCAGCCCATGGATGGTGGAATGGGTGAGTGTCTGGAGTGATAGGGGAAGGGAGGGCTCCCAGCCCCGAACTTGCCCGGGATTCTTTCATGGTACGGGCGTGATGATTATCAGCTCACAGGGATATTTAACACGGGGGGGTTGGTTGCGAAAAATATAGACGAGGCGGGGCGGGGGGGATGTGCATAGAATCTCGTGATACCGTAACTCAAGAAATATCAATGCCAATACCACTTCATGGTAGCATAAAAGAAACAACTTTTTGTTCATTCACTCGATCAAGACACACCGAGCTAACATGTCGCGTGCTGCAGCTAAAGGTCATGTGTACCATACCATTCCACGCAGGTACTTCAAGAAGGCCAAACTATCATGAACACCCCCAAGATCATAACCTTTACCGTACATGCGAAGGAATGAATGAACAAAGCACCGTATCCTTCATAAGCCAACTCTGGCCAACCACTCTGCGTTAAATAAACCCTCATCTACTGCCTCCACTACAACTTCTTTGACGACGGAGCCCATTTCAATCTCTTTCAACAGCTCGCCTCCATCCCCGCCCTCGAACGCCACCATAGCCTCTTTAACTGCGGCCTCAATTCTAATCCTCATATCGCCTTCGAGCCTCTTGGCCCCACGATAGTAAACGCCCGCATTCTTGGCTAAGACATCTCTGCTCTTCGCCGCAGCGGGGATACCCAACTTGGCCCTTAAGATTTCTACGTCCCCTCTCGCAATGTGAATCTCGGATTTGGCCGGCTCAAGCTTGGCCGCCGCAGACAGGCTTTTAGCAGCAAACGCGTAATGCCTCCAAGCAAAAATTGCCACAGCCTCCTCCCCCTCCTCCCCCTTCTCTGCGGCGGCGGAAGCAAGTTGAATATGGGCATCGGCTCTATCGCATAATTCCTGAAAATCTTCGGTCGTGCCTTCGGAATTCGGAAAGGCTAAGTGGACAGCTGCTTCCCATCCAGCGAGGTCAGTCAAGCCTGCTCTAAAACTAGCTTCTCCGAGCGATACCCCGAAGTTGGCTCTGGCAAGCGCAGCTTCCTGCTCTCGCCCTGTCTCTTGAGATAGTGGGATTATCTTTAACGACAGCAGCGTTTCGCCCATGGACTGCGCCCAGGGCAAGGGCTTTCCTCCCCGGTTCTCAACCGCGCAGAGTGGGAGCAATGACGCACATGCCTCTAGCTGAGCAAGTGCCGTGTCTAGAATTTGAGTCAACGTTACGGGAGTCTGCACGATCACCCATTGTGTGTCGTCGCCCCCAGAACCTTCACTCATCTGCTCATCCTCCTGACCCCCCCGACTGGGGATGGGATTCTCGGGTCTGCCTGGGGGCTCGTCAACATCCATGTTGGTGTCTCCTTCATCTCCGGCGTCGTTGCTGTTCCCTTGGCCGGATGAGGCGTACTGGGATTCCTGGACCTGAAGACATCTCTGGAATATCTCCACCGCTTCGCACAGAAAGTTTAAAGCTTCGGACCGCGCTTCGACAGGTGCGTTCCTATACTCAACTAGGACTTCGGCGAGGCTGCAGAGTACTTGCCCCGTGTTACTATTGTATCCAGTTAGCCCTTGGCGGAAATTACCAAACTTGATTATATTGGAGAAAGGACTCACAATAAGGCATCCTGATTCTCGGGATTCAAAACTAGGCATTCCCGATGACCTTGTACCGCCTTCTCTAAGAGTGATTTCGAGGCCACGCTTGAAGGAGTGGAAAGCAAATTTGGATGCTGTGCTAGCTGGTATAACAAGCGTGCTCTGGAGTGATCGAGTGAGTGACCGGGCCTCTTTTAACTACCAGCAGGTGAATTGAATTGAATTACCTATTATAAGTTGCATCAAAAGACCTCGAATTCCTCTGCAACGCGGCCTCATAACTTTCTATAGCCTGAAAGTAAAACCTCCCAGCCTAGCAGCGTACCCACCATCCATCCATCCCACAAATGTCAATTCCACCCCTTCCGAATTACAACACCACAGATACACACTCGGCATACCTTAACCTTATCCCCAGCCCTCCACCGATCCCCGGACTCCTCCAATTCGATACCAGCTGCAGCTCCCGCCCCATCATTGGTACATATTAGTTCCCGCAAAGGATAACGCATGCAAGAACCTCACTAACCGTCAAGGAATTCCTCAAAAGTCTCTGGGAGCTACCGTGCCGGTTCCGTAGATTAGCTTAGGGCTTGTACCGTACCGTACTCTACCGTGGTTTGAGGGATTGGTGGCGGTGGTGATATGTGCGCGTACCTTCTTCTTTCGCTTGTTACTGCGAACAGGCGGGAATTTACGTTTCGGCATCGGGGGGGGGATGAGATGATCGATTCACCTTATGGGAGCGGGGGAGATGAGGCTCAGAATTAAAGTTGTCGAGAGGAGCTTGGCGATGGGGGGTTGTCACATGTCTTCAGTATCATCCTCTGGGTGGATGGCACGGTAGACTGCTATGGGTACCTATGAACAAGAACTCACGACGGGAACCATTAACTACCTACCTCCCACCTACTCAAACAATTGCACGGAAAAAACCGTACATGTACATAGCCCAGTAGAAAAATCAAAGCTAAAACAACACTCAATCGAGTCAATCCCCCGTGATCTCCTCCCCAGCAACCTCCTTCCTCCCAGCCACAACCACCTCCACAGCTCCATCCAGCATGCCCAACCTTCCCTCCAACAGTTTAACCAACTCCCCAATCTCTCGTCTCTGGGCCTCAATCTTCCCCATCAACTCGGTATTGCTCCCCTGCACGACCTCGATCTTGCCCGCAACTTCCTTCTGCGCAGCCAGCAGTAAGGGCGTGAGCTGTGCCGTGAGAATAGTCGCTGGTGGTAGCGTTGATGGGCTATCTTGTAGATAAGTACATATCATCATCGTAGAAGGAAGGAAAAGGAAAGCAGAGCAAAAGGGGAAGTGAGGGGGGGGGGGGGGGGGGGTAAAAAACAAAAAACAACCAAACCCGCCGCCGCAGGCGGCGGCCCCCCCCCCCCCAAAATACGAAACAGCAACCTCTCCGGGCGCAGCTTTCGCCCTACGCTCTTCCGCTTCTTTGGTTAATTCGTCAAGAGTATTTAGACCAGAGGCTACATTTCGTTCTTTTAGGATTGTTTCGTATTCTCTCTATATCTCCCCTTCGCATTAGCTACCACTTCTCTTTTCGTTCATCCCTTTCCCCCACTCCACGAGGGGAAGCAGCAGCACGGGTGTATAACTTTAGCACTACTCTCCCAAAACCCGCACATCTGCTCCCAGGCATTCCTAAGAACTTCCGGCGCGCGTCGCGCAGGGGTCGGAAAGCATGCGGCGAAGTTCTCATATGAGCAGGTTTTTATGCTGCGATCGAGGGCTGCGGTGAAGATGTTGCGGAGGGCGGTCGCGCGAATGCCTTCCACTAACTCTTCTGATTGTTGTTTGTCTTCTTCTTGTTTTGCTATATCTAGGTCCGGGTCCGGGTCTGGTCCTGTTGACGCCGGTGGTGGTAGGTCTGAATCAGACATTTGGTGCTTGGTTGCAGTGGTAGGTGGGTTGACGCGTTTTTATGATAGTTTGTTTTTAGCGGGGCCGAGCTGGGTTGTGGCTGTGGTTGGTGGTGGGGTTATTTGAGTCATTCGCGTGAATAAAATATTTCTTTGGCAGGTGTTTGTATAGGTCGCGTGGCCCAATGGCAAGGCGCTTGACTACGACTTCACTTGAAATCAAGAGATTGCAGGTTCGATCCCTGCCGCGATCATTTTGCCCAAGTTTTTAAACCCCCTTCTTTGGAGGACATGAGGTTCATCGGTACTCACTCTGCGGCCCGAGCTGGAAGTCATCATACCGTAAAAACTCGTGAAATCCACTATCTCCGTGCTGTCACGAATATCCCTGTAAATCGCGACATCAGCCCAAGATAGGTTTAGCTGGCCAAGGTAACAAGATCCAGCACAGCCAGATGACTCAG
>Ga0307509_10006334_pt1 | contig 15970 bp, 11 predicted proteins | sample 10_EM_MG_FD_202245 | JGI IMG/M metagenome (GOLD analysis project Ga0307509, IMG submission 202245) | Populus trichocarpa ectomycorrhiza microbial communities from riparian zone in the Pacific Northwest, United States - 10_EM | ecosystem: Host-associated > Plants > Roots > Unclassified | place...
TATTGGCATTGGAGCTTGAAGCTCGAGGGACAGACTCAGATAAACGTACCGCCTATTTAGGTGTGCATCGACGTCCAACCAAGAAAATAAGGAAAAACATGCCAATAACGTAAGCGTTGACACGTCTGTCATCACGTTACCACATTTCCCTGATCACTTGGTTTCCCACCAACCCCACCAGCGCCTCCCAACATTTTACACAAATTGCAAGGCACAGCATCGATCGTCGCACGCAGTGGCGCAGAATTCTGATGACGTTCGAGAACATTAAATACGCTTCCTGTGCCTGCCCTCTTCGTCGCGTCTCGGAGCCGTCTCGTGGATACAATTTGGCAAGGGAAAGTCAATCACAGTATCGCCGTGTCACACCCAAGCTGTCAGTTGGAATTCGAGTCCGAATAAGTTAATATTGGTGTCGGATTCACCGCGTCCATCCATTTCTGCCAGGGCGTAGGTCGTCCCGTTGACCCTGCCAGGGATCGCTCGCTTCGTAGGACACCCCTCATTCTGTGATCGTCGTTCGTTATCTTTTCAAGTCTTTTATGTACTAGAATGGGTGAGGACATAGAAGGCGCTCCCCCTCGCCCCTGGCAGGTTCGGGCGATGTTTCCGTTGTCAACTTGGCCAGATGTTCCATGAACTTCTATCTATCGATGAGCCCGATGATAGTGAAGGAGATCGCCATACAAAGCGCACCGTACATGATAGCCGCTCACGTTCAATTCCCACATAATACCTTGCTTTATCCATCTTGCTTGTCCCTCACCTTGTACGAGTGTTCTGGACAAATGGTGCCTTCAGGTATGCATACGCAGTCAACGCACGTTGGGGTAAGTACACTACCTGGCTGTGATATTCGATGAGTGGGTTCACCAGTTTCAGGCACAATACTATGCTGACTCAAATTCATAAATCCCTCTGCCCACAACAGCAGTGACACTCTTTGGTAATTGTTTGTTCGTTGTAAACGTTATGCGAGAATATCATAAAATAAGTAAGCTACCACCCAGAATGTACTGCTATCACGCCACAAAATATCGTCGAGTGATATGATGGCTGTATCTCAGGCTCGACGGCTAACAGGAAGAAAAGACAACACTACGGCGCCAACAAGCCCCACAAAGACTCACGGGGAAAATTTGGGGGGTGGAGATCAGACAATGGGCAGGCCGTGATACTCTCCTTGTTCCGTGGCGGGTATGTTGGTCACCTTGTATGCCGAGAAAGACGTCGGCAGGGCAGACACCTCTGGTGCACGCGGACTCGGAGCTTCTTGGTACTCTGGATACACACTCGAGCGACTTGATTCATTCGGGCTCTGTGTACAGGACAAAAAATGAGCACGCACGCACGAAACGCAACAAAGGCACGAAAACAAAAAAAAACATACGTAGACCCTCATTGGAGGTATGGGCGTCTGTGTCTGAAGAGTCAACGATGACGCATCATGAGACCTGTCATCCGGCGGCAGAGGCATCTTGACGTCATGCGGTGGCTGCAACGATGCACCATAGCCTACTACCACTGCGGCAGACGGCGGCGTCGGACGGGACTTGCGCAGATAGATGGACGCGAGAATGGCGAGGGCGATTACCGAAGTGCCACCAACGGCGGCGCCTACTATGACGCCCGTGTTTAAACTACCACGCCCAGACGATGACGAGCCATACGAGGGCGACGACGTAGGCGCGGACAAAGGCGACGAACCGGGTCCCGGGAAAGTCGTGGGGTGAGGGGAGCCACCTGGTGTCGGGCCAGCGCCAGTGGTGGAGCTTGAGACGCCGATTAACGCGCCAGGACCTATCTCGGGGCTGTCTAAAAAGAATTGTGGATGTGAAGCGGCCAAAAGAAAATACGGAAGAGGAAGGTAATTCATACCACCTACGCCCAACGATTTGACGGAATCCCAAAAAGAATCAAGGTTGAGCTGCCACATGCATTGGTACATGTCGGGAAAAAGGTAGATACTAGATAGTAGCAACTCACCGTGACGTCGCGGAGAGCCCATTGAGGTACCCGTGTTCCCAAAGGGACAGCATTCGGAAAACTGTGGGCCAGTTACTCCGTCAATACCAAATTCCTCAAACGCTCTTGCCGCGACTGGGAAACTCACGTCGAAGGGGGTAAAACCTTTGTGCAGTTGTATGCCCATTCAGACCACCTAGCAATGGCAGAGTCGTGAATGGGGGATAGACAAAGGGATGATCAACCGTACGAGATCCAAAGCTCTCCCTGACATGCGCCACATGCGCTTAAGAGGGAGTACGTAACAGTGTTGCATTTGCACAAGTCGTTGCCACTACGAACGGTCGGGCCCGAGTACTCGTAGCCCAGTGGGAGTGCTGGAACGGTAAACGCTACGAGAGATCATCATATGGTATGGGAAATGCTCATGCCACGCGAGGGGAAACACTCACAACCCTCCCAGCATGTAGATTGCAGATATGCGGCGACTCCACAGGCATTCTGATCGAGTGAGTTGTACGTCTGGACGCACGAGCCTCGTCAGTTGTCGAAAGGAGGTCAGACGAGAGACACCCGTTGTGGGTTTCATACCCATTCCCATGTGTGGTCGGTGCAGCCCGGCCAATCAATCTGCGCAAGAGAAAAGCCCGAGAAGAGCAACACTGTCGTGAGCGCAGCGAGGATCGACATTTGAGGGAGGAGGATGGAGATGGTAGGACCAGGGTGAAGCTGGGCACGAGGGGATCGGAGGCATGTTATGGTGCGATTATAAGAGAAATTCTTGCCTTAGTACCCGCGCGACTGACATTGACAGTACGCACCCGCCGTCAAACTTAGCGCTCATATCCGTTCCCAGGTACAGGACCGTACCTCTTGAAATTGTTACCGAACGTCAGATTCCTCCACAAAGAACGACAACTTTGGAGGATGCATTTCCTTGTACTTGCGTTTGTGTGTCATTGTCACGCGTGGTGATATTTACCACACGGGGAATCAACTGGTAGAGAGACGGGAGGACCTTGACAATGAATATATGCATCCGCGTTTCAGCCGCGCGTTCGAAACTTGGAGTCTTGGCATTTGGCTTGGCGTTCACTGGGATCCTTCCTTACACGGGCAAACCGCTTCCTTATTTGCCATAATTATGGAACACGTGACGTAAGCGTTGTCGGTGCCTGAGCCAGCGAGTGTCGATCTGTCACCGGACCCATTCCGAAGTGTGATGATTGCGCTCCTGTGCCTCGCCTCCTCATCACGGAGCTGTCACGTGGAATTAGGTAGGGTGTCATGGTCTTGTTTGCTTGTCTGCGGTCGGTTATTATAGTTCTGATGGGGCGTCCGAGTCATATTCCCCGCACTTTCGTTTTTATCGATTGTAAACCATGTGGAACCGTGCTCATACGAGGTTTGCTATGATTCAAGCATCACAGCCAAACGCAGTGAGTTCGCGAGAGCTTTAGTTGAAGGCGATAACGGATGCATCAACTAACTTCAGTTGCGCCCCGATCAACCTAGGGTGAAACACTAAAAAAGCTCAGACACCTCATCAATTCAGTATTGGTGTCCTGATGTATGTCTCACTTACCAGGAACGTTATTTTGCGCAAGTTCCGGGGAATCTTATTCAGTTGGTGTCCAACGGTTCCCGCTGATCCATATTGTACAGTAGACATCCATTATAGACCTTTTTTTCTCCTCAACTGTGTACATTTTGATTTCATGCGACCTTCGAGGAAGTACGCATATACCTCACAGTCACATGCCGACAGCCGGCGCGGCCATCGCCACACATCGACCTTCTTCCGAACCCAATCCCCGCGCACGCGCACATCTAACCAAGCCTCGAACTCTTTCGCGCTTCTACGATAGAGTAGCAGGCGCGAGCGGAAGTCCACCAGTTTTACGCACGGCAGCCAGCTCACGCTGCGGCGCGAGCAAGCGTCCCCATGGGCAAGACGCTGTTCGGGCCCAGCAGGATCAAGCAGTACCCGTAGCTCCGCCGCCGCCGCCACCACCGACGACGACGACGATGTACCAGATGATTCGGAGGAAGAAGCACGGTTGGACGCGTCGGTGATGATTCACGAGTCCCGTCATCTGCCAATGGGCTTTTGATCCAGTGTGTGAGTGGGCTGCAGCGAAGTTGAGCGTGTAAACGCGTGGCCCAAGTCACGTTACACTTATCCCTCGCTTTCCTCGTCACAGAACTTCAGGTGCGTTACATCTCCGTTCCCCGTTTTTTTCCCTGGTCCACAGCCTCTTACTTGGGCCTCTCTAGTCTCTTGCCAGCGAGACAAGGAAGAAACTCCCAGAAGTCTATGAGGTGCTTGCAGGATCGGTGTCCTACCAACGCATAGACGCCACTGATGATCCCTATCATCGACATGGGCCGCGGAAAAGTCTCTTGCTCGACTTAGGTCCTCTCCAAGGCTCCTTACTGCCAATTTGGCTTCAGGTATGTTACTTTCTTTCGCTTGCACACGAGCATCGTCGTCGCACCACCGACTGACGTTTTCTTGCTTGGAAAAATGGCTGCCACACGGAAGACTTCCTTCGCCCTGTATTCATGGGCTGCACGACAAAAGCTCCAAAGCGATCACCATTGCCCGCGGCTCGCTCCCGCCAACGCCCCATCTCCCTCCGCGCCGTCTCCCTGAGCCTCTCCGCCGTCACAGCTATCATTCAAAAACAATGAATGACTGCCGTCGCAAGGCGTCGACATTGAGCTCAAGATTCTCCAATCCTCCTATCCGTCATCACTAATTTCCCCGCCGTGCACGGTCGACTGCTTGCAAACGTGCGTACTTGAATTTCATTTTCGTGCTGCGCCCCTCCTTCTGTTGTACCTTGTCCCGACGGATGATGGATGTTGAATACACCCTGTGGTGCTCCAGGCCCTACTATTATGTTTCAAGCCGCACGAATTCAGGACGGCTGTCGTGTCGTCCACGGCGGCGGGCGACGCTGCGACAACTGGTCATGTTCGTCGTTGACAAGGTCGTCGAAGAGGATCGCCGTCTGCTGCTCGCCAGCGAGCTCGAATCAATTACCCCCCGGACGAAACGACGCAATAGCTCGGCCCTGCGGTGCGTGGCACGCTCTCCATCTTTGAGGACCTATACCTGCTAGGAAACGGCGAGCGTCCGCAGTTCCTGTAGCCCGAATATCTCCACAAGGCGTTTGCCCTAGAACTAATTGAGAGCGTACTGATGAACTATCATGAGCTCTTCCGCAAGGCGCTTGTCTCCTCCAGCCCGTTCCACATTAGCAATCCTTACATCGTTGTTATGTTCACAGCCTCCAGAGCTCTTACTCTTCTTATAACACCACCTCTCCCCGCTGCTTCTCAAAACGCTTTCAAAATGCTCCGGCTTCTCTCACGATCCGCGGGACTCGGGTTGTCTTTGCCTTGCTTGAACAATCCTCCGCCGAACTCGCGACAGGAGCCGAAGTCTTTCTTACTCTGCTGGTCAAACTTGTCAGTGGTGAGGTGGAGGGTGGTGAGACTCAGCTAGGGTGGATGAGGGTTCTCGGCGATTGTGAGGGAAACCCAATCACTACAGTATCGCCGTGTTACCCGAGCTGTCAGTTGGAACTGGAATATTTCCGCAACCAGAGTTGATATCCGTCCTTCAATTCCCGCCAAGGCGTAGGTCATCCCGTTGGTCCTGATCACTTGGTAGACGCCCCTCGTTCTGCGATCGTTGTTCGTTCTCTTTTATGTACCAGTACGATGACGACAGTGGAGGGCTCTCTCCCCCTCCACTGGCAGGTTCGGATGACGTCTCCGTTGTTCAATTGACCAAACATTCTATGAAACTTCCATCTATAGATGAGCCCGCTGATCGTAAAGGGGATTGACATACATAGCGCACTGTACATGACAGATGCTCACATCGATATGTATCACGTTCAATTACCACATGGCACCTTGTTTGTCGCCACCTTTGATCACCTTCCAGCCAATGCTACAATTATGGTGTGCGTACACGAAGCTCACCTTGTAAAGTGTTCGCAGTAAATGCATGTTGGGGTAAGTATACTGTCTGTGATATATAACTATCTCTGATATCTAGAGTAATAGGGCAACGTATCCTGTTGCTGGTGTGCAGATTGCTTTACAACATAACGATACATTCGGTTCAATGCCATGGGTATCTTTGTCGTGTCCAAAAGTCTCCGTCGATCCCGTCCCTACGCACTCCCCCATCCAACACGTTCGTGGATGTAGATATGCTACTCCTGTCCATGGAACCGTGATATTTTTCCCCGATGCGCATAAAAGTACAACATATTCAACCGCTATGGTATCAGCACATCTGCGATCCCCTGGGGTCTGAGAAGCTGCACCCGTGGTCGCTACTCTGCCCATTCAATGTTGGTAAGTTAATGTAGAACGATTCATAAAAAGTACTTGATCAGCTACAGAATATATTTTCGGCCTCAACCCGGCGAAAGATGACACCCCAAGTACAATGGCGGAGTGTTCGAGGGTATATTGGACGTGATTATCCGCGCTTCTATATCAAGCACCATTCTATGCCGCAGGATTTGAGGGATCGGGGACAAGTCGACAGCAAAGTTGAAATATCAAAGCAAAATTACGAGGTGTGATGCCTCTTTTCCGATGAGGGCGAGCAGCTACTGACACGGGCATCACAAAGACTTGCAAATCTCAGTAGTCAGATGTGGAGCCGACAACGGAGCGCATCGGGGATGTCGACTGTGCACATGAATGACGGCAAGCCAAGAGACAATCCAAATCTCGAGTATTCGTTCAGCGCGAATCGAGTTTCGGCTATCCATGTTGCATTATATTCGATGAGTGGATTCACAGTTTCACGTACAGTACTACTGTATGCTGACGAGAGTGACACTCTTCGGTAATCGTTTGTTCGTTATAAACGTCATGTGAGGATGGTATAAAACATCAAGGTATCACCAAGAATAGACTGCTATTACACCACAAAACATTGTCCAATGATATGGTGATTGTGCCCTACGGCTGACAGGATAAAAATAACACTACTAGACCATCGGTCCACAAAGCGTCGCAGGTAAAACCTGAAGGGTGGAAATCAGACCATGGACGGGCCGTGATGCTCTCCTTGTTCCGTGGCGGGTAGGTTGGTCAGCAGCTTGTATGCTGAGAAAGACCGCTGGTGAGAGCCATCCGGTGCACGCGGACTCGGGGCTTCTTGGTACTCTGGATATACGGTCGAGGGACTAGAATCTTTCGGTCTCTGTGTACACGACAAAAAATGAGCACGCACGAACCCAACAAAGACACGAAAAAAAAAAACTACATACGTAGATCTTCATCGGAGGCGTGAGTGTCTGAAGCGTCGACAACGACGCAGTATCAGACCCGTCATCCGGCAGGGGCCCCTTGACTTCGTGAGGTGGCTCCAACGCATGATCATCGCCTAGTACTACTCGTTTGCGCGGTGACGGCGTCGAATGGAACTTGCGCACATAGACGCATACGAGAATGATGATGGCGATTGTCGAGGAGAGCAACACTTTGAAGAGCCCGACGTTCGCCATTTCGAAGGAGGAGGATGGAGATGGTGGGACCAGGGAGAAACTGGGCACGAGGGCATCAGAGGTATGTTGTTGTGCAATTATAAAGAGAAAATCTTGCTTCCGTACACGCGCTGATGACATTGACGGTCCCGTACCGGCCGTCAAAATTAGTGCTCATGTCATTTTCCAGGCACAGTACCCCCATGACATTGTTGCCGGACAGTAGATTCCTCCGCGAAAAACAACTTTAAAGATGACTCGGGTTTGCGTATCGTCGCCACCCGTGGTGATATGTATCATACTGGGAATGCAGTGTTGGAGAAACGGCACACGCGTTTGGGTGCGTTCGAAGCCTTTTCTTACCTCTTTGGATCTTTCCTTACTCGGGCATACCGCTTCCTTGTTTGCTATAATTAGAAAACGCGTGGTGTAAACGGGTCTGTCTGGTGCCGTTAATTGATGTGAAGATTCCCTCCTGTGCCTGACCTCCTCGTCATGGGGCTGTCTCGTGGAATTGCAGTACTGCAGGTTTGCTTACCCGAGATGTCTGCCCAAGAGCTTGGGTACTGAATGTACAGTACAGTAACTCACTGGCAGACGTACAGTACTATCTCAAACCCCATAGATCGGAGACGTGACGGAGGGGGATGAGAGAGGGCTTCGACTGTGATGGGGTGTCTGAAGGTGCTGTTTGACCCTGTTTAGTTTTGGCCCTAACACCATCTATTTTTACCACAGCCGAAACAGGGGCAGGGGCATACTGTATCTGAAGTCACGTGACCCGGACGCCTTCAACTAAAGCTCTCCCGAACTCACTGGGTTTGGTTGTGAAGCTTAAATCACAGTGCAAGCCTCTCAGGAGCATGCTTCCACATCGTTACCATAGGATTGACCATTGACCGAAGGGTACAACCGAAAAAAAAGCCAGGGCATGGGGAATATGACATGGATCACCACAGATAACACAGTAACCGATCGCACCGCACCATTGGCTTTCTAAAAATAGACGAACAAAATCAATGAAAAATTTGAAAAAAATTCTATCGAGAATCTGACATATTTCCAATCCAGTACTACAAGCCTTGTGAACTGCCGGAGTTTTATGACAGGATTAAAAGGTATTTGGCATAACCTTTCTACATATTTTATGTCCTCCGTCCGTACATTTTAAGCCCCATCTTTTACAGCCTGCCACGAGGGCCTAGATGAGATGTCATTCCACCACCTGTATTTGACCTGTCAGCGGAACTGAACTGCCAGACTCGAACATAATTTCGCTTGCCTCTGGACATTTGGACGCTTGTCCAGACCTCCCATTCCGAGCTGCTCAAAGACAATGGTGCAATGAGGCAAATGGAATAGATCCGCGAGGGTGACCTCCTGTACAAAGCAGCTCCATCAGATCGACGACTTCTCGGCACGCGTGTCCAAAAGAGACCAAACGCACATTGCCCGCGAGGTACTTCTGCTTGCTCAAGATGGCCTCGTACCCGTCGAGCTTACCTTCGAGTTGAGGGACCAGCTCCTTGACGCGCTCCTCGTCCGGCGCCAACCCGCGGTACGGCTTGTACACTTTTTCCGCAATGACGCCGGTCGCAACCGGATCAAACTGCGCATACTCGATGCTCGCCGCCTGCTCGAATTTTGCGTGGGCCTTGGGATCGGCGGGGATCAGCTCGGGCCCAGACCCGAGCGTCGCGACGTAGCGGCCGATGGCGCGCGATTCGTACAGCTCGAAGCCGTCGTCTTGCTGCTCAACGTGGTGTCAGAGAACACGCCATAACGATGGTGGAGGAGGGGACGAGGAGGAAGAGTGACGGACGCACAGCTATGTAGGGTAACTGGCCGAAAGGCTGGTGAGCGAGGTACGCCGGCGTCTTGTGCTCGGCCTGTTCGAGGTTGACCGGGAGAAGTTGATAGGGAACGTTGCGCTCTTTGGCTATCAGTGCCACGCGGCGTGTGCAACTGAAGGACGAGATTCCATGAAGCTTGAATGCCATTGTGCTAGCGAATGTAGGGGATGGCTTTGGGTGTAGGTGTAGCTGATCCCCATCAAGAGTGACGACATTTATACCTGCGCGTCCAGTCTTGCGTGTCCAGGGTTCACTGTCATCTATAGTCGGGGTACGTGTGCCAGGAGACACATCACACCGCCAGAGTTGCTTACTTAGCGTAGTTGGCCACTAATTAGTTGGCCGTATGTATCGCTGTTAACTTTCACACGGTCGACTTTGCTTACCAACACTGCTGATTCATTACTAATCAACCACCACTGTGCGCTAAACAGCTACTAAACACGAGCATGAACGGAACCATATGTTTCGTGAATTCCCATGAATGCGGAACGGTGCCAGTAGTGACCAAAGCTCAAGGCGTCATCACCGTGACGCCGCTATACGGTGCCCCTTCCGTTCCGTTCCGTCCACGGTCACGGTTACATAGTGGTGTCCAAACAGGTGCGATGGCCTTGGCGATGGCCCTCCCGAAAATAATGTCATTCGTCACTCGGTTGGTAATGTGATGACAACGATGAGACGTCGCAAAATACGAATTACGCCTAACCGGAGTCCAGAAGTATGACCCATCAAGACGTTCAAAGGTCCGAAAATATTAACATGAGGTGAACCGCAAAGCGAATTGGAGGACCCAAATGAGAGCCAGAAGCGGTACGACAGGGGCAGTGCTAATCATTGGTATGGTATCTCACAGTTGGGATGGATGAGGTTGGTCCTGCACTCGTCGCTGGAGTTGGTGAAATCTGAAACATCGCGTCTTGGCTCATGCGGCTTATCTTGCAGAATTTGACGCGTTTCTAATCCTGATGAAAATAATCGGTGATACGGGTAGTAGTAAGTGCCCGAGACCTCTCAAGCCGCTTGAACGGACTGGAGGGATGTAACGAATGACTTGAGGCGAACGCATGCAGGAAGGGGGGGAAAGAGCGCTGTGATTCGGTGGTGCCCGCTCTGGGCTAGGCAAGGAGGGTTATATACATGTACGCTATGCGCGAGGCGGTGTTCTAAAGCAAAAGAAGAATAAGGAACGTACAAGTGAGTCCTGAATGCTTCTATACACCGTAAAATATGTCTCTGGCGAGGTGCTGCACAAGTGGTGCTCGGACCTAGCTCGCCGTCCTTGAGGCGGAGCGCGGCTGCTGTGCTGGCGATCCAAGCGTTGGCGGTAGCAAGATTCGATGCGAGATGTCTCAGAATGTGGAAAGGCCAAGGATGAGTGTCGATTGCGAGGCGATGGAGGCGGAGGGAGAGGCGAGGTGATGAGGCGTGCGTGCGAAGGGAATGCCGACGTGTCGAGGCGTCGAGGCCGTCACGTGGTCGAAAAAGGCCGAATCCGAGGCCAGCGCGAGTCCATACCTACCTTACATTTGTCCCGTCACCGCGCCATCATAGATTCGTTAAACTCATCTTTCTCCCACACCAAAATACAAAAGGACTGTGCCGCCGCCGCCGCCGCCATTTCCGGCCGGGGGAAGACACCGTCGAGTACAAGAAGGATGGAGTGCCCTCTTGTAGCTCCCGCAGATCAAGCTTTGTCCCTACTGCCCAGCAAAATTTCACCCGCACAACCCATCTGAGTTGTCATCGTGAGACCCCCGGGCATCAGGGGTGTCGACTGTGCACATGGATGACGACAAGCCAAGAGACAAGCCAAACCTCGAGTGTTTGTTCTGCGCGAATCGAGTTTCGGCTTCGGCCGTCTATGTTTCGTTTTATTCGATGCGTGGATTCACAGTTTCAGGTACAGCACTACTGTATGCTGACTCACATTCATAAACACATCTGCCCACAATGGGAGTGATGCCCTTCGGTAAGTGTTTGTTCGTTATAAGCGTCATGTGGGGATAGTATAAAATATTAAGGTATCACCAAGAATGGACTGCTATCATATCACAAAAAAACATCGTCGAATGAGATGGTACGGCTGACGGGATAGTGACCGGACTACTGAGACCACCCAGTGGCGGCCCAGCCCCACAAAGATTCGCGGGTAAAACCTGAAGGGTGATAATTAGACAATGGGCAGGCCGTGATACTCTCCTCGTTCCGTGGCGGGTACGTTAGACAGCTTGTACGCTGAGAAAGACGGCTGGTAAGAGATATCTGGTGCACGCGGACTCAGACCTTCTTCCCACTCTGGATACACGGTCGAGTGACTGGAATCATTCGGTCTCTGTGCACACGACAAAAATGAGCACACACGAACGCAACAAAGGCACGAAAACAAAAAGTACACACGTAGATCTTCATCGGAAGCGTGGGTGGCTGAAGCGTCGATGATGGCGCATCACGAGACCCGTCATCCGGCACTGGCAGGGGCTTATTGACTTCGCCAGGTGGGAGCGTCGACGATGACGCATTATGAGACCCGTCATTTGGCGGGGGCTTCTTGACTTCGTGAGGTGGCTTCAATACATGATCGCCGCCCTCTACCAGTGTGGGCGGTGACGGCGTCGAATGAAACTTGCGCAGATAAATGCCTACGATAATGAAGAGGGCGATTACTGAGGAGAGGAGCACTGCGGTGAGCTCGACGAGCGACATTTTGAAGGAAGAGGAGGATGGAGATGGTGGGACCAGGGAGCAACTGGGTATGATTCGTACGAGGGCATCAGAGGTATGTTGTGGTGCGATTTATAAAGAGAAAATCTTGCTGCAGTTCCCGCGCTGGTGACATTGACATTTGACAGTCCGTACCTGCCCGCTCATATATATATCTCTCATTTCCCAGGCGCCACACCCCTTGGCATTGTTATCAGACAGTGGATTCCTCCACAAAAAACAACTTGAAAGATTACTCTGGTTTGCGTCTCATCGTCACGCGTGGTGATATGTGTAGCAAACGGCGTGCGGAGCAGATTGACAAGAACATTTAGTACCCGGGCCATTCCACATGGACATTCAAGTTGTTAGCACTCATTTTGACAGACGTTTACTTGCACATTTAGAACCCTAGAATCTTATTCACTCATATATAGTGTAGACAGTTCGTCTTTGTACCCTCAGTTCCTGTAGAAAAGAACGAGTCTAGATAGAGAACTCCAAGCACGCAATGGCCTCAGAGCGCATGCGTCAGACACGGGAACTGGAGTGATATTGGGGAAGCTACTACTCACCTCAGAGCGCGTGCGACAGACACGGGAACTGAGGTGACAAAAGTCAACTATGTACGGTATATAATGAATGATTAAGGTTCTATGGTATTGTGCTACTGTCTGTCAGAATGAGTGCTAACTATGATGGTCAAAGTATCTAATCAATCGATCCGCTCATGCGCGCCATTTGCTACCGTTCCGTGTCTTACTTGCACGCGTTCTGAGGCTCGACGCGTGCCCAGAACTCATCTTTCTAGTTCTATTACTTTCTACAATATGTACCATACTGGGAATGCACTGGTAGAGAAACGGGAGTAGCACACGCGTCTCTGTGGAGTCTTAGTTGGGCCTTTCCTTACTCGGCCAAATCGCTTCCTTGTTCGCCATAATTTGGGAACAGGCATAAACGGATCTGCCTGGTGCCGTTAATTGATGTGAAGCCTCCTGCGCCTGACCTCCTCGTCACGGAGCTCTCGCGTGAAATTCCGAATTAGAGTACTGTAAGTTTGCTTTAGCCTTACCCGAGATGACTGCCCAAGAGCTCGGATACTGTATGTGCAGCACAGCAACTTCAATTACCACTGTACGTCTGGCAGGCGTACAGCACTCTCTCAAACCCCATAGAACGGAGCCGTGATGGAGGGGGATTGTGAGGGCTTTGACTGTAATGAGGTGTCTGAACCAGGCACAGCTGGATTTGGGGCGTAACTGGAGTTAAGGTGACTTGGACGCATTCGTTCTTGCCTCTCAACTATAGCTCTCCCGAACTCACTGGGTTTGATTGTGGTGCTTGAATCACAGGGTAAGCCCCTTAGGAGCATGGTTCCACATCGTTTACCAATTACCATAGGATTGACCGGATGGTACAACCCAAAAAAAAGCCAGGGCGTGGGGAATATGACTCTGGTCGCACTGCACTAATAATAGCACTACTGTATAGGCGGATGCCACCAAAAATTGACGAACAAAATCAATGACAAGTCACTCTCCTTGACAGCATTGTTGAAACCTGACCTTGACTTGTCCATCACCGCGCCATTTTAAATTAGTTGACCAGTGGGGTGGACTACAATATAGGTTTTGCCGTGGCTATCTTACTTTCGAGTTCAACTTTGGCATTTTCAGCGACAGGCTGCACAGGCAGACTCGGCCCGGGATGAACGCAAGGAGAAACGTGACCCCAAACGTAAGCGTTTGTCATGTCGTCATCACGTCTGGTCATTCCCCCGATCGCTCTGTTTCCCATCCACCAACAATCCCCACCAATGCCTGCCAAAATTTTGCACAAACGGCAAGGCACAGCATCGAACATCGTACAGAGTGGCGCAGAATTCCTCGAAAACATTAAAATACTCTTACTTTTCCTTCATTTTGTCTCGTAGCCGTCTCGCGTATACAATTCGCGAAGGAAAGTCAATTACTACAGTATCGCCGTGTCACCTGAGCTGTCAGTTGGAACTCTAGTCGGAACATTTCCGCAACCAGAGTTAATATTGGTGTCAAAATCACCGTGCTCTTCAATTCCCACCAAGGCGTACTGTAGGTCATCCCGTTGACCCTGGCCACTCCGTATGACGCCCCTCATTCTGTGATCGTTGTTCGTTCTCTTTCTGAGTCTTTTATGTACTAATACGGTGACGACACTAGAAGGTTCTCTCCCCTGGCAGGTTTGGACGATGTCTCTGTTGTTCAATTGGCCCAACATTCCATCTATTGATGAGCTGCTGATCATCAAGGGGATTAGCACACCGCACATGATGGACCCTCTCATCGATATTTATGACGTTCAATTACCACATGGCACTTGTTTATCGCCAACTTCAAGTTAATGCTACAATTACTGCATGTGTACACAAAGCTCACTCTGTGGCAAGCGTTCGCATTTACTGCATGTTGGAGTTGCACCCGTGGCTGCTACTCCGCCCCATTCAATGGTGGTAAGTTAATGTAGAACGATTCATAAAAAGTACTTGATCAGCTACAGCATAATTTTTTGGCCTCAACCCGGCGAAAGATGACTCCCAAGTACAATCGCGGAATGTTGTATCCGCGCTTGTGTACCAAGCTCCATTCTATGCCGCAAGATTTGAGGGAGAGGGGACAAATCAAAAGCGATGTAGGAATATCAAAGCAAATTACGGTGTGAGTCGTCTTTTCCGATGTGGACGAGCAGGTACTGACGCGGGTGTTATAAAGACTGGCAAATTTCAGTAGTCGGATGTGGAGCTGACAAAGGAGTGCATCAGGGATGTCGGCTGTGCACATAAATGACGACAACCCAAGAGACAACCCAAATCTCGAGTGTTTGTTCGGTGCGAATCGAGTTTCGGCTTCGGCTATCTATGTTGCGTTATATTCGGTGCGTGGATTCACAGTTTCAGTTACAGTTCTAGTATGCTGACCCACATTCATAAATCCTCCTGCCCACAGCGGGAGTGACACTCTTCCGAGTCGGTAGTTGTTTATCGTTATCAACGTCATGTGGGGATGGTATAAAACATTAAGGTATCACCAAGAATCTGACTGCTATCACACCACCAAACATCGTCGAATGCCGTGCCGACTATATATCTACAGCTGACAGGATAAAAAACAACACCACTGAGACCATCGGTCGCACAAAGACTCGTGGGTAAAACCTGAAGGGTGGAAATCAGACCATGGACATGCCGTGATGCTCTCCTTGTTCCGTGGCGGGCATGTTGGTCTTGTATAGTGAGAAAGACGACAGGCGAGAGGCATCCTGTACACGCGGACTCGGACCTTGTTGGCACTCTGGATACATGGTCGACGGACTAGAATCATTCGGTCTCTGTGTACACGACACAAATGAGCCACGCAAGAACGCAACAAAGGCGCGAAACCAAAAAAAAAAGTACATACGTAGACCTTCATCGGAAGCGTGGGTGCCTGAAGCGTCGGCGGTGGTGGCGCATTACGAGACCCGTCATCCGGCAGGGGCTTCTTGACTTCGTAAGGTGGAAGTGCCGGCGATGACGGATCGTGAGGCCCGTTCACCGGCGGGGGCTGCTGGAATTGGTGAGGTGGGCCCGATCCATCGCCGCCTACTATCACCACTGTAGTGGTGGGGGGTGGCGTCCTCGCATTGGAGGCGAATATGCAAGCAAACATGATGATTATTAAGCGGACGATCAATGTGATGAGCGGGACGATCATCTTGAATGGGGGGGGTGGAGATGGTGGGACCGGGGAGAAACTGGGTATGATTCGTACGAGGGCATCAGAGGCATGTCGTGGTGCGATTATAAAGAGGAAATCTTACTTCAGTTCTCGCCATGGTGACAGTACAGTAACAGTCCGTACCTGCAACTTCGAAGTGGCGCTCATAAATATGTTATTTCCCAGGCGT
>Ga0307509_10006335_pt1 | contig 15969 bp, 21 predicted proteins | sample 10_EM_MG_FD_202245 | JGI IMG/M metagenome (GOLD analysis project Ga0307509, IMG submission 202245) | Populus trichocarpa ectomycorrhiza microbial communities from riparian zone in the Pacific Northwest, United States - 10_EM | ecosystem: Host-associated > Plants > Roots > Unclassified | place...
CCTTAGCGTCTTTGAATGTCTCCGCGAAAGTTATGCCGTCACGCACATTTTCAGGTTTGGATTCTAAAATCATTTTCATCTGGTCAGAACCAAGAAGAGCAGGAAATCAAAGAGAGGCACTGGCTTTGTGTACTGAGCTTCATGCGCATTCTTAGGATCAAGGTGATGCGCCAAAGCCACGCGACGACTTCCCCCTCGTTCGCACTTTGAGACGAGACCGTCCTTTAGATAATCCGTTAGAGTAACCACCAGGTCTGCATATCCACAGGGGCAATGCATTAAACTCAGATTTGGGGTGTTGAGATCGAGGAGGTCATGAGGTTCGTCGGACGTCCAAGTCGAGCATCAACCGAACGGGCTCAAATCTCTGGTTCCTGGGACAATTAAATTCTGACCAAGACGTAGAATCGAAGTTTGAAGAGGGGTTCAGTGGTAATGGCAAAAGGCTCTTGTAGCGAGTTATCCACTGTGATACTTGGATGTGAGTTGAGAATCTCGACCAAATTGGACCTACTTCCAACGTGAGCCGTGCCTTGAAATCAGTTGGAAATCAGTAACGAATGCTTGTAATGAAACAGGAAACTTGCCTGACATCGACTTAGACAATGGACGTCGATATGTCTCCAGGCGTGTTACTGGGGGGGAGGGATTTCAGTTCAAGGCAATTCGCCCTAGGCGGCCCTTCCCCTCACATCCATCTTCAATCCGATAGGCCAGTGTTGCCCCAAGAGACTTCGTGTGGCATCAAAGCAGGCAGGAAAAAAAAAAGGCGGAGAGGAGACAGGTAGTCAGACATTGTTCCACAATGGATTGCGCGATAGATGGCTTTCCAGCACGCCAAAGTCTGGGCATCGCCCGGATCACTGCCGACCCAAACCAGAAAAAGAGCTTCTTTGTATGGCAGTTTTGTGGATTGAATTGTTCGCCAGAATTATGGAGACTCGCCTGCAATTTTATCTTGATTTTATGTGCTTTCAATGCCAGGAAACTGCTGGGGGAGAACAATTGGAGGAGCGAACCTGGTCCGGGTTGATCACGTAATCCAGTTTGCTCAGTTTGAATTCACGCGAGTTCACGCGTCCTCTAGGTTTCAGTGGTACGTCCAACATTTGCAGTTCTTGCAATCCAGATTATCTATTTGTTGTGATAGATTTTTAAACGAAGTCAGACTGAGAAAGTATTTGAACGACGCGTTTTCCTAGTCAACGCGACTGACAAGCCAGTGGTTGGAAACCTGTAGACGCAAAGCGGGCTTTTTGCTCTGGAAACTCGTCGTACATTGGAAGGCGCGTAATTTATTTCACAAACCCCCATCCTTCGAGTTCAACCATTAACTCCCAAATTGTAGAATTATGCCGACCTACCTGTCCATGACCCCTGTGCCCGACTCTCAGGGACAACAATCCGCTTCTGAACTCGACGCGCCCCACGACTTTGTATTGAGAACCTATGGCTCCGTCTGGGCAGAGCATGCTTCACACCATGTTGAGCACTGCCGAAATTCTTTCATATCCTTGCAGCGGCCACACCCTCGGCGTCGACGCCCTCCTCCAAGAAGCACCCTCTTCCCCGACCACTCTCTATCCAGCGGCATGGCCGCGTCTACTTCCAGTGTAGATCCCCTCCAATTCGAGCCCTTCGCAATCTATGAATATGACACAACAAATGAAACTTCTCGGCCCCGCATTCGAGAAACAAAAGCTCTCGTATTGACTGTCTTCCCCCCTTTTCCACCTTATCCATCCTACAATGCCTGTACACCCATTTCCCGGAGCATCATGGTCGGCGATGACTCGGACAAACTCCCCTTTATACCATTTGCAGACGACCCCACCTATGACTATCGTTTAGATATTGAAAACCACAGCTACTTTGCGTGGCCTAACCTTACTCGTACTCAAGATCCAGACAGTAATTATCTTTATGAATTAGACGTCTTTATACTGATTTCTCTTCTCTAAACAGTGCAAATAATCATTCTTGAGACTGTTAGAAGGCTTGTCTCCGAAGGCCTTTCCTTGTCGCAAATTGCTGAAATGCGGCCATTTCCACTTTCGGGAAATGAAATTATTAAGATCAGCCATAGTCGGTGAGTATAGTATTTTACTCATGAAATATCTTTAATCTTCTTCTGGATAAAGAGACTTTCCAGTATGGATATCCCCTTTCCCGAAAATCAAGCCCCTTCTGGCACCTGGAGGTACTGCTAATAGCCCGAAAAAAATAATGAACTATTTCAAGGAGTATTTCTGCAATGATTTGAGCTGCCTGACTCCTTTCTGCAGTAGTGACTGTATGTATATGTTCATAATGCTTGTTCATCTTTTTAAATTATTTTTCAACAGTTCAACTTGCTTCTCCAAAGATGGTGGCTCCGGGAATTCCCTATATGAAACTTATTGACTCGATTGACAAACCCTGTGGTGTACATTGCTTTCTATATCCCAAAAACCAAGTGATTGTAAGTTTCTGTTAATCTATGAGCAATTTCAATCCAAGCTTTTTTATTTTCATTTTTTCATAGTCTATACCTTGGACATCCAGTGATACTGAAAACCTATTTTCTTTTCTTGATTATGCACCTGACACTTCTTCCTGTGACCTTGCTGTATTCTGTCACAGAGCATGCTATGAGGTATTTGACCTATTTATATTTTCAAAGGAGATTATTATTATCATTCATGGTCTAGGTCCACCATCATCGAGCTGCATATTGTTCTCCCATCCAAAGACCCAGACCAAATGTTAATATTGTGCAGAAATCAGGCTCAAAAACATTTAGTGACTAATTTCTTTCTTTCTTCTTCTTGAGTTTTGAATTTATCTTTTAATATAGCTGAACATCCAAAGCAATTTACTCCGTGAGTGTTTAATTATTTTTATTTACTCTGAAACGATTTTCTCCTCTCTTTATGAATAGAGGCTTGCCTTGCAAACATGATGGTCCCTGTGATAATACAACCAATTGTGAATGCTTTCGAAAAAAGGCCCATTGCCACACAAGATGTACTTGCAGCTCTAAATGTATGATTGCTCCAGTTTTCCTATTTACATTTAATCTGACTTTTAATAGGCCCACGAAAATGGAAAGGATGTACCTGTGCAAGGTCTAGTAGACTTTGTGGGACCAATAAGTGTTCATGTTTCAAAGCACATTTTGAATGTGATCCAGAATTGTGTCTGTCCTGTGAGGCTCGGTGAGTTTCCTCTTCTTTTGTCCGCCTTGGTTTTTGAGTAACTATAAATTTTCAGAGGTATGTTGATACACAGGTTTGTATTCAATTTCTAATTTCCTTTGTCTTGTGGTTTTAGATTTTAATTCAAATTTATGCAAGAATGTTTCTATTCAAAGAGGAAACTTCAAAGTAGGCTTCTATTTTTTTCTTCTTGCATTTAACTAAAATCATCTATATTCAGGAAGTTAAAACACAACCAAGTACATTTGGTCTTGGTCTGTTCCTTTGTGAACCTTGTGAAAAAGGGGACCTCATTATTGGTATGATATTCTGCAGTTATTCGGCTCTATCATTTAAATCTCTTTTTCAAGAATATGTTGGTGAAAAGATATATGAATCAACGGAACATTCACGAAGGTAAGCCAGATATTTCCCCCGAATTAAAGCATTTAAAATTATCTCTTCTTTCAGCCCTTCAGCAACACACAGAAGACGCCAATATATATTTGGGCTCAACCCATCAGAAGCCATAGATTCCACATTTGCTGGTAATGAAGCCCGTTTTATTAATCATAGCACAAGTCCAAATTGTGCTGCGATAGGTGGGGCTTTCGCTCTTTCTTTCATAGGTTAAATTTTCTTTCTAACTTGAATATCTAGTATATCTTGTTAACGGGCGGCATCGCATTGGTGTTTACGCAAGTAAGTGATTTCTTTGTTGTTGGCTTGCATCGTTATGCAGTTGAAATTGTAAAGCTTCGCATTTGAAGGAGGATTCGGAACTTTTCCTGAACTATGGGCCGTTGTTCTTTCGTGTTGACAAAGACGAGAATATTCGGCAGGGATAAATTGGCATCTAAGAATATAATTTATTGTTAGCGAAAAGATTGAAACCTGGCGACCGCAACTGCGGGAAGGGACTCGGCCTTCTCATGCAAGGTCTCAACTGAAAAATGGTAAGCGATGGATGGAGCCTGGAGGGTCGAAGGTAAATCCACCAGCATATGTCACCTCCACGAGTCATAACCACAGTCGACCGAAGCGTCGTGGTTGTTCTTCAACCATCTTCACGATCCCAAGCGGCTTATATTCTAACCTAAGCCATGGTGGCAAATATCAACATGAAAAGGAACAGAGAGTGACGAATAACCGCACCACCCTTGATTTCTTGGGCCCATTCAGCCCTCCGTGGTCAAAGGAGAAATAAGAACTATTCGCATTCAAAGGCTCTCGAATTCAAAAACCCCTTTCACCCTTCACAAGACAACTAAACCGGTAAACGGTGTATGTTCGTCGTTCTGCTAGCTCCGCGTGCTTTCATGAGGTTGGTGATATTTTGAAGTACGCGAGCAGGTCAAGTACTTAGTTGGGTTACATGTGTATTCCGCCATAGGCGTTTCTCGGAGTTCAAGGCCGGTCTTCGTGGCGAACGCAGCGGTTTGCTTCTAGTTCGAATCTGCTCAAGGAAGACAGTCCATAACAACAAGGATATTCTTGTTCCAGTAATCCAGGACGTTTGCATAGAAAGCAGGCTCAAGGAATCAAGACCACAATGATTTTACATCTCCAAGATACCACATCGATGGAGAGGGAATAGCATTAGATACATCCAAATAATATAAGCGCGGCCCTAGAAACCACGAAATGAGAAGTGGACTAGGGAAAGGATCGAGAGGGTTTACCCTAATTTACATCACCAGATTTTCCATCCCGCAAAAAATTCTTTTCGTTAGCCCTCTGGTCTCGGTTCTATGGGTTGTTCTCTATGAGCACTAGTCGACGTCGAGCTCGCAGCGCCAGTCTAAAAAGAGGGGAATAAGTAAATGAATGCTCGGTGGGGAACAAGGCAAAAAAGGCGAACACTTGACTGAGGTGAAGCAAGCCAGCAGAAAAGCACATACCTGACGCAGTTTAGCGAGATGAATCTTCAGAGTCTGTTCATAATTCTCAAATCCTAGCATGCCCATCGCATACAGGATATCCTCCCCACCAATTGTTTTCCGCTTTTCCATCTGGCACTTCTCCGCCGCCTCAGACGTAATGAAAGATATGAACTCCGAGACACATTCCTGCACGCATTCCTTCGCATCTTTCGCAATTTTGGCTGTGGGAGGCACAGCTGCTTTCATTATCCGCGAAACGTTCGCTATCTAGAGCGGAGATAGGTTCAGGTGAAAAGCAACGCATTAAAGTGTTAAGAAATGCGCACAGGAAGAAACCGATCCTGTTCCCGATATTCCCCCACTTCCTGGTCAGTAATCGGAACTGGTTCGGGTGCGTCTTGTTGTGATGCTATAGAAAGGGCGGCTTGTTGGTTCTCCTCGCGAGGTATAATAGGGTGAAGTTCTGACGACATCCTTCAATTTTATGTCGACAATGAGTGGTTCCTTGAGGAGCTTGGAAAAAGTTCAAGGTCAGAGATCGGGCCTGACCTTCTAGGAGTAGATTTCAATAAGTCCGTAGTCAGAAAAGTGGTGGTGTGTGGTTAAAGGAGAACTTGGGAAAGCATTTGGAAAGGGTGGACGACAGGAACTATTTCTCAGGACAGCTTCCCATGGGGACACGTGACTTATTTCGCGGAGACCTTCTCCGAATCGGAAGTTTTCCAGACATTGACGAGTAGGAACGTTCAGGAACATAAAGTATATAGAAATGGCTGTATCTGATACTCCGAATTCAGCCATTTTTATTACCTGCGCCGGTCATCCAGTGAAACTTTCCCAAAATACTGACGTTCAATAAAACTTCCGTTTCGATTCACTAGGGTGCCGAATATTCCATGCGCCGAACTTGGCGCCGAAGTAGGGTAACGGAGAACGGGAGAACCAAGGATTACGTTGACATTGTTATTTGACAAGTATATAGCGCTTTTGTTGCGATCGCGATAGTTATGAGCGTGAACATCGCATGATAAAGAATAAGAACTAAGGAGCCGATGGCGACGCCAAGACGTAGAAAAGAAGTGCATGCCAGTGGCCTTTGTTGCACAAGCCAAAGGGCTGTTATTTTTTCCTTTGTTTTTTGCAATAGGCTCACTTACGAGAACGATATCTTGCAGAGAAACATAAGATTGAACGACTCGTCGAAGATCGATGAAGACTTGCGGAGTCGACGGAATGTTGACTTGACGACAGGAGGACGGCTGATTAAGCACAATTGGGCCTTGGCTTTTGCTTGGCTGCTGCCACTTTTGTTACAAAAAGTTGAACAACGATGGCCCGGCCGGGCGACATCAAAAGCACCATGCGCCGGGCCCTTATGGCAATATTCTCGTTGTAAACTACATAAGGTTCGGAGAATTTAGTTGGCTCTTCCTACCTTCCTTCCCGTTTTCCTTTCCTCCTTGATTTCCTTTCCCTTTCCTTTCAATCTTCTTCAACATTCATTTTTATATATTCCATTTTGAAAATGGTTGCTTTTGCCGAATCTTTCTTTCCCCTGCTGCTGGTCACCCTCCTTGCTACATACGTCGAAGCTGCACCTTGGCCAGGTTACGCGAAACACTCAACCCACCGTCGGCGCACCATCGGGAAGCGTGCTGTGACCATCGACACTTTTCATCCCAAGAACACCTTCAAGGTAAATCTTTCAACATCGGGCTATGATCAATGTAGATCGTTAACCTCTGCAGACTTACGGCGCTGATGGACCCTCAATCTCTGCTGGAAATTCATTGATTGCATCGTCTTTGAAGGATTCTGCTTTCTCTTTCTTTAGAACACTTGGGGTCAATACCGACAACGTTGTCTACAAGTCTGGGTTCACGGATGGAAACGCCCGCTATGCCTACATCAAACAAGCCATTGTTCGTTCTTGCCATTCTAAATATAGTTCAAATTATTGATATTTTTGGACAGGATGGTATTCCTCTCGCCAACGGTGTTGGAAATGTTGCATTCAATGGTGACAAGGTTGTCTCCTTTGGCTCATCTTTCGTTGACACAAATTCCGGTGCGTTGTTACTACCATTTCCCAATGATGGCTTCCAGGCTGAAAGATCAATTGACAGCCAAGATCGCCCCGGCTGAACCTACGATCACATGGAAGTCGGTGTTGCCCCAGATCGAAGATTCGTTAGGTGGCAAATTCAACGGGCAAAATGCCACTCTCGAGTACCTGATCCAGCCAGACGGTTCAGTTGCTCTGACCCACGTTGTCCAGATCCAAAATGAAGAAACGAGCGAATGGTTTGAGGCCTTTGTCGATGCGCACAGTGGAAAGCTCATCTCTGTGACTGACTTCGTTTCCCATGCTTCCGTACGTTGTCTTTCGTCAATTTGAGTTTCGATAATACTATATTCTGACGAAAATCGTCCAGTACACTGTCCTTCCCATCACAAAACAAACATTCGAAGATGGCCTTGAGACCCTCGTTGACCCAGAAGATTTTTCTTCCTCTCCATTTGGATGGCACAGCATCGGAAACGAGAATTCCACCACAACGTCGTATGTATATTTTTTCTTTCCCCCCACCTCCTGTCATTAAAATACATTCACAGCGGGAACAATGTCGCCTCTTTCAAGGGCAGGCAGGCAACCCAAGCCGAAGAATCATCTGAGGGTCTCAACTTCAACGCTGAATACAAGGACACCCTTGACCCCACCAACGCTGTCAACCTAGACGCTGCACGCACAAATGCTTTCTTCGTCATGAACGTCATGCACGACTTTTCATACCGTTACGGTTTCACAGAAACGGCCTTCAACTTCCAACTGAGCAACTTCGGTAAGGGTGGTCAGGAACAAGATCGTGTTCTCGTCTCCGTTCAGGATGCATCTGGAACCAACAACGCCAACTTTGCCACACCACCTGAGTACATCTAATGTTTGTTGCAATATTCATTCATCCGAACTCACAAATATGGGTTAATAGTGGCCAATCGGGCGTTTGCCGCATGTTCATCTGGGACCTCACCACCGTCTGTATTGTTTTGAGGCACACGTGGTTATTGAGACTGACGAGATTGTCAACTGCAGCCCAACCGTGATGGTACCATGGAAAACGACGTCATGATTCATGAAATGACCCACGGAATCACTAACCGCCTAACTGGGGGTGGAACTGGGCGATGCTTGCAGACTCTTGAAGCTAGCGGTTTGGGCGAGGGCTGGGGTGATGCAATGGCCTCGTATGTGACCCCTCTCTTCGTATCATCCTCAGCGTCTTCTCATTATTTTCTCCCACAATTAGATGGATGAATCAGAATTCCGCGGAAACAAGGGACTACGTTATCGGTAGCTACGTGTCCAACGACCCGAAAGGCCTCCGCAAGTTTCCCTACTCCGTCAACAAGGCCACGAATCCATTGACATACGGCAGTGTCCAACAACTCAACGAAGTCCACAGTTGGTTTTCAAATCGTTATTTTTCTTGAACGACCCTTATTTCTGATAATTGTAGATATCGGCGAAGTCTGGGCTAACATGCTCCACAATGTTTATGCTGTTCTTGTCGACCAACGCGGCTTCTCCGCAGAGAAACTCACCAATCCTGATGGCAAAGAAGGAAATATCGTGTTCATGCGTCTATTCATGCGATCGCTCTCGATACAGCCCTGCAACCCGAGCTGTGAGCGCCGCTCCTTTCTTCCAATATCTACGATCAATTTATATTCTTTTATTTTTAGTTGTCGAAGCTCGTGATGCATGGATCCAGGCCGACGAAGATCTCTACAACGGCGCCAACAAATGCAACCTCTTCCAGGCATTCGCCAGCCGTGGACTTGGGCTCAATGCCGACAGTAGCTTCGTTGACGATGATACTGTCCCTGCTGGCTGCTAAATGACTGTGTTGCTGTTGTTCGTAGGTTGGTAAACAAGTTGTTTCTTGTTTCCATGACACTTCACACTCTTTTATTTACAACTTTATTCCTCATGATTTGGGATTTGGGAGGGACTTGGAATGTTCGACGTTGTCCTGTGATACTGTGACTCTAACTTTCATCATGACCTTAATCACTATCACATTATGTAGCATTATATTTCCGCGACGAACTTGCCTTGTCATCATTTACTTAGCATTACCACCACAGTTTGTAGATTCAGATCGAGAATAACATTCATTATGCTATTTCTTGTCAGCCGAACCGTATGCTCAGCGATGCACCCTAGGGAACAGCAGGTTCCGGAAGTGAAATTTCCGTACACGCTTCTAATGCCCGCTTCCACAAAGGATTAGTGGAGAGAGTTCTGCGATCTCCAACTATTATCAATGCTAATCTAGCTCTCGTCCACATCACATTCAATCGCCTAGGATCATCAAGAAAACCAAGGTCTCCATCCACATTGCATCGCACTGTGGAAAAGACAATAATATCACTCTCCCGTCCTTGGAACGAATCGATGGTCGAACATGCGATTGATTTATGACGCAGTGCTTGAATCTGCTTTGTGTACGGTGACAGAACAGTAATCTTCAGTTCCGCCAGCCTAGGTTCCGCTTGTGAATCAGGATTTTGGGCGGTCAGGAGGGGTAAGACGCGTCGGATAACCTCAACTTGGCCTTGATTGCCTTTGGATCGGTTGCCCATATCCTCTTCCTCGCCACATTGAATGAAAACGATTGGGACGACGCCGCCATTTCTGACTGGCCAAGGGAATGTAGATGATGATAGGAAATTCGAAACTTGAGCGTTGCCCTCGTGGGTTCTCAGGCGGCCTTCGTAAAATTCAGTGGATGGGAAGATATTGAGCTCCCTTGGTGATCGGTATTGGATGTCCAGCATAGTCTTCACGAGACCGTCACTCTCTTCCGACTTGGTATACAATCTTTCTAGGAGAGAAACATCGTATTCCAGTACTTTCGCCATTTTTCGAACCGTCGGACGGAGCTGAACACTGATTCGAAGTTTAACTTGGAATGAATGAAGGCTTGACTGTACTCACTGGTCACCTACGACTACTGCTCGTTTGATGCCTTTGACCAAGGGGATGAGAGCACAAGGTTCAGTTATTTGAGATGCTTCATCAATCAGCGCGATGTCAAAGTCGACTTTTCGTAAAATTCCTAGGCCAGCACCTGGAACCGCGTTTAACGAGAACGCCAAGAGTGTTAAAGACTAAAAATTGTACCTGCACATGTTGTGAAGACCAGGGTAGCTTTGTTTACACGGTCCTGCGCTTGTTTTACCAGCCGGTTATTCTCGTTCATATCTCCGCCAACACGCGCGTTGATGGTGTAATGCTGAAGGGACGGATTGACCTTGGTTTGGTCAGTCGCTACACGAAGAATTTGTTCCTCCTTGAGCAATTCTGCTCTATCGTTCTCTGCGATGAACCTCTCCAGAACATTATCCACGGCTAATCCAGGTATATTAGAAAACTTTCATGAAGTAGAGATTTAATTTCGAATCTTACCGTTATGAGTTGAGGCAGTCATCAGGATTTTGGGCGGCTCGGGATAGCTTTTGATAATGTCCAGCAAGACTTGAACGATAACGGTGGTTTTCCCAGTGCCTACACATTTAATGGTCAGGTTGAGCCATTTCAAGTTTAATTCGAGGACATACCAGGTGGACCCCATATCAAGGAAAGTGAGGACCTCCATGACTTCATTGCAACTACTTGGCTCTCATTCAAACTTTCCGGTGTGGGGTTTTCCCCATTTACAGCTGGAAGTTCGTCCTCATCAGACGGTGTTGGAAGGATTCCCGTACCAGTGATAAGGCCATAGAATGCACAGCATTCCTCGCGTTCAAGAAGAAGCCGCTGAAGGGCGTCCATCATAGCGTTGCTCGTCGCTAAAACACAATGGGTGTCAAATTTTTCACATGGTCTTGACCGATGACGCTTACCGATACTACCAGCATCGTACATGTTCCAGTCCATAACCTCCATCTCAGGAGGTGCAGGATGTAAAAGGTCAATTTTGAGTTCACCTTTTAGCGACTGGGTGACAACCCCGTCCATGATCGGGACATCAAATCGATTCTCAGCCTTAGAAGCTGCCTGGAGTCGTACATGGGAGTGCAAGCGGACGGAACTTCTTGCGTCAATTCGAGTAGTAGCAATCACTTGGCCGCTAGTATCATAATCCGGCCCAAATTTGAGCTTGGCGTGAGCAGGAGCGACCTTTTGTTTTTTGCGTGGTCGGCCATCCTCATTGCAGGGACACTCATCAGCCGCCTCTTCTGCGCGATCAAAGGCTACGCGCAAAGCGTGTTTATGTCCGTATGCAGCTGCCGGAGATTCAGGACAATGTTCAAGTCGGCTTTCATTAAGGACAAGAAGAACTTCTTGGACAAGGGTCGTTGCGCGCACAGAGAGAGCAGTTAACATCAGGAGATCGATGTAATGCTTGAGGTCCATCATGCCGATGGATTTTGCGACTTTCTCCAGGCCTACAAGGGCGGCAATGCGCGTATCGTTAGCTGACCTGATGATATTCCGCACAATGGCATGTGTCACATCCCTAAGGTCGTCGGGAAGGAGCCCATCTTCACTTGGAGGAAACACCTTCAAGAGCGTAAACGTGAGTTGGGGAAATTTCTCAATCCACTCTGTTACGAAGGGTATCGACAGGGGTTGGCGTCGGACGACATTGTCGAATATGAGGAAGAGTTCTTCCTCCGCATGATATTTGATGGCGAATCTCATAATTTTGTCCACTTCTGGCATCTGCATCCTCAGGAGAATGCCTGCTATCGATGTGGAATCGTGCTTTTGCCTTATCGACGAGAGTCTGAGGCCAGGTATATCTCGAAAGAAGACGCCCTTGAGACCCGCAGCCTCTTCCGAAATCCAATCAACTTCCTGAAGATTGTTGACACGGTATGGGGCAGGAACCCTTTGGAAACGCCGGACATGTTCCTCGGTGGGAACGCTGGATGACGGAATTAGCGACTGAAGAGACCTGATTCCAAGGCGTGACCTACTGCTCGAACCACAAATCGAATAACTGGTGTGCTACCTGATCCCGATTTGAGACGACATGGAGTTCGATTGCTATAGCTGGCGCTTTGTTGACTCGGCCCAGTTGCTGAGTGGAAGATATTAATTCCGTGATGAACAATGAAAACATGGATTGCTTCTCACCTTCATAACAGTTGCAGAAATTTTTTGGAGAGCTATGCTTGTGGACACATCAACACCCAAGGCGGCCGGTGGACGGTTAATGAATATGAAAGTGTCTGCAGTATGCTTGTTATATAGCTGAAGCACATAATCGCTGCAGCGCAACCGGTAGCCAGGATTGCATGGACGAAGAGTAGGAATGGTCGATGCTGTCTGTGGCATGAATGAGCAAACAACGACGTTTTCGTTTACTTCGGGATCTTCGTCCCATGGTATCTGACCGCGCATGAAGATGCCAACTGAAAATCGTTTGTCAGTCTAAAACGGTGGTACTTTAGCGGTAGCACTACTTTCACGACTTCATAACATACCTGGACGATGAGTACTTTTCGTGTATAATCCTGTGTGGCCATCTTAAGATATTCAAAAAATGTCGCCAACCCGCTGATACGAGAGGAATAAAGTCGGTGGAGTTGGAAGGGCTGCGACAAGTTCCTCTGATACAGATCTCTCGGAGTGAGAATATCCGATCGACAAAAGGAGTTCCAAATTTCTGGATAATCAATGCCAGAGAGCGACAAGGTTGTGCTAATCGTATGTTTTTGGGCTGTGGTCAAGGCTGAAAAGTCGAGCTGAGAGAGGAAAGGGCGGATATCGATTTTATATTTATCGCACAATCGGTAGGAAAGATTGAATAGTTCAAATTCTGAGAGGGAATTTTGTTTGCTTCGAAGGAGCTGTCGCAAGAGTTGTTCGCCATCTTCTTGATCTAAGGACGTAATCCCTATGCGACGAGAGGCAGATTCTCTGAAACGGATTGAAAATTCCTCAGCAGCGTCTTCGAGCTGCTCGAGGATATACTTGGGACCAGTTGGCTCTGGAGGCGTCGCTAGACGATCGGGTATCTTTATGTTGGCACCGTCCACCGATTGTGAGTGAAGGGCATTAAGTTCTTGACATTCCACGCTCAGGGCTCCAAGCGGACTACTTCGTACCCATTTGGCATGTAGAGCAGATACCTTTGCCACTCCGGAACTTGATAAATCATATTAGCCACCGAACGCAGTGAAATCGTGTTCAACCCCCCACTTACGCGTTATAGGACGCAAAATGAGCCGCCATGTCCGTCCTCGTCACTTCCTTCTTGGTTATTTCTCGATTTCCTGGATAGTCGTAGGACTATATTGGGGTTAAGATAGTCTTTCAGTTACTGTAGCATTTTAATCAATTCGTCCGGGGGTGTGACACGGAGCAACTTGGGCAAAAGGGTGTCTCGTTCACAAGGTGACGACCAAGGAACAAGCCAAACTTTCGACCATCATGCGGGTGCAGGCCCGCGCGCAACACTCCCAATTGAACGGGGCCACCTCCCGACGCCGTCCAGTGTCCCTGGTAAAAGGGACAAACGTCCACATTATCCACTCCGAGCTCCAGTCTCAGGACATGGCACAGACGAATTGATTTAAATAGTACAGTAGAACGACTACGTACCTCCGATATCTTGGTTGGAATGAGATCAGGATCCCAACATACGAAAAACTCATCACCTAAAGAGAGTTCGGTTGGAGGAAAACCATTTGGCTGATCAGGTTCCTACCATCAAGATCACCACCACTGCTCATCGAAGGCGCGGCCTTGTGCCCGGGTTTCGCGACACTGGCAAAGACGAGACAGTCCAACAAATGGGATAGCTCAGGACGGTGGACAGCCCTTAACTTGAGGATATCACCTAAAGACATTCGTGATTGTCTGACTGGCAGTAGGAAGTATTGACATACCGGGATGCAAGCATGGATTCCTGACGATGATGACGTCGCCATGAATTGGTGTTGTATGGCCCTTCCTTGACACCGTAATCCGAATGTGCACCTCTCCTTCTTGCAGAACCTGGAAAGGATCGCACACGCCGTACAACCTCCTGGATTTGTGGATGATCATACGTGATTTGAACTTGTTTGTCTGTGCATTGCGTGATCCCACGACCTCCATATTCTGCAGCTTCTTGATTTCTGCTTTCACTTTGTCCGACTCGACTCCCTCAAGCAGTGCACGCTCTGCAAGCTGAAACGACTCCAGACAGGCGAGGAAATCCAATGCTTTAACAGGGTCCTTCGATGCTCCGCTGATCCATTCGAAATATTCCTGCTGCTTGGCGAGAAGGGCGGCATCGGTAACTCCCAAGCTAGATAGTAAGACAATGATGTCGTTGTTCAATCGACCGAACGAATAGGGCTTGGAGTGACCGACGACAGAGAAAGAATTGTCTGCCGTAGTATTGAATTTTTTCATGCTTTTGCGAAATTGAGCAAGGTGTTGGCCTTTTGCATCCAGATCAGGGTGGAGCATCAGGACGCCCTTATATCCCAAATATCTGGCGGGAAATGTAAGGCCGATAATCCGTAGAGACAATAAATGATAACCGACCTGATTTGAAAAACCGTCGGTGTGTATCGCGCGCCCCGATAGATAATTTGCTTGCGCTTGCTCAGTTGCACAGCGAGTCTCTTTGAAATGAGACCACAGCCGTCCGAAAAGACCTCATCTCCGACGCTGATATCTGGAATATCTGCAACCCAGCGCGGATCAAGATTGTAGTCTATCTGTGCGGATGAAAACAAAAGGCCAATTCGTTTTGACCCTGACGCAGATTCAGATGATATTGAGCCGAACAAAGTAGTGCGGACGTACGTTTGGCCACATTCATAATCCTCTTAAAATCCCCCATCGCGTATATTCGATCATCCAATTCGGCATCCGAACTCGCTTCGCGAAGGAAACAAGAACGACCTCTCTGGGAGTAGAGTTCAGGAAAAGATTGCGAAAAGAGCGTTCCTGAAGAAAGATTTCCATACCAGCTGACTGTTGCTGTGTCCATAAAACCGATATTGTACGCCGTTCAACCACACGCCCCTCTTAAACAGACGGACCAGGTATTCAACGCCGACTTTCATCGGCTGATCGGGGAACCTGAAGGATCGGTCGATAGAAAAGAGGACGAACTTGCTGGTATCATCCGAATTCAAAATTCGATTCGATGGAAATTGTTCCATACGTAGCGTCATTTGCAACGTGGTTGTTACCTCGTCATCGTTGCGGCGGAGAGATATCGCCTTTCCGTAGACAAGCCCTGGTCGAGAAGGACGAGAGGCGAGCGAGTTGGGTGGAAATGTGAATTCCCATGTTTCGTCATCGGGCAAGAGGCCTGATCGGAGGATGATCATGGTAGGTAGTTGGATGGGAGGGAGATGGAGCGATTGATAATATGATAAAATAAGCGCCCAAGCGTGACTTCTTTACAACGGTCCGAGCCCGGTCTCGTGTTTGGCCACGTTTCATCCTGCCATTTAGAGTTTTGCAAGGCTGAGAGTGGGATCAGGAGATAGGAGATAAACCGCTGCCGCCGTGTGAGAAAATACCAGCAACAGATTTTAGAGGGGCCGTCGTTCGACTTCACCCAACATGGCGACAGTGGAAACGCAAAGGAGACAACCAACGATGTCGATTTATCTGGTTGGTCCGTCCGTGAGTGTTAATTATATACAGTAAGTTCGACCTGCTAGATCTCCTCTAGTCTACCGGGAAGACAACTTTAGCCAACGCGCTTGCAAAAAGGCTTGCCATCCCCACCCATGCCTATGTGACAGAGGTCGCAAGGCAGGTTATGAAGGACAAGGGTCATTCGCGAGAGACAATAGGCCTGCTACAGATGCAGCAAGACATCATGGAGGCGCATTTTGACCGCGAAGATGCCTTGCGTGAAGATAGCTTCCCAATTCGCCTC
>Ga0307509_10006336_pt1 | contig 15968 bp, 25 predicted proteins | sample 10_EM_MG_FD_202245 | JGI IMG/M metagenome (GOLD analysis project Ga0307509, IMG submission 202245) | Populus trichocarpa ectomycorrhiza microbial communities from riparian zone in the Pacific Northwest, United States - 10_EM | ecosystem: Host-associated > Plants > Roots > Unclassified | place...
GGGTAAATTGTTACGGTTATTTATTTTTTTTATTTTTATTTTTATTTTCGGTTTTTTTTTGGCCATATCGTTAAAGATGCATGTCATTTATTTTACCGTAGAAAAAATTAAAATATTATTTAAAAAAAAAAAAAAAAAAAAAAAAAAGCTTAACTCACTTCTGAGAATTGTTGGTTTTAGTCTACAGTTTGGACATTGTTTGATTACGAGTCCCTTGTCTGGTACAAGAAGCATCGGGTGGAAAGAAAAATGTCTTCAACTATGGCTGTGTCCAGGTTTCATTCTAGTCCTGAGCGGATGACAGGTATTGAACCAGAAATATCTTGAACCGCTGCAAGAGCAGACCTGAAGAGATTAGGTTGGCGGCCAATCCAGCAGCTCCTGACATATGACATTGAGAATAACCCTACCGTTGAGATTGAAATACCTCGTACGGTCAGAGAGACAGAGATTGAAGGCCCTTTCCCCTTCCTCAAAAGTTTCACTCATGACCCGTCAGTAGGACGGAGAATACCCCAGAATAGACAACGGAAGATAACTTGCGCTGATTTCACAAAGGATCTCGTTGAACCATGCATACTTGAGGAAATCACACGGCAGATGCAAGATGCACAAAGCCATCTCCTCAATCTTGCTGAAGAACATCAGCATACATTTGAAACTGCGATCGTGGAAAACGCTAATCCTTGTATGGAATACCAGTGAAAAAACTTCCGCCAGTTAGCTATGTCCGATCAGATGATTCGGAAATGGGTAGAAGCCTTGGAGCAGGCCGCGGGCCAGGGGTACTCCATTGGCGCTGAGAATAACGTGGTTATGAATGCTGCCCCTGCCCTTCCTTTGGCAATAGAACCCCCTCCTCATTATGCTGCTCAAGTTGCAGCCTTCATGATTAATGAGAAATATCAACCTTGGTTGAATGAAGTGGGTAGACAATTCTCGCACAGTAAGAGCAGCTTGCGGAATTGCAAAAGCACGTGGCTGAAGCACATGAACGTCGAACCCCTCTCGAAGTGGCCTTCAGGGAGGTTGTCCGCTTTCGGGGGAACAAATCCTTCTGTGAAAAACCTCTGCCCATCGTCACGTCCTCGCGAGGTTACCAAATCTGGCTCCATTTCGTCGGGGAAATCATCAAGACAGAATTCTCCACAGCCACCACCTCCGGAGGCTATCCCCACAACCTCCTCTCCCTTACAACGATCGTCGACAGTACCTGCCCCGTTGGCAGAGGAACAAAATACACCGGCAATACGTATCGAACGAGAACGACCCTTTGCGGTAGCAGGGCACACCCCTCTACCCACCACTCTACAAGTCCCCGGTGCCTTTGTTTCGGCAATAGCACCACCCGCACCAGCAAAGCCTTCGGGTAATGTTGGACCTCCAGGTTTTACCTGAAGGTCAGAGGTGCCAGCCCCAATGTGTGTTTGTTCCCCTGACTGTAGGGTTGTGGCCGAAGGAAGCGATATTCGCTATGCGCATAGGTTTCCATGTCTCAAGAGTGACTTTGAGCCGATCAAGATTTGCTAGAGACCTTTGAATGACGCTCCTGAGCCAAAGTCAAAACAGAACCAATGTGGGTACTATGAGAGTATGAGGCACAATAGGCATGATGACAGCCGTGATTCTTTAAGTGACTATGCGGTTAACTCTCGTGCTGCTAGCGAACAACCTCCTCCCCCACACTCTAACCAATTACTTGAGAGAATAGACGAAGACGTGCCGGGCGAAGATGGTTTTAGTGGGTATGATTCCCCTAGGGGAGGCCCTAGGGGCAACGCTGGTGGCAGTGGAGGAAATCTTCCTCCCCGTGGTGGTGTAATGGGGGCACCCTATAGAGAGGTGAACTCTAAGGTTGTGACCGCACCAAACAATCAAAGTAGAAGATAAAGATGAGGTAAACAATTCAAAAGCATCAAACGGTAAAACTTAGTATCGTTAAGCTGAAAGCTTCACTCAATAAGTTCTCTCGAGGAAAGTTTGTTATCGTAGAAGAATGCCAAACGCTTAAACATAAGTAGATATCAGATTTAAGCCTTTGACATTCAGCACTAACCCGACCTTCTGCGAGCACCCTGTCCTGCTCAGGGTTTGTCCGAGGTCTACCCTCCATCAGGAATTATCCTGCTGGAAGTGTCAGACCAACTCGGGTACACTTAACTCCGTCAATGGGATGTGAGTTTCTGCAATGCATCTCCAATACAACTGCAGGTGAAAAAACTCTTCCTATCGAAGTTATACTAGTGGCTAACTGTTATAACAACAACCGGAGTCAATACCTAGGTGGTGGACTCACTGGCCCAGTGGTAGTTTCGTCTATACAAGCTATGCAGTCCATCATTTAATCTACGCGACTATCCAAATAGGATAAATTGACATGCAAGCTCCCCCGGTGAGATGTAGCCCATGGTTGGCTAAGTGGGCGCTACCCATACCCAGCCCCCCGGGATATACTCTACCGTGATAAAACTCATACCTCTAGAGTCCAATAACAACCCGTAGTAATGCTACAAATCAAGGGGAGAAGGTCCCGGCTGGTTACTCAGGTATTTGTTCCGAAAGCTCCCTGGCCTCCTTGAACTACCTAAGTACCACTAGGATGACTACCCTACTACCCGTAGGCTAAGATAGACTCCTTGGTGCCGGAGAGACCATAGATGGGCGACCACCATTTTGGCGGTTACCCATACTCCCCTTATATATCCTGCGAACGACATTCAGTCCGACGGACGGCCACGACTTATACGGTGTTACGGAAGCTGCTCCAATGACCTCTTTTAACTAGCAAACGAGCAACTACACAGCCATCTGCCTATGACGCACCGTTCCAATGCTGTGGCCAGCGGGGGGTGTTAGCTATACCCTCCCAAGTTCAATAGCATGTTCGGACCACCATTACTCAGGCATGGGGCTTGTCCGCGCAGCTGTGTGTGCGTCCATGAACATCCAAGAGCCCATAGAATGTGAGGCAATCAACCTCTCAGTTCTAGGATGACTTTGCTGGTGAAGGTAGGGTAACTTGGACTCCACCGTAGGGTAACTGGGGTCCATTGGCATAAAGGTCAAATTCCCAAGATAGGGGAACTTTGCCTTCGTATGTCTTTAACCCCTCCGGCAGTCCTCCGCTCAACACCAAATGTTGTCTTGGAGGTCTGTGTAACGTTCCCATAAATTCCTTGACTTTATGTGAACTTACTTCCGAAATGTTACCCTGCCTCGTAGAGTACTCAAGGCTACTCTACTATGTCCTTGGCCTTGTTCTAGGTTAACCAGCTATTTGTATACTAAGTATACCAGACCATACCACCTCTGGTTACCATTTGGTATACCATTTGGGCTAAGGTGATAGTCATTGTACCTACCTATCCTTGGGTCGTTACAGGTGGAAACGCTGAAGGCCGTGGAGACCAGCGTGATTCTGACTCCTTGCCAGATGGCTATTCGGACTCCTGCCTTCCTGATCCGGGGACATTCCTTGGAAGACGCAAGTCCCAATGGAATGATGCGAGAAAAGAAAAGTTTGATAGGCGGTGTCATCAGCTTGCTGAGTATCTTCGGAAACAACGCAAGGGTAAGAAGTCCACGCATCGACTGAAGAAACCTGAGAAATTAGGTGTAAATCCGTTCAAAGGTGACTCTACCGATACTCACCGCTTCATACAGGATTGCGAAATCAAACTGGACTACTTTAGGGAATCCCTCCGCAAGGATTGGGCTAAAGTCAGTTTGGTAATTCCCCTTCTCCAAGGTCCTGCCAAAAAATGGTACCAGAGTATACACCCTTACATTAGTGAAGATGGTGCCTGTTGAGAAGGTATTCCCTTCGATCCGAAAAATGTCCTTTGCACTTGGGAAGGTTTTCAGCAACGGCTGGTGTCAAGCTTTGATGGACACTCTGATTGGGATCGCGCTCTTAGGGAGTGGAATGATCTGAATATGAAGTACGGTAAGATCAATGACTTTTCTGACGAGCTAATGAGACTGGCTTTGGAGGGATATACCAGCAATTTTGTCAAAGACAAAGCCCGCGTAGGTATAGCTACAGACCTTCGCAATGCATGGGCTTGGAAAACTCCGCTTCCCGACGAATACGTCGAATATATCAATCTCCTCCGTCAAACTGGCCATCAGTTGGAAGACGTTGCTTCCTTTAACAGTACGGTTACAAGGGAAAAACATCATGCTAAGCTGAAAAAGAGCGATGATAGGCAATCGTCCGCTAAAATGCAGTGAAAGGATAGCAAAAGCTCGGGGCCACGCCAACAGAAACCCCGCAACCATGTGTTTGGGTCTTCAAGACCTCAAGAGACATATCACACGAAAATGCATGGTTATATTCCTCAGACTCTGATTGACAAACGCCAACAGTTGAATCAATGCTCTCGATGTGGACAAGCCGTTAACTACAGGGCAAAGTGTCCTGTGGCTACTCCAGTTGTTGCGTCCTCTCGAATTAATCGAAAACAAGGGGCCGGTCAAGCTGGATACAAAGCCACCAAAGTCCCGAAATCGCGACGTATTGAAGCTGCTCCAAAACCTTCTGTTCAGTAAGTTGTAGCCGAGGTCCGCAGATCAGCAACTTCAGATTTGGATATCTTGGAGATTGATACCGATATGGACGGCTGGAAAGATCTATCCCAAGAGGTAATAGCAATGCAAAAGCTAACTCTACTCTAGGGCCAAGAAGGGCTGATGAGATAGATGACGGAAATAAAGCAGTAATGTTCCCCACAAGGGGTACAATATATTGAAGTCAAGATCTGGCTACAGGGATAGCGAGATTGGTTGGGTTTCTTTTGTTACATTGGGAATGGTTGCGGTACTTTGTTTTGCGCTTTTGATTTATTTTCTTATGTGATTTTGCGAAAGTATTATTTGCTTATCTCATACTGTTTGGAATTTTGGATTGAATTTGGTTGGGTTTTGTGTTGATTTCGTCACGCTGGACTTAACTTAGCGATTGAAGTTATTTTGCAAGTTTACCTGAGGAGGGTTAAATATCCAAAATCATGCTGGCGTGATAGTAAACAGCCAAGCTATTAAAAAACCCGTAAAATTTATCAAGTAATAAAAGTTATTCACGACCCGTTGTGGCCGCTCTTGTGTCGAAAGGCAAGAGTAATTGATTCGCTATTGTAAAACCATATCAAATTCTTCTGGAAATTTACTAACCGCAATGTTTAGGGACAACAGATCCGATAAGCGGTTGAGGTTTGCAGGCCCACCGCCACATACAAGATCCATTCACGTGAGAGTGAGGCTGGAATGGAGCCACAATCAAGAGAGGCTAAGTGGTGAAGCCCTCTTATTGGTAGATAGTGGCGCTACTGGGGCTGTATTCAGCAGTGATTGGGTTAAGAATGACCAAGTACCTTGTGTACGTCGGAAGGAACCGACACCGATTGTAGATGCCAGTGGAAACCACATTCCCGGCTCAGGTCTACACTATCCCACTAAGGCGGATATGTATATAGGAAACCATATGAATAAAATGCGATTTGAAGTCGCAGATATACCAGGAGGCAAAGTCAGTGGTTACCTGCCAATGTTGTGGCTAAAGGACCACAACCCAGACATTAACTGGGAGAAGGGCAGTCTTAAGTGGCGATCAGAATATTGTAAACCCCACTGACTAAGGAAAGAAAGGCACTTGGAGTTCATTACAGAAGAGGAACTCTTAGCCGAAGACCCAGACAATATCTTTGTCATGGGCATGGCCCTTTACACTGATGAAGACGGCAAGTACATCAAGATTAAGATTCTCCCTGAATATAGGGACTATGCAGATATATTCAGTCAAGAGAAAATCAATGCTTTACCTGAGTATAGTAAATACGATCATCATATCGACTTGATTCCTGAGGCCAAACTACCAGATGGGCCTATCTATCCCTTGTCCAAAAAGGAATTGGACACCCTTTGGGATTATATTAGGGAAATGTAAGACGACGGAAAGATTAGAAGATCTTCCTCGCCAATAGGCGCTCCTATATTATTTGTGCCGAAGCCTGATGGAACGCTTCGGTTATGTGTTGATAACCGAGGGTTAAACAAGATTACTATCAAGAATAAGTATCCGTTGCCCTTGATGAGCGAGCTTAGGAGTAGGCTCGGTAAAGCCACTATCTTCACAAAATTGGATCTGAAGAATGGCTATTACCTTATCCACATAGCGGAAGGTGAAGAATGGAAGACCGCTTTTAAAAGGAGGTATGGGCTTTATGAGTACACCATGATGCCCGTTGGGTTATGCAACGCACCATCAACGTTCCAGAGTATGATCAATGATGTATTCCGTGACATGTTAGATGTCGGAGTCATCGCCTATATGGATGACATATTAATCTATACAGAGACAGTTGAAGAACATGTCGCCCTGGTAAGGCGGGTCATGGAAAGGCTGAGAAAGGCATGCCTTTCTGTTAGTATTAAGAAGTCAAGCTTCCATCAACGGGAAGTAGAGTTCCTTGGGTATAAGATATCCGATAGAGGAATCTCAATGACAAGTACAAAAGTTGAAGAGATCCGGGCATGGTCAACGCCCGAGAAGGTCGTCGATGTGCAAAGCTTTATGGGCTTTGCCAATTTCTATTGTCTGTTCATAAAAGGTTTTAGCAAGATAGCCAAACCATTACCAGACTTGACAAAGAAAGGTATCAAATGGACGTGGACTCCTTCATGTCAGGATGCTTTTGACAAATTGAAGGAGATGTTTACCACAGGTCCAATTGTGACACACTTTGATGACACACGTCCAACTAAATTAGAAACCAACGCTAGTCACTTTGCATTAGGAGCCGTATTATCTCAACTCTGTGAGGATGAGAAGTGGCATCCTGTAGCATTTCATAGTAGAAAGATATCACCACTAGCGATAAATTATGACGTCCATGATAAGGAAATGGCCGCAATACTGGCAGCCTTCAAGCAATTGGCATATATGTTGATGTCGGTTGATGATCAGATATTGGTGTACACTGATCACCAGAATTTAGAGTACTTTAATACTACCAAGACTCTAAACCGTAAACAACATCGCGGGGCAAAATTTCTACAAATGTGCAATTTTAAGGTTATTTATAGAGAGGGATGGTTAAATGAAAAGGCTGATGCTTTGCCAAGATGTAGGGACTACCGCCCTGAAGGGGGGAGTAATTCCGAACCTTTTACATTTTTTCGCCCTGAACAGTATATTGGTGAGGAGCCGGTCCTCTTGCGACCACACGCTTGCGCTCCCCTCTTTCCCCCCCCCCTACATTTCTCAACACCACGTCGTTCTGCGCACGATCTCCTCTCCCACACCTTTCGTCCTCACTGTTGGGCCTCGCGTCGCCACCCTCTCCTCCAAACATGGCATCCCACCAGGGTGGCCCCTCGAGAATCGGCACTCCGGCCCCTCTCTCTCCCCCCCCGACCACTGGGAATCTTGACCATCTGGTCTCGCTTTTCCACCAGACTGCCGCTGACCTTGGGCTCCCCGCCGCAGGTTTCCCCCCCATCACTCCTACGAACATCTCCACTCTCTCCATTGGGGAACAAATGCTCCTCCCTCTACTCTGCACCTCCCTTCAATCGAGCGTCCACATTGCGACGGCCCTCGAGAGTCTCTCAACTGAGATCCACGACCTGTCCTCCCGGGTTGCTAATCTGGACTTCTCCCCGCAACCCCAAACCTCGCCCCTCTCCCGGCATCCCTCCGGGACATTTCCTCCCGTCTTCCGTCAGCCGCTCAGGCCGCTTTCCCTCCCCAGCGCCCTAGTGCCCCACAACAGGCCACACACCCCCCTGTCAGTTCTCGCCCCACCCCCACCAGCAACACCAACCCCCCTCGCCAAGAGAAAGGGAAGGAAAGAGCTCATCCGGCTCGACCCCCACCCCCACCCAACACGGTCTGGCCCTCCCCCTCTGCTGACCCAGATCTCCTGAGATATGATATGTCAACTTCCCCTCCCACACCATACGGCAACCCCGAGGTGTTTGCCAAGAAATACCCCCTCACCTGGGAAGCGGAGGAATTCGCCAAGGGAAAATACCCCCCAGGTCCCGCTTGGACCCCCGGTCATCTCGACCCTGTCCCCCAAGCCCACCCCCACCTATGCCCAAGCTGCTGCACCCCCTGCTAAAGGAAAGAAGGGTCGTCAGACGAAGGGTACTGCCTCGGCTTCTTCAGTTGCAGTCGGGTCGGGTGAGGTTTGTACGAAATCTCCCCCTCCCCTCCCCCAAGCCGTCCGCAGATTCTTTGCCTCCAGAACCACCTTCGAACCCCACCCAGAAGCGCTCAAGATTGCAGCCCATTTCCTGGACATCGCTGCCTCTGTCCTCAGAGAGGCTAACTGCTCCCTCCCCCTTTCCTTCACCTGTACGGTTAACGACAAAGGCTCGGTGTCATTGCTCGGAACCAACCTCCACACCCCCGCCTCTGCTTATACACCCTACTTTGCTCCCCTTACCTCGAGGTTAAACAAAGCGTTTCCAATAGGCAACTATCCTTGGGATATTTTCAAACCAGCTCCGAACGAAGCGCAACTGTTGATTCACTCTGTCCCTCTTGCTTTCCTCCCCTCCGATGATGACCAACTCTTCCCCTCTCTTCACGAGTCCATCCGCAATGCCAGGGGAGTCTCCATTCGCTCGGCGCGTTACCTTAGCCCAGACACGGAATCCCATGAACAGAAAACCGCCACCTCCATGGTTGTTACAGTGGCCCCGCCCGACGCTTACGCAATCCTCCCCTCCATCAACCTATTCTCCCGTAATCGGAGAGTCGAACAAATGTTTTCCTCCTCCAAAAACTCCCAGTGCAAGAAATGCCGGAAGTTTGGCCACATCCCTACCAGCTGTCAAAGCACACTGCCGGTCTGCCCCTTCTGTTCGCTCGCCCACACCAAGGCGGAGCATCGCTGCCCTAACCCTTCCTGCCCCAAGGGTGGCAATCTCCGACCTGTCCTCGCCTGCTGTCTATCCTCGGTGGCATGCTGTGCTAACTGCCAAGAAGAGCACTCTGCGCGCAGCAGGGATTGCCCCTCCCGCCCCACAGCCTCTCCGGATGCACCAAAAGTGCTATCTCGACAGACGCAGGACAGCATGGACCTCGCTGAAGACCAGGCTGGCCCTTCGACGATCCTTCCCTCAGCACCAGGTGCCGCTCCCCGAACCCCGAGTGCCCCTGTACTCCCCCGCGATGCTCCTCCACCTAGGCAGAGAGCCCAGCGGACCATCACCGTCACCGATCTCGCCCCAAGAGAGAGCGGTGAGGAATCTCTAGACTCCGACTCCTCTGTGGGCTCTGCCCAATAATGGAGAGTTTTTTCACTCGCTACACTGACAGCAGTGCTGTCTTCCCGTCCTTTCCAATCATTCAACATAACTGCCTTGGGAGCTGGGATGTTTTTCTTTCACTTTTTCACAGCTTTACTATGCTGCCTCACCCTCCCTTGCTTGTTGCTCTTCAGGACCCCCCCTCCAGACGCTCGGTTCTTCCAACGTTTCCGGGATTTCTGTCGTTTGCCCCCCCCCCTCCTGGCCGCCCACGAGTAGGCATTTATGTTTCTCGCACTTTAAACCAGCGCTTGTCCTGCTCGACTGTTTTTCACGAATCCTCAGAGATGCTTGCGGTTGATGTTTTTTCTCCTGAAGGCCTTTTTGGTTCACCCCACCGCTCCCTCAGGGGCACCTCGGTGTACCTCCTTCGTACAAATCGTCCTCCTGCCCGCTCTATATCACCTGCGCGAATTCTTTCTTTTCTTTCCTACCCTCACCTGGTTTTAGGTGATTTTAAGCTCCACCATCCGTTGGCAGACCCCTGTCGCTCCCTTTCCGAGAGAGAGTTCACCGTCTCTACACGGTACTTTGATGCTGGTTTTGATGTTCCATACCATCTTCTCAACACCCCCGGGGTATATACACGATTCCCTTTTGACACCATCTTGCGGCCCTCCGTTTTGGACCTAGCCTTCGCGAATACCGCACTCTCCTCCCTCGTTTCTTCGTGGGACACCCCTATCCCCTCCACTGGCTCTGACCACTTCCGTGTATGATAACGCTGAAGCCACCCGCGATCATGCTACCCCCCCCTACGCCACACTGGGCCCTCCTGGATCTTGCCGCGGTCGGAAAGGCACTGGACGCCTTCACCACACTACCATGCCCAGCAAACCCCACCCCCAATTCCCTGAGTAGGTGGTTCGTCATCTCCTCCACCCGCCTTACCTCCCTCCTAACCTCCCAGGCCCCGAGCAAACGCCCATGCCCCCGCTCGAAGCCATGGTGGTCCCCTCGCCTATCGTTGCTCAGATGGGAATACCATAGGTTTGCAAGGATATCCCGCCTCGACCCCTCCCCCCTCAACTGGAGCAATGTAAAGAGCTCGAGGAGAACATACTTTAAGGCCATCCCCTCAGCCAAGAAATCACATTGGTGGGACTTCCTGTCCTCGGCCACTCCACGCTCTGTCTGGACAGCCAAAGGATTTGCATTTGGTCGCCCACCACAGAGGTTCCCGGACCTTCCAGGGGCCTCCGAGCCGGCGAGGTAGCTGAAACACTTCTCGACCATTTTTTTCCCTCCTCCCCCCCTCCTCCCCCCCTCCTCCCCCCCTCCTCCGTCTCACACGCCATGAGGATTACACGCCCCTCACCTCCACCCCTGGCCCTGACCACATCCCATACTCTGTGTGGAAGTCTGTACACCAGATTAAGCCCTCCCTTCTACCTTCCCTCCTGGACCCCCAGCTAGCCCACGGGTTTCACCCTCCCTCCCTTAAGAAAGCACTTGGTATTGTCCTCAACAAGCCGGGCAAACCCTCATACGACTCACCCGCCTCCTTTAGGGTTATCGTCCTCCTTCATACACTCTCTAAAATCCTTGAGAGAGTAGCAGCTTCCCGCCTCTGGGCCCAAGCAGCGATATGCTCCCTCATCCATCCCCTTCAGTGCGGGTCCCTCCCTGGAAGGTCCACCGCCAATGCTGCCCTCGTTTTACAACACAACGTTGAATCCTTCCACCGACTCCGGTACAAAGTTTCCACTGTCTTCCTCGATTTGAAGGGGGGTTTCGATAACGTGGAGTCCCCCTCACTCCTCTCTCTCCATCGCAGGAAGGGTGTTAGCCCGTACTTGATCCAGTGGGTCGGCTCTTTCCTCAGGGACCGTACCTGCCGCCTAACGTTCCAAGGATCCCCCCGCCTTTTCGCTCCCGTCTCGGTTGGGGTCCCACAAGGATCCCCCATCTCCCCTCTCCTGTTCGTCATATACGTCTCCTCCCTCCACCTGGAAATTCCCAGGTCCCTTATTATCTCCTACGTCGATGACTTTGCTGTCACAGTGGCCTCGCCCTCCTACAGAACCAATGTTCGCCTCCTTCAAAAGTCCTTTTCGGCGCTTAAGAGGAAGGCCTCACTGATTAATATTTTCTTTTCCGTTCCGAAAACTGAGCTGATCCACTGGAGGACCGCCAGGAGCAATGAGCCACCCTGCTCACTCCCGGTACAGTTGGAAGACCAGCTCTTCTATCCACAATCCCGCCTGAAATGGCTGGGCTTCATCTTCACCCCCGCCTTTGATCCAAGATCCCACTTCTCTAGGAGGTACACGCTTGCGAATGCCGCCCTGGCCACGATCCGCCGCCTCTCCCCCCCCGGGATGGGCCTTCCACCCTACCTTTGTCTCTCTTTGGCGCGTTCGCTCCTTGCTCCAGTCCTGCTGTATGGGTCCGCGGTTTGGACCCCTCCACCGTCCATCATGGGCCCCATGTGCGTCTTCTGGCACCGGGTCTGTAGGTGGATTACCAACTGCTTCTCCTCCACCAACCTAACATGTTTGCATAGGGAAGCCTGTCTTCCCCCACTACCTGCTCTTGTGCGCCACCAATGCCGCCTTGCTGGCCTAAGGCTCCTCTGCTCCCCTCCGGAGATAAACCCTGCTACGGCTAGCCTCCCTAAATCCGTTCCCACCTTCTCCCCCCACCGCACCGCATTGGCAGCGCATGGGAAGATCACCTCTCAACCATACCTCTTCTTCAACCTCGACTGGTGCTCTGCTCCGGACAAGACCAGGAACCCGAGGTACCGACACAACACCATCACAGCTTTGGCCAACACGGCTGCCCCCCTAATACACGACGTCTCTACGTTGCCACCCATCTCCCTCCACTTAACGGACTACCTGCCCCCGACTCCAGGGGCTACTCCATCCTATACGCGCCTCAAATTGAGAGCTAAGCACCCCCTCCTTTCCGACTGGTCTGCCACCCCAGCCCCCCCATATTATCCCTATCCGCCCTCAACACGTCCCCACCCCTTCATGGGTCTGGGCAAGTTTGTCGCAGGGAGGATACACCAGATGCGCTCTGGGAAAAGCTATCTCGCGGCTCACCCCTCGTGGGACAATCCTGAGCCCGACACGTCTTGCCCGCTTTGCTCGGAGGCCCCGCAGACCTTCGAACATGCCATCCTGTCCTGCCCCTCCTCCGCCCGTCAGAGATCCCGCCTCCTCCAAGGGATCTCGGACTTGGCCCCCGAGGCCCCAATCTGGTCCGACCAGCAACTGCTCATTGCGCTGGCTGAGTTCATCCGCACCACCGCCACTGGTTTCCCTCCGGGAATGCCGCCTCTTGCTCCCTCCGTTAACAAACCCCCTGCAAATCCCCTCCTTATAGTTACCATCTCACCCGCCCCTGGCCCTCCAGACTAGTGAAGCGGTTTACACTTTCCTTCATTTTAGCTACGGCTGTTTTGCGACATTTATTGGTCGCGTTGGGGGAACCGGTTATGTTTGTTTCTTTTGTTGATGGTTAGTTTGATTTTCGGTTTTGTTTTGGCCATATCGTTAAAGATGCATGTCATTTCTTGTACCGTAGAAACAATGAACATATGATTTAAAAAAAAAAAAAAAAAAAAAAAGAAAAAAAGGTCCTCTTGCGACCATGCTGCCCAGCTGCCCCTTCTGCTCGCTCGCCCACACCAAAGCGGAGCATTGCTGCCCTAACCCTTCCTGCCCTAAGGGTGGCAATCTCCGACCTGTCCTCGCCTGCTGTCCATCCTCGGTGGCATGCTGTCCTAACTGCCAAGAAGAGCACTCTGCGCCCAGCAGGGATTGCCCCTTCCGCCTGAAAACCACTCCCGACACACCAAAAGTGCCATCTTGACAGACGCAGGACAGCATGGATCTCGCTGAAGACCAGGCTGGCCCTTCGACTATCCTTCCCTCAGCACCAGGTGCCCCTCCTCACACCCCGAGTGCCCCTGTACTCCCCAGCGATGCTCCTTCACCTAGGCAGAGAGCCCAGCGCACCATCACCGTCACCGATCTCGCCCCAAGAGAGAGCGGTGATGAATCCCTGCACTCCGACTCCTACGAGGGCTCTGCCCAATAATGGAGAATTTTTTCACTCGCTACACTGACAGCAGTGCTGTCTTCCCGTCCTTTCCAATCGTTCAACATAACTGCCTTGGGAGCTGGGATGTTTTTCTCTCACTTTTTCACAGCTTTACCATGCTGCCTCACTCTCCTTTGCTTGTAGCCATTCAAGACCCTCCCTTCAGACGATCGGTCCTTCCAACATTCCCGGGATTTATGTCTTTCGCCCCCCCCCCTCCTGGCCGGCCACAGGTAGCCATTTATATTTCTCACACTTTAAACCCGCACCTGTCCTGCTCAACCGTTTTCCACGAATCCTCAGAGATGCTTTCAGTTGATGTTTTTTCTTCTGAGGGACTTTTTGGATCCCCCCACCGTTCCCTCAGGGGCACTTCGGTGTACCCTCTTCGCACAAATCGTCCTCCCTACCGCTCCATACGGCCTGAGCGGATTTTTTCTTTTCTTTTCTACCCTCACCTGGTTTTAGGTGATTTCAACCTCCACTATCCATTCGCAGATCCCTGCCGCTCCCTATCTGAAAGTGAATTCATCATTTCTACATGCTACTTCGATGCCGCCTTTGACGTCCCGTAACATCTTCTCAACACCCCCGGGGTTTATACTCGTTTCCCATTTGACACCATCTCGTCACCCTCTGTTTTGGACCTGGCCTTTGCGAACACCACCCTCTCCTCCCTCGTCTCCTCATGGGACACCCTCCTCCCCTCCCCTGGCTCAGATCATGTTCCATGTGTGATAACACTAAGACCACCCGCGATTATGCTACCCCCTCCTACTCCGCACTGGGCCCGCCTTGACCTAGACGTGGTAGGAAAGGCACTAGATAGCTTCACCACACTACCCTGCCCAGCGAGGCCCACGCCCAACTCCCTGAGCAGATGGTTCGACATCTCCTGTACCCGCCTAAGCTCCCTCCTGACCTCCCATGCCCCGAGCAAGCGCCCGTGCCCCCCCTCGAAGCTATTGTGGTCCCCTCGCCTATCGTCTCTGAGAAGGGACTATCACAAGTTTGAAAGCATATCCCACCTCGACCCGTCCCCCCTCAACTGGAGCAATGTGAAGAGCTCAAGAAGACCTTATTTCAAGGACATCGCCTCGGCCAAGAAAACACACTGGTTGGACTTCTTGTCCTTAGCCACTCCACGCTCGCGCTCGACGGCCAAGAGATTTGCGTATGGTCGCCCACCACAGAGGTTTCCGGACCTGCCAGGGGCCTCCGATCCGGCCGAGGTGGCGGAAACGCTTCTTGACCACTTTTTTCCCTCCAAACCCCCACCTGCCCCACTCCTCCGCCTCACGCACTATGAAGACTACACACCCCTCACCTCCGAAGAGATATCCAGGGCCCTCTCCAAGACCTCGCACACCTGCGCCCCTGGCCCCGACTACATCCCTTACTTTGTATGGAAGTCGGTACACCGCATCAAGTCCTCCGTTCTTCCTTCCCTCCTGGACCCCCTGCTAGCCCACGGATTTCACCCTCCCTCCCGCAAAAAAGCACTTGGTATTGACCTTGACAAGCCGGACAAACCCTCATATGAGTCACCCTCCTCTTTTAGGGTTATCATCCTTCTTCGAACGCTCTCTCAGATCCTTGCTAGAGTGGTAGCCTCCTGCCTCTCAGCTCAAGCAGCGATATGCTCCCACATCTATCCCCTTCAATGCGGCTCCCTCCCTGGTAGGTCCACCACTGATGCTGCCCTCGTCCTACAACATAACCCTGAGTCCTTCCACCGCCTCCGATACAAAGTCTCCACTCTCTTCCTGGATGTGAAAGGAGGCTTTGATAACGTGGAGTCCCCCTCACTCCGCTCCCTCCTCCGCAGAAAGGGGGTCAGCCCATACCTGGTCCAGTGGGTCGGCTCTTTCCTCAGAGACCGCACCTGCTGCCTGACGTTCCAAGGGTCCCCTCGCTCTTTCGCTCCTCTCTCGGTCGGGGTCCCTCAAGGATCCCCCATTGTAAGGACCCTATGACAGGTAGCTACAATGAACTATCACCTTAGCCCATATGGTATACCAAGTGGTAACCAGAGGTGGTACGGTCTAGTATACTTAGTATACAAGAATGCTGGTTCGCCTAAAGGCAAGGCCTAGGGAACAGTAGAATAGCCTTGGGCATTCTATTAGGCAGGGTAACCTTTGCGGAGAACATTCACAAAAGGTCAAGAGAATTATGGGAATGTTACACAGACCTCCGAGAGGACCTTTGTGGTTGACTGGAGGACTTCCGGAGTGGTTAAAGGCATAAGAGGGCAAAGTTACCCTACCTTGGGAATCTTGTCATTTGGCCCATGGACCCCAGTTACCCTACTGAGGGGTCCAAGTTACCCTACCTTCACCGGCAAAGTCATCCTAGAACTTAGAGGTCGATTGCCTCACATTCTATTGGCTATTAGATGTTCTTGGGCCCACACACATCTGCGCGGGGAAGCCCCACGCCTGAGTAAGGGTGGTCCGAACATGCTATTCAACTTGGGCGGGTTTTGCTAACACCCCCCTCTGGCCCCAGCGTTGGGACGGCGCGTCATAGGCAGACGGCTGTGTAGTTGCTCGTTTGCTAGTTAAAAGAGGTCATTGGAGCAGCTGCCGTAA
>Ga0307509_10006337_pt1 | contig 15968 bp, 19 predicted proteins | sample 10_EM_MG_FD_202245 | JGI IMG/M metagenome (GOLD analysis project Ga0307509, IMG submission 202245) | Populus trichocarpa ectomycorrhiza microbial communities from riparian zone in the Pacific Northwest, United States - 10_EM | ecosystem: Host-associated > Plants > Roots > Unclassified | place...
TCATTCTGGAAGTCAACACCAGAGGGTTAATGGGCTTCCCACCACCTCCGGGTGTTTTTTCAGCCAAAAACCTTACCAGTACCTACAAAACAGCCCTTACTATGCTAATAGACCCTCAAATAAATTTCCACAGCCTTTCGAGAGGCTAAAATGACCAAGTTCTAATCTAGGGTTTATGTACATCTATTTACTTCCAGATTCAGCAATCACGAACAGTGCCAACCTTTTTGCAAATGGCTGTAATACAGAGTAATTATATGAGATCGATCTTCGTTTTCGAAGAATTATGACACTCATTGTATTCCTCAAGGATTCTCCACCAATTCATCAGCGGACAACTTTCCCAAGACAACACTGTCCTCACCTCTATCATGGTTAGTGTCCTCTCAAATTATACAGTAAATACTCACATCAGATTGCTAAATAAAGATTGTCAGGCTCTCAATGTTGCTATTCGAATGAGTCCCAATCTTTCCTTCCCTTTTAACATACATTCTTTTTTTTCCTCGGATGGTAAACGATCGATTAGTGGGGTGTGGAGCTGTGGCGTGGATATTTCCAGTCCATCCGCCCGTCCCAAGACAAAATGTACCTCAACATTGACATAGCTACAGGAATAATGTTCAAGGAGGGGCCATTGATCCAACTCTGCCTCGAGTATTTGGATGATGGGTCACACCACTCACAGGACCCAAACAGGTTGACTCCAAGGAGGCTCAATGATCGAGAGCGCATCTCACTTCAGCGATTCCTCACTAATCTCCAGGTTTTAATAACCTATGATAGTGGTCGCGCTCCTCGTCCCATCCAGAAGCTGACCCCTCAGGGTGCTGATACTGCGATGTTCACCATGAGGCAGGGACAAAGTATCTCTGTCGCAAACTACTTCCGTCAAGAACTAAACAAGCCCTTGAAATATCCTCAGTTGATCTGTGTTGAGGTGGGTTCATTGTATTGAAAGTTGAAACATGCTAATTTTTTTTGGCTAGTTCCGATCTGGAGCCAAGATCCCACTGGAGCTGTGCACTGTCCCTAGGAGTCAGTTTATGCGCAAGCAACTTACAAAAAATCAAACGAAAGAAATGGTCGAGTTCTCCAAGCTCAGGCCAAACGAGCGCCTTGACAGTATCCGTCACGGCCTTGAGGTAAGAAAATTTCCCTAAGCCAAAAATATTTACATAACACCTACGGAATGATGCAGGTTTTGAGACATGGCCAAAGCGACTACGTTCGAGAGTTTGGCATGGTTGTTAACCCAGAACCCATGGTTATCAAGGCTCGCATCCTTGAGCCCCCAGTTCTGCGCTACGGACAAGGAAGCAAGCAGCTCACAATTGTAGGTCCCATGCACAATTCAATTGTGGACATTTCCGTTAACCATTGGATTGTAGAAGCCAAAGAATGGCCAATGGAATATGTATGTTCGGCGTTGAATTCATCTCGAATAGCTCTTCTCATGGTTCCATTTTAGGCTTGACAAGAAGCTTCACCTACCCAAGCCAGTCGGGAGCTGGATTATCATTATATATGAGACCCAAGCTTGGTTCAGTGAGAAGATTGACCAAATGGTACTGGGATTCTGTAAGGGCGCCGAAAGTGTTGGTAGGTTTACATTTTGATTGCAGCTGTTGACCAGTTTTTCTAACTATTCGTTGCCGACAAAGGTATAAGGGTTGGAGATCGTCGACCACAGGTTGTCTGGGAGAACGGCCACGGAAACATAATTGAGGTAAGTGTAATAGGTGACCAAAACGTTACCGGATGCCTGCCTGACATCGGTTTTCAGCAACTCGAGAAAAACTATGCTTCGTTTCGGCAGAGCAAGAAACAACCACCATTTCTCATCGTTGTTGTTCTCCCTGAAGGGGGTAATCATATATATACCGCTGTGAAACAGTGAGTCTCATAGCATTATGCCTTCCTTCTAAACTGGTATTAATCAAAATGTCTAGTTTTGGCGATATTATGGTTAGCGCATTGTTTTATTTTATTTGCCGAATTCAGCCTCAACGCTCCACGTAATTTTGCACAAATAGGTGGGCGTTGCAACACAATGTTTGATATCTCGCAAATGCGCTAGAGCGACGCCCCAATACTGGGCCAATGTCATGCTCAAGTAAGTAACTTGAAATAACACAAGAACATTCCAAGCTCAACGGCTATCTGCCTCCAGGGTCAACGTCAAACTTGGTGGAATTAACAACATCTTGGACAAATCAATTTTGAACGACCCTGCTATCCCGACCATCGTAATGGGTACGTTTTTATCGGTATAAAGAGGTAACTTCTGAGTCTAGTGTCCTCTAGGTGCCGACGTCAACCATCCAGCCCCAGGAACCCAAGGAATCCCGTCCTATGTAGGTGTTGTGAGTAGTGTCGATCAAACCACCGCGAAGTACATTCCTTCGAGCCGCGTTCAAACGGGACGTCAAGAAATCATTGCGGATCTCGAGGCCATGGTCATTGTTTGTCATCCTTCTATTCTAAATTTCGCAAACCTAATGGCGGCATAGGAGTTGCTTAGGGGTGGCTATCAAAATTTTGAAAAGGGCAAAAAGTTACCAGCTCGCCTCATTTTTTATCGAGGTATGTCTTGGGTATTTATATTTTTACTTGGAAACCGGTACTCACCATTATTCATCAAGATGGCATTTCTGAAAGTCAATTTCAACATGTCCTTGATGGTGGTGTGTAGTTCTTCTCTTTGCATTCGTCAGCTGAGCATTTTTATTTTGCTAGAATTGCCGATGATCAAGAGTATACCCCTTTCTCGTATCGCCAGACTTGAGCTTGATATATGTTTTAGGTGCATGCGGGGCCGTGGGCATTAGGCCGAAGATCACTTTGATTATTGTTGGTAAAAGACACCATATCCGGTATATATACCTGGTCTCTTCTTCTGGGTTGGAGCTCATATATTCTGCGTTGTTTAGTATGTTCCCTCAGAAAGCCGACGAAGATAGATCTGGCAACTGTCAAGCGGGTACTACTATCGATCAGGGCCTTGGACATCCCACCGATTTCGACTATTATCAACTGACCCATGGAGGAATCCTCGGTACCAGCAGACCAGCCCACTATTCGGTACGAACTGCACCGTCCTCCCGCACTAAACAATTAATCTAACTTTCTTTAAGGTCATATATGATGTGAGTATATATCGTGAATCGGTCTATTGTAATACACTCAACGGTTTCATTCTGATAGGAGAACAATTTTTCGTACGTTTATTCTGACATCCAAATCGACGTTTCCTGACGGTTATATTGATCCAGTGCTGACACGATGCAGCAAATTTCGTTCTCGCTGTGCCATCTCTATGCGCGCTCAACGCGCTCAGTTTCTATTCCTGCGCCGGTCGCATGTAAGGGATGATTCCACCCGTTTTGAAGCGCTAAACCACTGACGTTTGAATTTCTCAAGACGCGCACATCGTTTGTTCCCGGGCAAAGAACCATTATGCTCCTGGTGGCGGCTTCAACCCCTCGGACACCGCGACGCAAGCCAGCTCCAGCGCTGCAATGCAGCTTGAAGCGTTCAAGGCGGATTATAAACCACTTCACCAGAACCAGGCCAGTTTGATGTCGTTTCATGGTAATTTAATCCCCTGGCTGTTTGTTTTTTCTATTAACAGGGATTTTGCAGTGAATAACCCCGCTACTAGTTCAATTACTATTTAAGGTGTCTGTCTGCAGAAGCGGGAATTGCTCTTCAGTTTTCTGTTCCAAATCTATGCTCCAATTTCGTTATGTGTACAACGTTCCAGTGTTCGAATAGTGTTCAATTAGTGTAAATCAGATGATTGTGAAAAATGATATATGGTGGTGGAACGGTCAAGGACCCAGAGGATCCGCGGTGTGAGGCAGTATTGTCAGAGTTATGTTGACCCACATGTCGTTTTTGATCAGGAAATGGACTTCAAATGGTCGGCATCACTATTTGGCAGGACAAGAAGGCGTGCTCTTGAAGGCACCGCAGATAACTTGATTTCAAGTTCTGCGGAACTCGGCTGACGTCATGTAATTTAAGGGCCGAGACCCTTGCCAATCAGCAGGTCACCTCTTGGCTACCATGTGCATTTCTCAAGGAACCAGCATCACCCCGGAGGCTAGATTGCCCGAATGCGCTGCAATGGGTTTCCGCTTCTCAGCTTTCCGGTTACGGAAAACTTGAGCCAAAGATAATTATAATCCCCGGGGGGGCACGAGGACTCCATCCATGAATAAATCACTCCTAGGGGTGCTTCTCTCTCACAAGTGACTATAGTAACCTTTACCACATCGTGCGGCTCCTCCTCTCCAGCTGCCATTATCCTCAAGGCAGACAGACACAGTGATTAGGGAAAGATGGAACTCTTCCCCCTCCCGTCTATGCCTCGGTCCTTCTTGTTCACCTCTTTCCTTTTATTCTCACATTGGACGAAGGGTGGGCATGCGGCACCTGCATCGCGGATGGCAACGAGAGTAATCGCTGTTAATGATTTACGGCAGCGCTGCAATGTTGGTTTGGACGACTTGAATTATGATCTTTGCCCGTTAATGGGCAGGACGGTAACGACCGAGGACCCCAGTTATACCGCGAGTGCCAACGGTGATCGAGGAGAGGGCTCGAGCTCTGGGAGAAGGTTTTATGATATTACTCTTGGTGGCTCAACAGGCGAACAGACGGTGAGTAGATTATATATAGGTGTGTTGTTGGTTTCTTATCGAACATGTGTTCCTGCAGGAGTCGGGGTGCGATCAGGACACATGGGTTTGCTTGCGAGGTAAGTACGCCCGATTGACTCCTGAATTCTCTTGGGTCGAAATTCATGCGCCTCATCAGAGTTGTCATCTCCTGTGCCATTAGACACGGATCTCAGCAAAATGCACCGAGATCCGGTGCGGTCCAGTCCTATCGCAAGGAGGCTCAATGCCATTTCGCTGGGGTTAGAAGAATTTGAAGGACGAGGTATGTGGTAAATTTTGTGTTTGAAAATCACGTTTTAAATCGATAGTTGCAACTGCGCAGCTTTTCGCTTGGATCTCGATGGCGGGCTATTGAATGATAGACCCCAGGCTGTTCTGATTGAATTTTTATGTTCGCATCAAGATAAACTTGTGTTTCTCGGCGAAAATACCGGAGAACATTCATTCATTTGGGCTACCCCGCATGCGTGCCATCAACGGCTATCTCAGCACACTACTGATTCCCGAAAATTAATATCGGTCATGCAAGATGAAGCCGAAGAACCAGTGCCAGAGGATGAGGACAAGAAGGAGGGCGACGATGACCTCCTTCCTAATCAGAGCAGGAAAACGATGCGAAGGTGGATAGCGATTATTCTGGTGATCACTGTGTAAGTTATCACATTCTCTGTCGTTGGAGCAAGATGGCTCATGTGGTTGTATGGTTTTGTCAGGACAAGCCTCTTTTGTGGTTACATTGCTTCTTCCAGTCGTGCACGTCATTTCACAAGAGAGAAGCTGAAGGGCGTGTCTTACGCCGTTCTTCCACTCTTAATCCAGGTATACGTTAAGCTTCAACCAATCGGACAATCGATCAGTCATTTTGCCTCCACCTCGATCGTGAGGCTGGGCACGCGTTTTAGGCAAGGTGATAGCCAGCTCGTGCGTTGGGCTCAAGAAGACATGGCCCTCGATGATGGTGATGTCATGGTTAACGGAGCTGGGGCGTATGGTCGCTATGATGGCGAGGGCGAGGAGTGGAATGGGGTGGATGAGTATATCCCCTTGACAATCAGCCCGAAATATGGCAAGAGTCGCAAGATACGATCGTATGGGGCTACCCCGGACGTGGAGACATTTGAGGAGCGGGGTGTAATGAATGGAATAGGGAGCTTTTTTGGGAAATGAGGTTTCGGAGTTTACAATAATGACGATCTGCTAGATATTGTGATATAATGTATGTAGTATCTTCGTTCTTTGATTCGAATGAATGGATTTGACGCGTGGTTAGGGCGTGTTAATCACGTGATCATGACATTCTCCGTGATTTCTTTCCCCAACTTTAACTTTAACTTGTATTACTCTACTATTTCTTTTTCCTTTCGTTTTTTTTTCTACAACAATGAGCGAGGCGACGTTTTCGCCGTCTGTACGTCCTGGCGCGATATCTTCTGCATCGTCCTCTCTTTCGTCCACCGACTCGGCACCTGTTTCCGAACCAACCTCAGACGAGCAACCAGATCTCGGAGCATTTGTCACCGTCCTGCGCGAGTTCAACCACCTCCAGCCACCTCCACGGATTCCAATTCAAATACGCTCAGCGACGAGCTCGACCACACCGACGTTTCATAGTGTCAGTGGCGCTGAACTCCGGAGCCGCAGCGGCCGCACAGGAAACAGTCGAATCGGTAGCCACGGTGCAGCGAGCACCTTGTCCTCGTTTACACGTCCTCCCAGCAGCAGTGTTCATCCTGATGGGTCAACCGTGTGGAACCATGCGCTGATCGCTTCGTATTTACACACCGGCACCCCCAGCAACGACGTGATAACTGACGACGAAGAGCACGAAGGAATGGGAGGAGGATACCAATACACTCCAGCGTCGATTGCTCTTACAGTGGACATTGCTTCGGAGATGGATTATTCATCGTTTGACGAAGGATCTCATGATTCAAATCCTCCTTTTGTTGAGATGTCGCCCTATCCACACTCGGATTCCGTCCCACTTCCGGTTATCTTGGAGAGCGACACACAACGATTGGACTCCCGAGAGACCGCTCATTTCGAAGACGACTTGGAGCGGTCTACAGACCGGGACCATGGAGACACATCCTCCGCGACATCCAGAGACATCATTCGCCCATTTGTGGAGGATCCGGTTTCCACCGCTATCACCACCAATTCTCAAAACCACAGTCGTTCTGAATCTCATCTTGACAGTATCCAACTTTTATCCCAAGCTCGCCCCAACACTACCACAGCGCCATCTCCTTCGTCTTCGTTATCTTACCCTACATTGCCATCCTCAGGAGTCGCGCCTTATATTTCGTCAGTATCAGCCCCTCAACAACTATCCTCACCCGACCATAACCCCCGTAACATTGCTATTGCGGGAAATTCACCTACCTATTTGGCCTCCCTTTTGAATCGAAGTCAGAACCCGATTCCTCCTCGTACGACATCCGACTCCTCCCTTACCACGACTGGATCTGCTTCTTCCTCCAGTCTCTCTCTATTGTCCTATCAGATCATTGAAACGCCTCCTTTACCCGTCGAGGAAGAATCTGATCCAGAGACGTCGACGCGTCCTTCGTTACCACGTCTGCCCACGTCTACCAACACAATGGCGTCGTTAAGCACGGCCTCGCTGTCCGCATCCTTGAAGACGCAGCGATCTGTACCCTCCCATTCAGATTCAAGTTCTGCATCTTTTGCCACTCAGAGGCAACGCCCCTTGCATTCCGTTTTTAACGAATCCACTGGTGCTGCATCTCAGACCTCTTTGGCTGCGAGCGCCTCAACACTTCCGAATTCATATTCTCCGCCTCCTTCACCCGAACCAGAGCGTCCGAGACCCGAGGCTGGCTTTAACGGCCAGTCATCCTTTCGGAATGGATGGAATGAAGGTCGAATCACTGCGAGAGACATTGGTATTGTCAACGATTTGGGCACGCCGGATCAACTTCCCTTAGAGATCCCTCCAGTCGACCCACCCCGAGGGAGAACACAGAAATATCATGTGGTGGTTGATGAGAATGTCGTGGATGATATTTCTCTAGACTCGCGGATAAAGGTTCAAACCACAAAAAAGTCGAGTCATACCTCGGGTACGCAGCATCAATTTCATATTGTAAATTACCCTACTTAATCGTCTTGTTGATTTGCAGATCGTCCTGGAACCTCAACACGCGGAGCTTCTTCGTCTCGTACCCAAATTCCACTTGAACGAAATCCTCTGCTTGAGCCCCAGAACGAAGACGATGAAGAGGACGATGACTATCCATATCGATATCCATATTCTCATTCGCATACCCCTAGATATCACGGACAAGCTCAAACGCCCAGGGGTCCGCCCCCGGCTTCTGAGCCACGACCGCAAACGCAGACTACGTCCAATACTCAAGCCAATTCTTCTTTTGTACATCAATCCGCGGCATCTAATCATCAAAGTGTATCACGACTTCAGTCGCAAAATTCAGAGAAGATCTTTGTTGTATCACAAGAAACTCAATCATCGCCACCACAACCGCAACCACAACCGCAAAAACAACCATCGTCATCTTCTTTACAAACTCAAAATACACGAAATCTTGTACAACCACCCACTACTCTAACACAACATCAAACGCAACAAACTCAACCTACGAAACAACAACAGCAGCAGCAGCAGCAACAGCCCAATCCATCATATTCTTATTCCAGCTATGCACCTTCTCAACCTCCGACAACCAATGTACAACAGAGCCAAACCCACTCCATTTCTACCTCCTCTTCCTTTACGGAAACCGCGCCAAACCAACGACCTGGCTACCCACACTCTTTAATAGGACTACACGCTCTTCCTGCGTCGTTGATTTCCCCTGAACCAGACGATCTGCCAGATCCGTTAGATGGCAGTCCGCAGCAATCTCGTACAAGACTTCACAACGTTACATCCGGAGAGCGAGCCACCGCCGATTCTAATGTGGAGGCTCAGGGACTTGATCTCGATGACTTGCAGTCTCCGTTACCTTCGTTGGGATATTTGGATGAAGCGCTGAGCTATATTGCGGCAGAGAGGGCGAAATGGAGGGCTGTGCAGGAAGAACAGGCGGTTTCATCCGTCGTCGCTGGTGCTGCCAGCGATCCGGGAGATGGTGTGGTTTCGGGCGATGATGGTGAAGGCGAAGGGCAGGAAGGAGATCCTGGTGGTGAGGGAGAGTGGAGAAATGTTGTCGGTATGTTTCAATTTCCTTATTTTATTTCACTGTCTTTCTTTCTTTTGCCGCTTTTTCTGTGGCAACCAACCAATTGGCACCAGTTGAATGACTTTCCTCTTATCCCTTTTTATTTACAGAGAATGGGCAAGAACAACCGAAACGAAAACGTCGACGGAAGAGGCCACCCAGGTCACATGCTCAAGCGACGAGTGGTGGTGAAGTACCTTCTGCTTCGACGAACACGGTATTGGACGCAACCCCTGACGTTACCAGCAACGTTTTACCCGCAACTCCAGTATCCTCACCGAAGAGAAAGAAGAGATCCAAATCCGTGCCTGCCTCCGCTGCGGCCTCTGCTGTCTCTCTAGCCCTCGATGCTGAAAAACCGAAAACTTCGGTCAAGGCGAAAGGAAAGGAGAAGGAGTTCCTCGTTCCTGTGTCTACAGCTCCTGGGCATACGCAGTCGAGTGGGTCTGGGAAGGAAAAGGGGAAGGAGAAGGAACGACCACCTGTGACGATCCTCCGACGTCCGGTTCCTGAACCGGAGCCCAAGGAATCGGTTTTCAGCGAGGAAGAGGACGATTCAGATGGCCATGGTGGGAGGACGCCGACGAACTTTAATTCGATCAATGGCGTAATGCAGAGGTCTCTTGGGGCGGTGTTGGATGGGTCGTCGTCTTCGTCCATGATCAGTTTGATGGGCAAGAAAGGGCGCAGGGTCGGTAGGAAGGAGAGAGATAAGGAGAAGATGAAGATGGATTTGATGAAAGGGGTGTTAGATATAGGAGGTGGGGCAGTTAATGCACAGCTTGCTACTGGTGCAGATGTTGGAGGGGATTTTGGGGCAGAGTACAATGATGCCGACGGGGATGAGGATGAGGAGGATGAGGGTCTCGAGCCACAGGAGGAAGAGGATGAAAATGCGGCTGGTACGAACGACAGCTTGGCGGGGCTAAGTCTTTTGCAACCGCCACGAAGGAAGCGAGACCGCAGCCGCCGAAGGAAGGGACGTGATACCACGTATATCCATTCCTTGGCTGGTATCGCCGATGCCTACAAAAGCACCCCTGCGACACCTGGTCATACGAAAGGCGTCATCAGCGATGAGATGGAGGAAGTCGGTGGCATCGTTAAAGCCAGCACGGATGAGAACAACAGCAATGAGGTCGACGTTTTTGGATCAAAGCCCAATGAAGCCCCTGGTAGCGAGAAGAAGAAGAGGACGCGAACGAAACGTGTTAAGGCGTTGGTTCATTCCACTTCTGTTCCCCAACTCAAAGTGGACACTGAAATGGGCGAGAAACCGGCAGAGGAGGCCGACAATGATAACGTATCCGTGAAAACCGTCAAGCCGAAAAAAGGGAAGAGCAAGGTTCGCCCGCCTGCGGAGGACGAGGAAGATATTCTAGACATGGATAGGAACCAGCTGCGCCAACTTATCACGGAATCTGCTCGTGTCGGTTCCAAGCTAGTTTTGGCCGGTGGGCAACTGCCTGAGCCTCGAGCACCACTGGGGGCTGACACTAAGCGTGGCCGTCTCCTCACCCTGGCGAGGAAGTTGAAGCAGTTATTTCCGGAGCAGCATGAGGAACTTGGGCGCGTTATTGCCCGAATCGAAGGCACAGAAACGACGACGAACTCTTGGATGACTGGTGATGTCAAACGAACCAAGCCAGTGTCGATTCCTGCTGGTAAAAAGAAGAAACAGAAGAAAGGAGGGCACGTACGGACTGGAAGCGAGGGCACTAGTTTAGAGGCTCTTGACCCTGATGATGAGGATGATGTTCAGGCCAGTCGGCCAGCCATGAATGCTTTCCCTGATATCGAGGAAGAAGACGAAGAAATTGATCCTCGGGGCCGACCGCCCAAGAAAGGCGACGTTTTGGTTCATATCTTCATCGACCAGTAGGTTTCTTTAGTATTTATTTTCTCTCTTGTTTTCCTAACAACAATTTTTTCCAGTTCCAACATTCTGATTGGCTTACTCTCACATCTTAAACGGAACCAGCCGAAAGGAAAACAGTTCCCAAATATTGCCAGAGGGCGCCCTCTTCCTGCCCTCATCACCAAGGCTACAGCCGTCACTGCGAGTACGAATGAAAAGCCAAACCCTATATCGGCCTTCGCCGCAGTCAAGTCGACGGCTGCTCGTCCACTCCCAGTTCCTGTAGATAATATCGATATTATCCCCAGCACGTCCTCGAAGCGCCAGCAGCCGATTACGATTTCCAAAGGAGGCCATCCAATTCCATTGCCTTCGTTTACTACGTCACGGTCACTGCCGGCTGACTCGTTTTTGGCCTCGAGCATGGCTTCGAGGTCGAAGGAGACCGGAGGTTCGCCTTCATCGGACGATTATTCTGTGCGAAGGGATAAGGAGGTTAATTCTGATGGATATGAACATCCTGAGGATGAAGATGCTGATGTTGTGGTTAACGATCCGTTTCCGTCTTTCAGACAGAACAAGGAGAAGAAACCTCCAAAACATCTTTGGCATGCTGCATTGACCTTAATTTTGGAGAGAGGAAGGCCTGTGACTCGTATGTGTTCATTCGTGTTTTTTTTCTGTTCTGAGCTAAACTTTGACATTGAAACTTCACAGGTAGGGTCGTTGTCACCTCCAGCCCACTGTATCAGCCAATGGAGAGCATTGAGCGACTGGGCTACGAATTGCGGGTGTTTATCAGGGTACCCGATCTTGGTAAGAATGTCATTTATTTATTTATATTTCGAATTCGCACTAAGATTCTTCAAGGTGACGGCCAGGATCGTGAGCGGCATCGGGATAAACATGGATCAGGAAAGTCTTCCGGCGGGAAGAGTGCCCAGTCAAGCCCTGTTAAATTGACTTTTTCTGGATCGGCGAAGAAGGACAGGGGTCTCGGGCATGTTCGCCATATCTCTGGCAGCAGTGCTGAAAGTGGAAGCGGGGGAGCAGGAGCAGGATCCGGGACCGTCGCTGGTGAAGGGAATTTGCATCCTTACTATGGCATCACCAACGGCAGCGTAACTCAGGCGAAGATCAAATATCGCGAACAGGGCGTTGATGAACTGTTACAATTGAAATTACATCAAGCACTGGCGGCGACTGACGACGTGCCGGAAGGCTCGACGATTGTACTGGCCACTGGTGATGGAAATATTGGGCAGTTCAATGAGGATGGCTTTTTGGGCCCTGTGAGAACTGCGCTTCGACGTGGATGGAAGGTTGAGCTTTATGCTTGGGAAGATGGACTGAGTGAGTTTTTTTTTTTTGTTCGTCGCGGCAGCTGGATCTGAAAATTCTTGCTTATTTTGCAGGCCGCGCTTGGAGGCGCGAGTTTGGAGAAGGCAGTGAATTTGGAAGGAGTGGTATGTTCCGAATCATTGGCATGGAACAGTTTGCTAGTGGATTGGTCGAGGTTTCTGGATGGTCGTAAATTAACAGTTTTCAAGAGTTGACGGGTGGAAAGATTGGTGTTTTCCACCTTTTAAATTCAATGATCAGTTTGCTTCATTTATTGCATATGTATGGCCACCGTTATACGCCTTGACCCCCCCCTCCAACCACTTGTAATGAATTTAACCCGAGAAGCACGATTGACGTGGGTATGCCAATTTTTGACAATGTTACAAGTCGCGAGACTTGCGATTTGACACGACATCAGGTTCCCCCTCATTAAATGTTGCAGCTCTCTAACCAGTTACAACGTGTCAAACACGCGTACCTGACCCGCTCGTAATCCATTCTTCCAGAGGGTATCCTCGGATCTGCCGATCATCGTCAACAGGAACAAGAGGAGAGACGATGGGAGAACAGGTATATGGGGTGCCTTCCAAGGCTTTCCAAGGCGTTTCGATGGAACTAACATATTTATAATCAGTATGGTATAGATACACACTTTCGACTGTTGCGGCATCAAATATATTGTGTAGCACGCCCGACTCCCCTGCGCAGACCTATCCACCTAATGCTTCTTTATTTTCTTGGATTGCTCAGCGGCAAAATTGAGAGATTCGACTAGGTCTTTTCCAAGTTGTGCGATAATAAATGTCGGCACAACAATCCAGAGTCTAAATGCGGATTGAATGAGCGACATACGGAGGGGGAAAAAAAGGACAGGTGATGGGAATATACCTACCCGTTGGGTATAATCCACAAGAAAAACAGATCCGACGCGGTATTATGCCCGACAGCACAGAAGCCACAGTAGTACTCCTGTGCCCAGTAGAGAATGGTTTTTGAGAGCGTCATAAGGGCGGCTCCAAAACCGATGATAGTTGCAGGAGGCCATTGGGCAACATGAGCAAGATAAAGGTAGGTGATGTTCAGCAATGTTTCAAAAACATTGAGGAGAGCTATTCCGTAAAGATGGTTAGATTTAATCACACAAATCAAGGACTTTGGCACGAACATTGGGCATTGGTAAAACCGTTTCCACTTTCCAATGCATGAAGACCGTAGATCTAACTATTTTTCAGAGGTGATTGGAGAAATCGTTTATCAACGCTACATACATAATCAACCTGTTGAATGAAGTCGGTGTTTGCCCGTCAACTTTTGGAGATAAGGAATGCTGCTTACCTCTTGATAGAGAGCGTAGGGTTTCCATATCCAATGCAGGTCTCCACCCTGTCAGAAATAGAGCTCGCCATGCCATGCAACCGCCAGAACGCATTAAATTACCTTCATAGATCGAGGTCTATGAAAATTAACATGTCAGAAATCATGCGAGGAGTTGAAAAAAAACAAGCAAAAATGTGCAAACCGCATAAAACAATACCCAACATCCCAAGCAATGATCGGGACTGTTAGGAGAAACCAAAGGGATATCCAGGTATGAGTCTTCACCGTCATGGTATTTTGTTGTGACAGTGGGAGTCAATCTAATTTCTCGTGAGGAGACCATCCTGATGGTGAGAAAGCCCGTCAGCAACTTGAAAGGCTCGGCAAGCTCGGCGATGGCAAAAGTTCGGTGTGACGACCGTGACATCTTTCCGATTCTAGTTAAGCCTCTTTTGAGGCTTGCCCTCCGCTATTTCATGTCCCGGACTGCTAATTTTCAACTCACCCTCGGGGCTCTTTTGTTTACGTGAACCAGCCTTCCGGTGGCGAATAAGGACCTTGTGCTCAGAGCTCAACGTTCAACGTTTCAACTCCGAACTGTCACCTAAGCTTGCAGACATGCTTGCGATTGTTACCTCGCTGAACAACCTCTCGACCTCTGGGGCCTGAACTCTTGTGAATAATGGGAAGCATTATAAAACCTCTCTTTCCTGGATCGCTGAACTCTGGCGGAGTTTCCTGTCGGTGATTATAATCGCATCCCATATGCTACTGTCGAACGCATCTCGACAATGACAGGATATATGGTGCGTCGGACTCAGTCCATCAGTGCCCCATTGCTTACGCTACCGACAAGCCGCCGATGTCATCTTGACGTCGTCGGGACTTCCGCTCCGAATCTAAGCTTTCAAAAGACGTCGAACTTTTTTTTCTTCTCAAAGTCGCTGGCGGCAAGGACAACAGATGGCTTGATTCTTATGCTCCTTAAAGTAAGGACGTTTCTCGTGAATCTGTGGTGGGGTATCAAATTTCGACATTCCTTGACAGTTCGTTCTCGTTTTTGTTCTCTGGGTGTTCCATTTCGTAACTTGAGTGTTCTTTTCTATTTCCTATGTTGACAAGGAAACTAATTATTCTGGTTAATTGCAGACCATCCTGAACTCTCTATACTCTCAACTCTCTTCTGGCAGAAGAAGCACACAAGAACGCTCCTGGCTATCCCAAATCCAACGATCAGGGATTCTTATGAGGGCGCTTCTGCACCTGGTTCCGTGCAACTTCGACACCGTTTTAACTCTCAAATATCAAGGTTCAATAATGCTTCGTCAGGTAAAGTAACCATGATACATTCATGTCAGGATCGGATTTTTTTTTTTCGACCGCGATCCTGCCTCCCCAGTGGGATTAACAATTTGGGCTCGAAATGGATGCACGTTAACTTGCCTCGTAACTATTTAATAACCTGAAACTCCCGTCGATGGTGTACTTGCATGAGGACATGGGGCTTTCCGTCCCTCAGGGCAAGACAGCTGACCTTGAAAACAGGTGCAACAATGCGTCATTCGGGTCCAAGACTGGAGAACCATTATCGCTGCCCGCATTATTGTCGGATGCAAACCGAGGTTGGCTAGTGGCAAATATGATTCTCTGGCATCCCCTTCTCTCAGAACTCCGGAAGCCCAGCTGCCCAGCGAAAATCGTTTGTACGATTTGAGATCCTAGACAAATGTGAATCCTCTTTTGTAATCATGAACGGCCGTTACGAATTGCCCCTTCAAATTGAATGTGTGGCCGGCCTTACCCCTCCTGCCATATCTTGAAGCACGAAAAAAGTTGCTGGATCCAATGGGACAGTTCTCGGCCATTTCTAGTGCTCCAATCTAGCCAGAGACTGGAACTCAATAATTCTTTTGCATCTTTCTGGTGATGGAGATATTATTCTGGTCCATGTGCATATTGCCCCGTGGGGTTAGAGACATATCACAGAACGCAACATGGCATTTTATCGTCGAATGTCGTACTCGACAGGAAATTTGGATCAACCCAAAATTAAACCATTCCCGATATTCGAGGGCATGAAAGACATCTGAACATCGGTGAGCCCCGGTCTTAAAAAAGACGCTCATGATTTTTATCACTGAACTCGCAGTCAAGAACCATCTGGAACAGACTGTGCATCGTGGACAATTGTGTAGTGATCTCGGTGTGATTTATTCAATAAATCACGAGTGAATCGGGAAATACGATCATCGTTTACTTACAGACAAGTGACCTCCAGACGTTTGCGATAAAACGCAGTGAGGGATTTATCACCACCACAATGCTGATGAATCTGTAGGTCCGGGCGACTCTGCTCGGTGGCTCCATTGGAAGTGCAAATAAAAGCGCAACCGTCCATAGATTACGGGATGGGGTTTATCCTCAAGTTTGACCTGGGAATTCTGCGAGGCTCGGGGTCGGCCAGTTGACAAACATAATTTATCCTATAGCCGACACGTCGCGTAGTGTCTGAAACCAAGATGAATACACAAAATTTCAAGAGCAAACGTTTTCTAT
>Ga0307509_10006338_pt1 | contig 15967 bp, 9 predicted proteins | sample 10_EM_MG_FD_202245 | JGI IMG/M metagenome (GOLD analysis project Ga0307509, IMG submission 202245) | Populus trichocarpa ectomycorrhiza microbial communities from riparian zone in the Pacific Northwest, United States - 10_EM | ecosystem: Host-associated > Plants > Roots > Unclassified | place...
GCTGTAAAGAGATTTACAGAGTGTTGAGATCTGGCCAGTGTTTTGCTGCTTATGAATGGTGCATAACTGAATCATCTGACCCTCTAAACCAAGAACACCAAAGAATTAAGGTTACCTGCATAAACATGTCCCTTGTTCTGACGTTTACACATAGGGTGTGTCTAGCAAACTTATGCTTTTGGAAATAGGGAGAAGTTGAGCTTGGCAGTGGACTTCCTGACATCAGGTCAATGTTGGTTCAACTATTTACTGTGTTCTACTTGTATAGCTCAGAGTTAAGAGATATATATATGGAAAATCAAGAAAACATCCTTTACTATCGTATATGTTTTACTATTCTATTATGTTTTAGGGTATATGGGAGAAGGATGTTGCTGTGGGTTCACCTCTACCTTGGTATTTGCCACTTGACAAAAATCAGTTTTCACTAAGCAGTTTCCGGGTATCTGCTGTTGGACGATTCATCGCAAAGAACATGGTACGAGTATTTTGGTGATTTCTTTTGAACCAAAAGTTTTTATGATCATTTTGGCCGGCTAAAATATAGAGAGATGGGATGAGGTGTAAAGCTGTAAATAGGAGCAATCGATTTCTTTTATGATTTCACATCAATCCAATGCACATCTGTTCCTGACTCCTTACAAAGTGATCTATAAGTCACAGATTTGTAGCTCATTCAGTTGAAGGTTGTCAAAGAGTTCAGGCTTTCTTGGAGAAAGCAGCACTTGTTGAAAGTGTCAGGTAAATGCTTTCATAATAGTTTGACTGCATATCCCAATCTTAAAGACCGATAAATGTTAGCCTAGCTACTGGATGCAATACATTAAAATACAAACTAGATATCATGAGTGCTTTTCATAATTTTCCATTTTGATCTCATGAAGCATTTTGATCTCATGAAGGCTACCCCACCTGGGTTTCTTCTATCAATTTGATCATTCAATCTGGTTAACTATAATTTATTTTGGTAAGCATTTTGGATGTATTAGTCTCGTTTTCTTGAGCAAACATTTATGCATGCACTCAGTGCATGATCATTTCTGTCCTTGATTCACGCATGATGGGGGTCGTTACACCAATATACTTTTTCATCGCTCGGAAACCTCTGTTGACTGTTGTAGGTCAAAACTTGGAAGATGCTTCCAGGGTTTTTGCACATTTTCTCCTTGATTGCTGTTATTTGTAATTGAAAACTGATTCTGGTGCATATTTGTTTCTTGGGGACCAGAGATAAGGATTTTCCATGCATAAGTTAATGTGTCCAACTTAACTATGTGCTGTTTTTTTATTCAAGAAAAAAAGGTAATACGTATTGGATTCAAATCCCTGTAATTTCCATGCCAGCTCGAATTTTACAGATGCAATATCTCTGATGATTAATTTTACTGATACATTTCAACAAGTACCTAGATAAAGAACAGAGAGATTAACAAGTTTGGATTGGAGCTGAGTTTAGGATTATTTAGATAAAAATTTATAAATGAATATGATACAGGATCATATATGCGATTAGCATTCGGGTTTAAATGAAAATCTGACATCGGGGAGGAATTTCCAGTAGCCATTCCTAGCTGAATGAAACTTCTGTCTGTAACATTTTCAGATTCAATTTCAGTCTAACATTATCAGTAAAATTTATAGAAACCCCAACAAGAGTTGACGATCACTATTCTTCTCAAGGAGAACAGGATAAAATGTAGTGGCATCCCTCTGTGAGATCCCAACCAGCTGCTGGCTCCATGCAATGATACAAAGCAACGGATTTCCATATCAAGCAAGAAAGGGGAACAACACTTGAAAGGGTTTTGTCACTGCATGAATCATGGGCATGACACAGATCATGGACAAATGAGTCCGATGATCACAACATAGCGCAGTTTCACTAGATGAAGTGCAATGGAGGGTCCCAGATGGGCTATCCATGCAGTCTTTTGGTGTACTCCAGTTGAGCTTAGGAAAGACTGCACCTCCAAGGGTTTCAATCGATTCCTTGATCTTCAATTCAAGGGAAAGAAGGGAGCGGTGGAGGCTTCTCTGGTTCATCTTCAGATTCTTCTGACACGGTATAGTCTTCTTCGTCTATGGGATTGTGGATTCTGTTCGGCAGGGCATCTTCATTTGAGATAGAAAGAGGAAGGTGGAAGGGATCGGATCATCAAGAAGGTACTCGAATAAAGATTCTCGAAGTTCAAGAATTATAGTTCTGATAGATACAGGCTTGAATTTTGGGAACCATTCGTGAATCTGGCAACGGTTCACTTCTTCTTCCTTCATTTCGGTAGTATAGGCCATTACCTTCGAGTCTCAAACGAACCCACTTCAGTTGCTTTCTTTGCCATCTGGTATAGGAAAACACAATCAGAGCACTACAAGGGGAAATGCCATAAACAGTAGAGATCTCCGAGCCTTGCTAGTGCCCAAGCAAAGCTTCATACACTGAACTATCGAAAACAAAATATATGCCACAGCAGCAATATTCAAGGACAGATGAGAGAATCATCATCATCAGAGGGCTTAATTTAGGGCTCAGGTATTTGAATTCAACCAAAACTTTGAGAATATATGTGATGCCCACATATCACGTCAGTGTTATGAAGAGATTGGATTAGATAAAAAGAAAAGCCAAGATTTGTGTATAGCAAGGAACTTCTTATGAAAGCGAAAACAAGAGATTCAAGGCTATTTAGACAGCATAGAAGCATTATGCTAATGTCCCTTCTTCATCATTTGCCATAGACCCTAATCCTCCCAAAGTTAAACTCAAGCAACCAGCCATTAATAGCAAGCATTCACTAGCCACTAGCCAGATTATCACCACTTTAAAGCTCAATCATGGTTTTCACAGCTTCTGTCATTCCTGCTCAAGCAGACGTCAACGACACTCAACCTTGGGGGATTCTAACCCACTCAATGTAAATTATTTGACTTTGTCAAGAAAGCAGTACAAATGACTTGGCTAGTTAAATCTGTAAATTTAAATGCCGTTTGGTAATGCGGCGGGCCTGAGGTTAGGAAACCACAGTTTCTACGTTTCTACGTGTTTGGTAATGCGAAAAAACATGTTTTATTTTGGTGGGATCACAATAATTGTGGCTGCACCTGTGGCTGATAAAAAATTGGAAAATTCTGCTTTTCAACAGCAGCAGCTTCATTTTTCAAGATCCATCAAAAAGCTAAGAGAAAAAAAAAAGTCGGCTCAACGATATAAAACATGGTACGAAATGCACGCTAACTTCAAATAATAATAATAAAAAAATATGTAATTTAACTGATCAGATCATAGATTTATTTTTTAAAAATTATCATTTTGAGTTTTATAAATCTCAGGATTATTGAAGGTTTACATGGTCGTTAATTTTAGAACCCGTGAAATTAATCGAGGTACACGCAAGCTAATCCGAATACCCATATTAATAAAAAAAAACAAACCAGTTAACACCTCACACTTGTACAAGTTGAGTGATAGAACGAACCCGACCAAAGTCTTTCTACCTTGGAGAATGGGTTAATAAGGAAAACAAATGAGATTAAGGTTGTATTTAATTAGTGTTTTAAGATAAAAATAAGAGATAAAAAAATAAAAGGTTAAGTTTAAAAAATAAGAGATATAGACCTGTTTTCATCTCTTTTATTTTTAAATAATGATTAAATATTATCTAAATAATAATTAACAAATAAATAAAAAATAATGATGAGAAAATAGAGATTAAAGTTATATTTAATTAGCATTTCAAGATAAAAATAAGAGAGATATAGAAAACAGTTAAAGTGAAAAAAGAAAAAGAAATGAAGGGATATGGCCTTGATTTCATTTTTTTATATTGAAACAATAATTAAACATTAACTAAATAATAATAATAAATAAATAATCATAGAAAAAGCCTCTTATGAAAACAAGAAGAGCATTTTCTATAGATTTAACACTCTTCCAAAAAAACAAAGAAAATATTTTTTCGTGAATTTACTAGGCTAGTAAACTAGCTTGAATTATTTAACTAATTTAAAAAAAAAACTCTTTATATATATATATATATATCTCAATCCATTTCTTTTACACATTCAAAAATCATAATAATGAAGAAAACAATCAATCAAATTTAGAATTTTAATCCAAATTCCATTTATTTTATTAATTTTTATCAAACTCATGTAAAAAAAAAACCCTCTGTACTTGTGCCTGCTTCTAGCTATTACCTTGGCAGACCTAAAGTCATCCAGAAAAATACATTTAAAAAAAAAAGAAAAAGGAAAACCCCCCGTCTCTGGTCCCAGTCTTCTGTAGAATAAACAAGTCTTTCGCATTGTCTTTCTCTCTGAAAAAACACAGGAGTAATCAACAAGAAAGAAAGGAACAAAACGACGGCGGTAGGCAAATAAGAAGCGGAGGAGATGGAGATAGTGAAGGCAAGGACTGATAAGCGAGAATACAAGAGAATTGTTCTTCCAAATGCTCTCCAAGTCCTTCTCATTAGCGATCCCGACACCGATAAGGCAATTTCAATTCCTTAATTTTTGCAATTTCAATTCAATTCTGGCGCTTTAATCACTGATTTAGGTCAATTCTAACCATTTATTTTTCGTTTCTTTTTAGTGTGCGGCTTCTATGAATGTTAGTGTTGGTTGTTTCAGTGATCCTGATGGTCTTGAAGGACTCGCTCATTTTCTTGGTAGCCTTTTCTTTTTTCTTTTTTCTTTTTGTGGTTTTCATGACGGTTTTTTATTTTATTTTTTTGGTTTCTGGTATTGGCAGAGCATATGCTGTTTTATGCAAGTGAGAAATATCCACTAGAGGACAGTTACTCTAAGTACATTATTGAGGTGATTAATTATTTAATTATCATTTAAATTGCTTACTTAAGAAAGAAAGAAAGAAAGCTCCTTTTATTTCCTGTTAAAATCTTTATATTTATTCTATGTGGTTCGGGAAGGTTGAATTGTAATTTTGGTGAGAATTTATGTGTTACTAAACGATGTTTTCTACGTATTTTGTTGTCTACTTGATGTGTAGCATGGGGGCAGTACCAATGCTTATACGACGTCGGACCACACCAACTATCATTTTGATGTTAACAGTGATTGTTTTGAAGATGCTCTGGACAGGTATAAAATGCACGCTTTCTTATTTTTATAATCTGTAATGATAGATAGCTTGTTGGTTTTGTCAGTTATCTTATAAAGTTTGTGACCTGGTTCTTTGAATGTGATTTACTGTTCAGATTTGCACAGTTCTTTATCAAACCGTTGATGTCAGCGGATGCAACCGTTAGGGAAATTAAGGCTGTTGATTCTGGTTAGCTGCTGTGCTTAGACTTTTTTTCCTTTTTAGGTTTCTCAAGCTGGATTGATGCTGAGTTTCTTTTCGGAATTAGTGTTGGTAATTACTTACTCTGGTGTTTGTGTCTCTCTTGTACAGAAAATCAGAAAAACTTACTGTCTGATGGTTGGAGAATAAACCAGGTATCATTCAATGCACTTGCTCACCTATCCGGTAGACTGTTGGTTTTCTTTTGTTAATCTTTCTTTTCAGTCTTTTGGTTGTCTTGTATTTGTATAAACTCAACAAATTGGTTGCATGTTGCAAGTGTTTTAGTTGATATGTTGTTTGCAAATTCCTAATGATGAGGAATCCTACAGATATCTAGGTTTTCTTTTTCCTTTTCACCTTTGAAACCACCTAGACTAACAAGAGGCCAATTTAACCTTCCAAATTAACTATAAGTAATGTCACAGATCACCTGCCGTTTTGTCTTAGTCACTCAAAAACAGGTATTCCATTGGGTAGTTCTATGCTTTTGCATGATATTGCACATTTGATTCTGCTCTATTTGAAGGTGCAAAATTAGCGTTTATGATATACTTGGTCACAACCTTAAGAAATAGTGATGCACAGTTCGTTCTTTGTAAATATTGCATTTCACATGTAGCAAACCATGCTGCTTGTCATCAATCACAGCTTCGTAGTGATTATGCAATTAATACTACTCACAAACTGTTTTTTCTCTCTTTCATTGCAGCTTCAGAAACATTTAAGTGAGGAAGGCCACCCGTACCATAAATTCAGTACAGGTTAGCTGCATATGTCGATGTATATGTGTGGTTGTATGCATGTGTGTATGAGCTGGTATGTTATTTGTAGAACACAGGAATCCAGGCATGTAGCAAGTCATGCATGCTTGTTGATTTTCAGCAAAACATCCATACTGCCTATGACTTTGTAAAGTTTAATTAATAATATTTTTCTACAACATTATGTTTTTAACTAATGATAATTTCTTAGGGGCGAATGCCTTCCACTGGCTTCCCTTAACTTCTAAAGGAATCATATTTACAACTACAATGATGTTTCATATTAAGGAAGATCAAAATTTATATTCTTTCCTGAATTGTGTCTATCATTTGTCAATTCATAGGGAATTGGGACACTTTGGAAGTTCAGCCAAAAGAAAAGGGGCTGGATACAAGACTTGAGCTTATAAAGCTCTATGAAGAAAATTATTCAGCCAACCTCATGAACTTGGTAATATATGCAAAAGGTTAGTAAATAAGCCTCCCTTCAACATTAATTATCTCTTGATTTCATTATTTACCAACAATTACAACTATAAATTTCTTTGCTGTGGAAATCTTCAGAAAGCCTTGATAAAATACAAAGCCTTGTCGAGGAAAAGTTCCAGGAAATTCGAAATAATGATAGGAGCTGTTTCTCTTTTCCTGGTCAGCCTTGCTCCTCGGAGCATTTACAGGTATGCCAAGTTCTGCTGCATTTCTGATTCTTTGCTCGCTTCATACTTTTAGAGAATGTTAAACTTTTGTGAAAGACAGTTATGTGTGGCTGAAGATATTAAACTTTTGAGAGAATGTTTAATATTACCTTTATTCTTCACTGTGTTTGTTTTAGATACTTGTTAGAACTGTCCCGATAAAACAAGGTCACAAATTGAGAATTGTTTGGCCAATAACTCCGGGCATTCTTCACTACAAGGAAGGACCATGCAGGTATCTTGGCCACCTGATTGGCCATGAAGGAGAAGGATCTTTGTTTTATGTCTTGAAAACCTTAGGTGGGTTTCCCGCATCCTTACGATCTATCTTTATATTTTTTTTAATTCTACTTTATTAGATATACACATAGGTGGTTTGCTTTTTGCTTGGCAGTCCGCTTCTCATGTTCAGTGAACTCTGTGTGCATGTTCATTCTTGTGCCTGTAGTTACCTGTCTTTTATTTATGATGCTGGAAACGCTGGCTTCTTCTTTTTCTTTTTTGAAAATCAGACTTGCCTTAAGATTTGGTTACTTTAAAAAAAATGCAGGATGGGCCACTGATTTATCTGCTGGTGAAGTAGATGGGACAACAGAGTTCGCTTTCTTCACTGCAGTAATTAATCTTACTGATGCTGGCCATGGTTAGTTCCCCTTTAGTTTTATCTCAGTTTTTGCTCTTGGACAATCTAGCTTTAACAGAGTTGCAAAGCTTAGCTTATCTTATTTTTTAGCTGGGCAGAATTATATCTGGGATTAACATCTTTTATCTAAACTATTCCTTTTTGTTTGTCGGATTGCAGAGCACATGCAAGATGTTGTTGGACTGTTATTCAAATACATTCACCTCTTGCAGCAGTCTGGTGTTTGCAAATGGATATTTGATGAGGTATGGAAATGCATTATATAATTATGGATTACCATTTTGTGATATTACTGACAAACAGGGGAATGGCTAACATGCATCACACACGCTTCTTGCCATGCTCATTTGCAACTCTAACCACATAGACCATGTTTAGAGAATTTGATGGGTGTTACCGTGTTAGTTTGAGAAAGAGAGAAATGAAATGTCATTATTGTGGTGATTAGGCAAGAGAGCCAAGTGAAAGAGAATGCTAGCTACTTAAGGAGAAAGATTATGCTGGTGATTAGGCAAACCAGCATATAATGAATTCTTCTGCAGTTCATTTCCAATTTTAAAGTTGCAAGATGAACTCAACCAATTGGCATTTTGTTTAATTGACATTCTCATGCTGTGGAACATAGGGTTCCGTTACACTTTAATTTCTAGTTGAAATTAGGGGTTATCAATTGGCCCATACAAGTTTGAGCAAAAAAAAAAAGTTCATTTGAACTGAAGAAGCTTGAGGAGATGTAAGTTTTTGACCTTTTCTACCATGCATCTTGACATTTTCATGCTTCTATCCTTTATTTAATGGTTTTCTAAGTTAATTTTTGTTTTTGGAGCGTATTTTGCATCTCCCTGTCAAGTTAGATTATTTATTTATTATCTCTTGCATTCAGTATTGAAGTTTCTCTTTCTAATCTATTCAAGATGCTGAAATATTTTGTCTTTTTTATGAAGCTTGCAGCTATTTGTGAGACATCATTCCACTATCAAGACAAAACCCCTCCAATTAGTTATGTTGTCCGGATTGCATCCAATATGCAGGTTAGTTATGGATTTGAAAGGGGAAAAAATTGCGCACTTCCTCTGGAATTTCTACATCTTGCCAATTTGGTTGTTGTTTTTATATAAGATATTCTACACCATCATGTTGTGTTGTATAACTTTTGTGAGAATTGCTCTTACTAAACAATGTAGCCAAATTTAAAACATCTATGCATCCTCTACAAACAACAATAACAACGAGCATTTTGTTTTCATTATACACTTCTTCATCAGAAGCAATACCAGTTTACAAGTGCTTCATCTTCTAACTTATGAGTTGCAGATTTTTTTTAATTTGATGAGCTGTGGCCTCATGTGAAAATAAACTGAAAGCCTTGACCTTTCAATTTAGGGCCAGAAGAAGGAAAATGGTTTGTGATTAAGTTTTTTTTAAAAAAAAAAACTGAAAAGGAGGTGAAGTTAATATAATTAGAAGGTGTGCCTCTAAAATTTGGGGATGATTTGCTGGAAGATAGATTTTTAAAGGTTGCTAGAAAGGCTAAGAAGTTTTTGTTTCCTATAGGATTTAACTGGGAGTAATTGATGGAAGAAAATGATTTTACTTTTGCTAAACTGTAATAGTTAAAGTTGAAGTGAGTTTTTGATGTGTTGGGGTCAAGTTGTGAATAGTTAAACGTTGGAGATTGTTTGAGAGCTTTGTTTCTCTTTACTTTTAAACATCTTTAAAATATATTCAGGTAAATGCATGCATGCATATAATATAGATATGTGCACATATGTATGTATATGCTTATTTGCATGCTGTATGTATTTCAAAGCTTGTGACTGAGGATATGTTAGCTAGCATATTTTTAGAATAATGGTCTTTAAATGGTTGTTTGGTTTCTTTTTATCAGCTATATCCTCAAAAAGATTGGCTGGTGGGATCCTCCTTGCCTTCTAATTTCAGTCCAAGCATAATTCAGACGGTACTTAATCAACTTTCTCCAGACAATGTTCGGTGAGTTATTTAGAGCTCAAAGGAGCTGTAACTTTTGCCAAAACAAATGAGAAGCAAACATTTTTTGTCCCTTATTCCTTATTCTGTTTTTTTGGTTTATGACAATGAAATGGATTTTATTAGTAAGGCATGAAACCAGAATTAGATCAGGAGAATATGCCAACCACCAAAAAATATAAAGCAAGAAACAAAGAAAAATCGTGTTAGAGGGGCTTTCTAATCCTGTTGAACCAGAACTGAGTTGCTTTCGTGTTACCTTACTTTCAAGGGGATTGATAATCGTAAATGATGCTAGATTCCAATTAAATAATAATAGAATGCAGTGAAATTGATGTATTTTAGCACCGTTTATGCTTAAGGGGAATGTCTCAAAATGGAAGAAATATGGCCATTCGTTTTAGAAAGATGATATAACTTTCAATTGCCTATTTTTTTTGTTATGATTGGATCGGCATTACAATCACCTTGCATGTAGATAGTAGTTGTAATCTGCCTTTCCATGGTAAAGGAAAACTAGTTATTGGGTGAACTTTTACAGACTTGTTTCTTTTCCTCATCCAGAATTTTGTTTGTTGTGCTCTATACATGTCTCAATTTGTTTGTACAAATTGTTCAATCAGTTATCTCCTTGGACATCGACTTGGTTGAGAAAATTTCTTAATTACCTCCTTTTATTCTGCAGAATCTTTTGGGAATCGAAGAAATTTGAAGGGCAAACTGCAATGACTGAGCCATGGTACAAAACTGCATACAGTGTTGAGAAAATCACTGGCTCCATGATCCAGGTCTGTTGTTGGTTGTTACTTTTTAGATTATCCAGTCAATGGTGTTATTAAATGCAAATCTTTTTGGACTTCCATTGCAATTTATTTTGCTTTACTGTTTGTTGTCATCAAACTATAAGCAGCTTCATTTTCATGATTAGAATCTCTTGTAAAGGTACAAAACCTGATATTTTGCAAGTTTTTGTCTGATTGCAGGAATGGATGCTATTTGCTCCTAATGAAGATTTGCATCTGCCAGCGCCTAATGTATTCATACCTACTGACTTATCACTTAAGGATGCACAAGAGAAGGTTTGATGGAATTCTATTATCTATTACATGATCATCATTTTTTTGTTTGTTATTTACTGATGTGACTGACCTTTGTAGCAGGTCAAATTCCCAGTTCTCTTAAGAAAGTCATCCTCTTCATCACTATGGTACAAGCCTGACACGATGTTCTCTACTCCTAAAGCTTATGTTAAGATAGATTTCAACTGCCCCTTTGCTAGCAGCTCTCCTGAGACTGAAGTTCTTACTGACATTTTTGCGCGGTTGTTGATGGATGACCTGAATGATTATGGTACCACGAACTAAAATTTGGATTTATTTTAGTGAAGATAAAATTTAATCTCTTTACTTTTTTATTTATTTCCTTTTCTTCCTCAAGTTCCAGTATCTCTTATTTGATGAAGCAGTGTAGCATATGAATATATAATTCATATGAAATCCTCATCTTGATAAATTAAACTTTATTTGATATACTGGCATATTTGATCAATCTCCACTCTGCATCTTACAACAGTTTTATATGTTTTGTATGTTTCAGCTTATTATGCACAGGTTGCTGGTCTATATTATGGCATAAGCAACACAGATAGTGGTTTTCAGGTAGTAGCCTATTTGCATATTAAATGTTATTATGATTTCTCTTCTGTCCCCTCTCTCACACAACCTACTTTTGTTTTGTTTTTTTGTAGGTCACTGTTGTTGGTTACAACCACAAACTGAGGATCTTGTTGGAAACTGTTATTGAAAAAATTTCAAATTTTAAAGTGAAGCCCGACAGATTTTCTGTGATCAAGGTAATGCAAGGAAGAGTTCATACAGGGTTTGAACTTCCTGTATGTACAAGTATTTATACTCAAAAGGATACATATATAGATATATTGATCAGTCATGTATACCAAATAATGCTCTCTTTGATTACGAAATCACTATGAACATCTTTTATGATTCTTCTGAAGCCCAATCAAAGTGGTGGAGCTTGTGTCACGTGTTTCCCTGTAACCTGTCAAAGAACCATCCCAACCCAATAGCTTAAGTTGTTAGGTGAGGTCCCAAAATATGATTTATATTATTTTCTAACACGCCCCCACAAGTGAAAGCCCTTTGGGCTTGAAACTTGCACAGGTCCACACTACATTGTGCTTAATTTTTATCAAATAAATGGGGATGATGAAATTCGAACTCGTGACCACTTGGTCATCAAGACTCTGATACCAAGTCAAAGAATCATGTCAACCTAATAACTTAAACTGTTAGGTGAGGTCCTACAATATGATTTATAATATTTTCTAACATAACCTGACTTTATTTTCATGTCATTTGGCAAGTGCAATTTTGATAATTAGAACAAGGGAAGGACAGATATGAGCCAAGCTCTGTACATGATGTTAAGAAGGTTGGGAATAACTTTTGAAAAATTCTTGTGGAATATGGCCAAGAGAATGCCACTTTTAGAGACCACTGAATTATTTATTCCTTTCTTTACCTTTCTTGTTTAATTTTGGTATTGTTTCTTTTCTTTAGGATTCCTGTCTAGGTGACTTTTACAGGTTGCATAGGGAAGAACATATGAGCAGTGCATTTTTTTACTGATTATCATTGATAGACACCTTGTATTTTTTCCAGGAAATGGTGACAAAGGAATATGGAAATTTGAAGTTCCAGCAGCCCTATCAGCAGGCTATGTACTATTGTTCTCTCTTACTACAGGATCAAACATGGCCTTGGATGGAACAACTTGAAATACTTCCTCATCTTCAGGCTGAAGATCTTGCTAAGTTTATTCCATTGATGCTTTCAAGAGCCTTCTTAGAGTGCTATATAGCAGGTTTCAACTGCCTGTCTTGTATTTCTATAATCATATGGCTATCTCGTCTTGAATTTAAGTATCATTAGTAATTATTCCATTCATTCAGGTAATATTGAACGCAGCGAGGCAGAGTCAATGATTCTGCATATTGAAGATGTTTTTAATGAGGGTCCAGACCCTATATGCCAACCCTTATTCCCGTCCCAGCATTTAACAAGTAGAGTTATCAAGCTTGAAAGGGGCATCAATTATTTGTATCCAATTGAAGGCTTAAATCCAGATGATGAAAATTCTGCTCTGGTGCATTACATACAGGTAACTGTATTTGCTTGTGAGAAATGGTTTTTCTGAGTCAATGTGGCTGCTTTTGCAGTTCCGTAGTTTTTGAGTTGTTGAAGATATAATTTAAGTCAAGAATGTACATGATTTCAACTTTAAGATGTAGCATCACTAATGAAACATAGTAGCATATAAATAAATTTAAATACTACATTTCTTGTCGTTTTCTGGTAATTGACTGGATTGAATAAATTATTTCTGGTGAAATTTTGATTTCTAATTGACAGAATCATTCAATTGTGCAGATTCATCGAGATGATTTTACATGGAATGTGAAACTTCAACTGCTTGCTTTAATTGCAAAGCAGCCAGCTTTCCACCAGCTTAGATCTGTTGAGCAACTTGGGTACATTACTGTTCTCATGCAAAGGTATCCAGAATTACTCTCTAAACTTTGTTCCCAACATGGATTTTTCTCTAGGCCTTACCATTTCTTTCAATGTAGAAATGACTCTGGTATTCGCGGACTGCAGTTTATCATTCAATCTACAGTGAAGGTATTTAGCATTTCTTTTGTGTGTCTCTTCTGGTCATGTAGCCTTGTGTTATTACACTCTCTTCATTAATCCTGGTAATCTTGCTAGGGTCCTGGACAAATTGATTTGAGAGTTGAGGCATTCCTCAAGATGTTTGAAACTAAACTTTATGGGATGACCAATGATGAATTCAAGGTGAGGTTCTATTCTATCCCTATCATAATTGATTGATATTTTCTTGCACGTCTTTTTAGGTGGTTCTGACCAGCATGACATTGGTCAATGTTATTTACATGCAGTGATTGTTTCTCTAACTTTAAGGGAAGCTCACATGTTTCGTAAAAGTTAAAATTCCTTTTGGGAGGAAGATGGAGTAATCTTCAAAATACGAGCTTAAGTTGCGCATGGTTAATCTTTCTTCAAATGCTTACCTTCTTCTCTGTAAATTTTCTACCAGCACCTTTTTTTCCAAGACAGAATGAGATATAGCTAGCCGCAAATTGCATGCCTAAACAAAAGATTAATTCCTCGCTACCAATTAACAAATTCTTTGGCTATCTAATTTTCTGTACGAGCTGCACAATTTTTGAACAATATAACTTCAATGAAAAGGAAATCTAGTTGTTCCTAGACAATCCACATCTCAATTCATTATTGTGAACAGTTTGGGCCATTCAGATGAGAGCGAACGAGGCATATATTAGCTGCTTGTTTATTTTGTTATCTAATTTTATTTTGTTGTTGCCTCAATTTGTTTTGAGGTTTGGTGGTTGCAAATGACCTATTTTTGACAAACCAGTCTTGTGATCCATTTCCGTTCACAAGGATTTAATTTCAAAATGCCTGTCAATGCTCTGCAGAGTAACGTGAATGCTTTGATAGATATGAAACTTGAGAAGCACAAGAATTTAAGAGAAGAATCTGCATTTTTCTGGCGAGAGATTTCTGATGGGACCCTGAAGTTTGATAGGCGAGAATGCGAGGTATGAATCTCATATATCTGCAGATGTTTATTATTGGGTCCTGCAAAATGGCTGGAAAAAATCTATAAATTGTGTTTATGGAAGCGGCAAGTTAAGAGATACGGCACACGTTACCTTTCCCAGAATCTCATGTCAATATTGTTAGCCAGTTAGAACAAAGCTTTTTTTCATCAATAGTATTTTTTTTTTCAAATGTTCTAAACTTCTAATCCATGTTGTTACAACAGGTGGCCGCATTAAAACAACTTACACAACAGGACTTGATAGATTTCTTTGATGAACATGTAAAAGTTGGTGCACCTCGGAAGAGGACATTGAGCGTGCGGGTTTACGGGAAACTGCATTCATGTGAGTACCCATCAGACAAAAGCCAACAGCTCCCGCCCAACGCAGTTCAGATAGAAGATATTTTCAGTTTCAGAAGATCACAACCTCTTTATGGTTCATTTAAAGGAGGCTTTGGTCACATGAAGCTGTAGGGTTGGGATATAAAAGCAATGGAGGTTTCCCCTTTTCAGCTGTGTACAATCTGGTTGAAGAAAATTGAAACCTGCAGCGAAGCAAGCAAATGGTAGTCGTAGCTGAAGCCGAAGTATAGCAATAAAACAAGAAGTATTCTCCAAAGTGATTTTCATGGCACTGTTTCTCATTGATCTCTGGCTTACAATCGTGGCATTGCATTGTAATTTATATGAAGTATTTTTTATGTGTTGCTTGCTTCTCAAAGACAACGATGTCTTGCTAGATACGTTTGTTTCAACAACCGAGGCCAATAAAAAAAATTAACAAAAAACCTATTTAGCCTTTTTAAAATAGTGTTTATTTTTTAATTATATTAGATGTATATAATTGTTTTATGAGGATGGTGTGATATATATATATTAAATTTATTTTCTTATAATATCTTTAATATGTGTAGTTTTGCATAAAATTTGTTTTTTTTTATTTTACTCAATAAATTTTATGTGTCATTTCTGTTATAAATTGATTTTAATAAATAAATTCATTAAACATAATTGGATAAATAACTTGTATTGTGATATTAAATATCTTGATCTATATTTGTTTTTTTAATTTTTTTAATTATATTTTTATTTATTGTTAATGATTTATTTATTTATTTATAAAAATAGTTTGTGATTTATTTAATTTGATATGTGCCTAAGTTTTTTTATTTACATTTTAAGATTTTTTTTTGTAAAAAAGACGCGTTGAAAGATTTTACATGTTCAATTTCTTTTATCATGTATTTGTGTTTTCAATTTGATTTTTAATTTTTTAATTACGTGTTTTTTTTTTAATTTTTTATAAAAGTTTTGTTGTTTTTTATTTTATCCTTCAATTCAAGTTAATCATGTATTGTTTTTTTTTATCGTCATTTTTTTTTTGTTATTGTTTTTATTCTTTTCAATTTAACTCTCAAAAACAAAATTTGTTGTTGCACTTTAAGTTATTTATTTATTTATTGAATTGCTATTTATTTTGGATTTTTTTATCTTTTTTTTTTCGAATTATCCTTCAAAATTTTATTTTTTATAGATTAAACTTCATGATTTTTCATGTGTGGTATTTTCGGTAAGATAATTCAGGTTATGGATTTAAAAAGTTAATAGAAGTTGACATCTTTTTGTTATTTTTATTTTTGATATTGTCGTTGAATATTGTTTTTCTAATAAAAAAATAATTTTATAATTATCTTTAAAAAAAATTTTATCAAATTATTTTTATCTCATCAAATTTGTTAAATTAATATGAAATAACTTACGATCGGCTTAAATCAGTTTTTTTTTTCTGTTTTTTTTATTTTGTCATTCCATGATTTTTTGCTCTTCAATAAAGTTCTTTTTCCTGTGTTATCGTCATCATGGCTTTTATAACATAGGGGACGATATGTTTTATAAGTGACTAGTC
>Ga0307509_10006339_pt1 | contig 15966 bp, 17 predicted proteins | sample 10_EM_MG_FD_202245 | JGI IMG/M metagenome (GOLD analysis project Ga0307509, IMG submission 202245) | Populus trichocarpa ectomycorrhiza microbial communities from riparian zone in the Pacific Northwest, United States - 10_EM | ecosystem: Host-associated > Plants > Roots > Unclassified | place...
TTTCCTGACACGGTATAGCCTGAGTCATTTGGCTGTGTTAGATCTCGTTAATCCGACAAGCTAAACCTATCTTGGGCTGATGTCGCCATTTGCTGGGGTATACGTGACAGACCGGAGATGGTGGATTCCACGAGATTTTACGGTACCGTACTAGTACAAAATGTGCAGTCTCACCCCGCCATCCCGGGTGGCCAAAACTCAATGAATCTGTCCGGCCAGGTTTCAGTGTAATCTTATTTTATTTTAAAGATCAAAGAGTTCCAGCGGGGCACCTAGGTATCATCTGCGTCGCGGAAACCCGGGACAGCGAAGTTTGACTGTGATTTGTCTTTCTTAACCATATTGAACGTACGAGTACTCGTACTGTATGATTGCCGGGTACAGTATCCCTTGGGCAGTGTGAGACAATATAAAATCCACAGCTAGGCGCGGTAGCGCAAAACGGGGACTTGGCGCTGATCAATTTGTTAAGTGATATTAAAAGATGTCTATCGCAGAGCGCTCCAAGAGAGGAAGGCCGACAATACCATATGCCATTCCAGGGGGGTCCAGCATGGCAAGCTACCGTATTGTATCTGCATGATTTGACAAAGCACCGGTGGGTGATTAGTCGGGCTTCAGTTTAAGTTTGAATAGTGCTCAGTGTTTGGGTGAATGGCTTGCTATGACCCATATTCACTCTCTCGATACTGAACAATGGCGTCACCGGAACGAAGGATGAAAGAGGAAGCCTATTTAGGAAAATCAATGATCATCAAGGGCTCTTGCGATGCTCACAAAGAGAAAAAGCGCACCCCGCCCCACGATGGCCAAACCGGGTTTATGGTACCCCGGCTCCTTGTTGCTAGGTACAACGAAGTTTAAATTGGCACTGCATCTAGCTCAACCTGGAAGCCCTAGTTTGGATTAATCTATGCGTTGCTTGGGCTCCTTGTGGAGGAGGAAGGGATGCGCTATAAGGCTGCTTGCAGTCGTGCGGGGACGGAGCTTTGCAGGAATAATAATCCTCTTAAGGGGTTGGGGGTCCATTTGGAAAAGTCCTTTCTGATAAGTAGCCTGGTGGGAAGTAGGACGAAATGGGTGGGAGGCTTTGGTGCACCACTGGTGGTATGGTCAGGTTTGGGTAGCGAGCGAATAGGACGGATTCTATGACCGTGACTGTCAATCTAACAGTCGCTGAAACATCCGGGCCCAATTGCCTTGGCACTAGAGTAGAGTAAAGTTACGGCTTTGATGCATGTCAGGGATACCCCCCCCCCCCCCCCCCAAACTTTATACCCATTATAGCCTTTCAAAGCCGAGATAGCCAGAATAGGGACATTTGGAGATTTGTAGAGTCCTAGGGCGGGCCTAATTGGCAGGTCATTACCGGAGGATTTCCAAGGATTTTCTGGGTTCCGAAATAACCTGCTGTGCTCGAGTACCCAGGCCTCCCAAGATTCTCTGTCCTGATAATTTGCACCATATGTCCCAAGTATCAAGGGGCTGAATGGCCTCATCTAAGTTCTAAGGAAAATCACTACGCTATGCATGGAATTACTCAAGATCTATACATATCACGAAGAACCACTTGTGCAGACGCTTTCGCACCATCTGTACTATATCACGGGCCCTAAGCCCCTTGCGGAGAAATAACTGGATGGGCTTTCCGGAAAAATTGTCCGCCACAGTACGGGGTGAAAATCTGAGTATGGGTTGCTAGGGAGGGACTATGTAAGGTAGAGGTGGGCTGCAGCTATGTCCTAGTTGGGATATCTCCAACTGCCACCGAACTTTTCAAGGCACTATTGTGCACCAATGCGACGGCGTATGACAACTGATCCTGCTCCCTAATGATCAATGACATTTTTGCTCTTACTCGTAGGTAGCGAGCCCATGGGGGTACTTATTATTAGCCATGAGCTCCAACACCAACATCTACATAACAAAACAACTGGAGCGATTGGACTAAGCGCTATGTCGTTGGAGTTTCCTCGCCTAGCAAGATTCGGAACTCCTCTGCATTCCCGCGTCCCTCCATGGGGATGGGGGGGCAACGGCTCGCCTCTTGCCATGTTTTTCCCCCTTTTCTATAGCGGGGGTTTTTCGACAGCACAGCACATAGCCCAAATTCTTCAGGTTTCTGCCGTACACCCAACTAACGTCGCGAGCAAATATGTTAGTGCAGATACTTCACTGACCCATCCTCCTTGTCTTAGAGACGACGTCGTGGGGGTTGGCAATCGTCGGAATTTATCTTCGGGACCACTGTGCTGGTATAGTGAGAGTTGAGTGTTTGGTGGGCCGCGGAGTGTATATTTAGCCTATTTAATTATATGAACCTTTGGAAACAAGGCCTACTGCTAGTCGAATTTCGGGGGAGTGATTACCAGCAACTCGGTTGTTTTGGTGCAGGTTTCCCTGACTCTGCTCTGAGCATAGGTTGATCCTGCCAACTGCAGGTGGGCGGGCGTCTTGGGATCTGGTATTATAGGCACATTGTCGGCCTATGCCCTACGCAAACGAGTTGAGCCACCGGAAACAACACTGGTATAATATGATACTTACCCAGCGACTGGGGTCCCCATCCTTAGCCTTTCGAGCGATGGTAGGGTGGGTTGTTTGTTGCCGATAATAATTTGAGCGCTATGAAATTGATACTACGAGAGGTTGAGTCGTCACCTCCGCCATGGGAGAATTAAGCGTATATTTTCCATGAGAGCATGACTTCCTGTCGATGGGAAAGTAAACCTTTCAGAAGTGCATAGACCCGGAAAGTGTTCAATTACGATCTCTACTCCGGCCACAAGCCATCTCTCCAGTAATAGGTGTCCCCCACGCTTGTATGGGATTCGTGCTACTCTCAGAATGAGTTTCCTTTTCTATCAAACAGCTAATATCATGGACTATCCACCTATCTATCGAGGGGTGGTAGAAATCGAAACCGTAGCTATTTGAGGTTAATTTGTATCATAGTTAGTATCTAAACCGAGTAGGGTCTGGTATGTATGGTGCCAGCAAATACACCTACCTATTCGTCCTGATAAAATTTCACCAAAGGTTTTCGCTAGGTGAATAGGAGAAATGTTTGTGAGCGCAGGTATCCCGAGAGAGTTTTGTGTGATAGAGTTTCTGGCGGCTTGATTAGGTCATCGCCCCTCAGAAATTTAGATACCAAGACTTTTCAGAGTTGTGGGGGAAGCGGGACTGTTAGTAGGCAGGTAGGATTTATATGTTTGGGGGTCGCTCTTGGTAATGATGCCAATATGTGCAGATTGAAATATCGAGTGATTGTGTATGAGAATGTGAAAATTAATTTCGGGCGAGTCTGTTTCGTGGAAATATACTACACAGTGCTTGGTCTTGGTTGATTGTTACAATAATTTGGAATATGAGACAAACGTTGCTCTGTATAATAGATATATCCCGTCATTGGTATGGCCGAAATCATTTAAGCCTAGAGGTGATGTTTGTGATAGTAGACCTTCATGCAGCATGGCCAGAAAGACGAAGAAAAAGGACGACCCCCCCCCCCCTACCCTATATACCCACAACAAAGAAATCAGATTCTGCGGTCTGATCCCACCCTTTAGGTCCGCCAAAGCAACACTCTCCGCTCTCGCGGGCCTCGGTTTAGGGTATCCTCCTCCCCTTCTACCCTCTCTCCTCCCGTATTCTCCAACCACTATCCGCTGAAGAAAAACTATCAAACTTATCCCCCCTTTGGTATTAATAATCCCGGTAGTAGAGTGTTGTATTAGGAGGAGAGAGGAGCGCAGGCAACAGGAAGGGAGCACGGTATGGAAGAACACCGAAGGGTGGGCGAGTGAGCGTCCTAGGGCACGAACGGATGTGCTAGTATAGGGCTACACACTTGGAGTTTTCACTATTTAAATGAACTTTGGCGGGCAACCTCTCCAGAGAATAGACTACCACCACATCTTTCTCCTATCATTACACCTACACGGTCGTGCCGCCGCCTCCATCATCTTTATCTTATTACCACTCGTACAGCCGTTACTACAATCAACAAAATGTGTTACCATTCCTGCCTTATGTTCAGCTGCGGCCACATCCTCCTCAGCGACCTCCCGGTGATGCTCTGCAAGGTGCAAAACCACCTCACCCGCCAAGCACACACTCTCGGAATCGCACTCGAAGTCCAAAAACCTGAATTCCTCGAGCGCCTCGTCTGTGGCTGCCAGGCCCGCCTCATGTCCCCGGACTCGCGCAATCACGAGTACCAGAGGCGCCCCTGCGACGATTGCATCCTCGCCCGCATGCAGAGCATCAAGAACCAGATGGATTTCGACCGCCTCTTCGACTTCTTCCACGCGGGGTTGGAGGAGAAGTTTTTGGCACTGCAGTCGCTGATTGCCACGGTGGAGGAGGGTTCCAGTAACAGATATTATACCGGAAAGGAGAGGATGGGGATTATTACTGTTGGGATCAGTGGGGTTACGATCAATGGGTGATGGGGATCTAGCGATTGCGGAAAAGGGTTGGGTGGTATTCGTGTTATCGTAGTGTGCGAAATAAAGCTCTCCCCCCTTTGTATTCTTTGAAGTTGTGAGGTTTGTCCGGGATTATGAGTAGCTGTTTTGGTGCGCCGGCGGAGGTGACTACTGGGTGAAGAGCTGGTCGGCGGGGCTCCTCATCCCATGTTTGTTTTCTTTGAACCGGGTAAAAATCTAGCCCCCGGGCTTAGATAAATTCTGTGAGTTATGTTCATCAGTCCTACTTAAACTTACAATGGCAGAGTAATCATGCTTGTGTTGTTGGAAAATACGAGAGATGTAGCTGTGAGCAGTTACTAGAGAATTGAAGTGACGAGGCGATGTATTCTTCTGATGGATGCTGAAACCTCTCCCGACCACCCAAGATGTCCAAGGAGCCCCTGCTATAAGAAATCCTACGGCCAGCCCCGCAAACCGACCCAGGGAGATCCCGATTGGTTCCCCCAAACCGGGGGAAATTAAGAAGCAAAAGAAAAAAAAGTTCAGTGGATTGAATCGCCCTTTTGCCTCCAAAGAAAACACAATTTGAATGCCGCGATAGGAGTAGGAAGATGATCACGGGGGGGGCATTCTATTATTCCATGACCGTTGCATCTCTGAATGGATGCCTCATCACCACATCACTACCATATCCCACCGACCCAACAACACCGATTAAAATTAAGTCCAGTGGCCTTCGCGCACTGCTTACCTGAGACGAGAAATAGAAACAATATATTATGTAGTCCGTGATTCGAGTGACTCTTTATGACGCGCTCTGCCAAGCCCACAACTCATGGCAAGAACACCGCCCCCACCATCACGATATCCCCAGGGCTATAACCGAATTACCCGTAGCCGACTCCTTGTGGGACCGATCGATCCCGGTTGGCCTTGCTATACTTTTATCGTGCTTCTGCCACACAGAAACTCCACTCATTCTCGGTTTTAGCATGGCTTAATAGTACGATCAACCGGTGGAAAATTTACGACCAATCACCTGAGGAGGCGTAGCACTGTCCAGGGGCTGAGCTGGCAACGACCACGAACAGAAGATACCACTTCCCAACCTCCCCGCAAGAACTGCTGTGGCAGTGATCTCAGCCTCGGGGGGCTTATGGTTTAGCTTTGGAGTAGGACCATGCGAGGCCTTGGGCGGGAACTACTGACTGCTCGCCTGGATAAAATGTCTTTCGGAGTTGATCGCCTGCGATGGAACCCAGGATCTCGGTACCGAGGCCGGGGGTTTTCTGCCTATTTATTTATTAATTTTGAACATCATCCTGAACGTAAGGGAGGAGAGAAGATGGGGATGAGGCGGTCGTGAGGTTGTGCGGATATTCTACGAGAAACCCGGTTGGTGTGTACCGTAGGAAGATGGCCGTACTGGTATTCACTCGTTCTGTGCTCCGGTGTGTCCACAAAAATCGGGGAAAAATGATCCTTGTCTTCACAGAGATTCGTATGGGATTGGCGGAAATTGTTTTCCGATCTACCGACACATTCGAGGACAATCCACTACGGTATCAGACACGAGTAAGCGACACAGCTAAACTACAATAACTTTAGGCCTAGCTAAGCGTATTGACAGAGATAGCGGATTGCACCAATTTTCAGGGGATTTCGCTACGGTAAGAACCCGCTGCGGGGGAGAGCAAGAGCATGGGTACGAGTGAGCGAATATGAGCATGACTCTCAGGACCCTGGCTACGACTGCTGTATCGCGTTCTTAGCGTAGGTGATTGTGGAACAAATTGCTCACGAATAATTCTCCAAAGAAGTTCCGCTCGTTGGTGGCTTGGAATTATGAGCCGATACTCCTGGAGGGAATGCCAATTTTCAAATCTTATCATCCTTCACGCAGAAGTCCGAAAGTCGTCGGTACTTGTATCATACCTTTTATTTTATCGTCTTGAATGAGCCCCAACAGATGGGTGTTTGTTATCATCACGTGACAGCGGGGTTTATCAACATAATTCGTCAATGGGGCTCCAGCAAATTGGGGAAGAAGGAGACTATGAATATCAATGTTACCTCTCAGTTGAAGGCAAACATCCAATGGTGTTGGGCTGGGCCATTGCGCTTCATCTATCAAATAAGGCAGAGGATCACCTTCTCACCCGGGGCACAGCACTCGCGCCCCGGCCAGCTGTTTCACAACGAATACAATTTTTTTACTGCAGCAGCACCCGCCAGTTGGTGGAGTGTTTTGTGTCACAACCCCGCGTGCCAAACAAGCGAGGCTGATGTGCGGCTGGGTCAGTAGGGCTATTCTGCTCCTGCCGTTACTGCCCTTCTCAAGACTCGAGAGGGAGAAGGAGATTAGGCAGCCGAGCGAGGGGGAAAGCGCAAGAGACAAACTTTTTTCCCGGCGAATCTACTCGCTTCACACTTAAAATTCCTTCATCCATCCTTCGACGTGTCGTTCTCTTCCCCTTCCGCCGTTTTTTTTATTTTTTATTTTTTTCCCTGACTTTTGCGTCCGATCCGCCAGTCCAAGGCTGTTGCAAACGCTGCTCTCCCCCCCTTTCTCACCCCTCCCCCTACTGAGGACGGATAGGAGAACGGAACCGAGATCCCCCGTCCAGTTCGCGGGATAAAACAAACACGGTACGATGGGCTTTTCGATAAGGCGAGGAGTAGCCAACCTGGTTCGACGCGGACAGCGCCTAGGTAGTCAGCTTTCCTTGAGATGTTGTATCCATTCTAACCCTCGATCGCGACTCTCATTTTGAACACGCTCTTGTTTCCCGTTTCCCGTTTCATTTCCCACCGACATTTGCAGTGTTTCTAACAGTTCGCTGACCATCTCCGTCCCAATACAGCTGGAAAATCCCGCTGTTCGGTTTGCATGACGTATTTCAAAAATGCACTCGTCAAGACTATTCCGGCTTGTAGGCACAGCTACTGCAAAACGTGCCTGCAAAAGACCTATACTCGGGCTATGAACGATCCCGAGGGCATACTCCCACCGCGATGTTGCGGTCAGGAGTTAACAATGGCCTTCGCTGGGGACTTCCTCGCAGGATACATACCGAAGGAGCTTGAGATGCCGGATTCTGGTGGTCATACTGATTTCCGGAAAAGGTACCTGGAGATATTGGCCGAGAGGACTAGCGATCCTATCTACTGTGCACATTGCAAGTCGTTGGGGAGACAAGTGTTTATCCCGCCGGAGGAGATCAACGAGGAGGAGGATTCCGCTGTCTGCAGTACCTGCTTTCAAGGAACGTGTACGCTCTGCAAGAGGAGTAACCCGCACACTTTTAGCAACCCGTGTCCAATCGATAGTGATGAGAGCAAGCAAGAGATCAGGTACCAGCGATTGTCTGGTAGGGCTGGATGGAGGTGCTGTGAGGGGTGTGGAATGATGGTATCGAGAGATGTGGGGTGTGCCCATGTGGTGTGCAGGTTTGTTGAGATTTTTATCTTGGTGTTGGTGTCGTCTGGATTTCCTGGCTCTGCTGACGCCATTGTCAATCGATAGGTGTGGACAGGACGTCTGGCTTGCATTTTAATCGAAACAACTTAACAAGCGAAGCATTTCGAGAGGGTTTTTTTTTCCCTGTTAAAATCCTCGTAGAATCGGTTCGATAGTGCGCAGCGGGGACTAGGGCCGTTGCTTCCCACCCTCCGCATCATCTACGCCTGGCGAACCCCCCATAATATCCCAGACTGCTTCCGGAAGACGCACTGCAGCGGGAAGGTTGTTTCTAACGGTGTCTGTGCAGGTTTTTTTTTACGCTATATGTATGAGATGGATTATTTCATTGTTTAATGACATTCTTGTTTCTGATTTGGGTGGAATGGTTGGATTGATTTATCGTTACAGGGAGTTTATCTTGGGTTTTAGTCCTTTGCATCCACTATTTCGTTTCTTAAAGTTTGGTTTCCTAGTGTTGGCTAGGATGCAGTTATCTTTCCCTTCCTCTGAAAAGCGGTTGACTGGTGTATGGTGGTCTTTGGGTGATTTTGTGTGCGATATTTTGAGGAGTGGGTTTTCTTCGCAGATATGGTTCTAGAACTGCGCCATTCGAGAGCTACCGCAAATTCTATGCGATTTCCTTTGGGTCGTTTCATTGGCCTGTCCGTTTCCTCTAGTGAGCTTGTGAAGCATCTGTAGCTCTATATTTTCTATGTGAACTATCTGAACTTGTTACGGGAGAGGATAGATTCTGTGGAAATAGGTCTAACGTGAAACCCTTAACGGGTATTTTGCATATCCTAAGAGCTGGTGTACTATTGCCGTACTGTCGGGTCAAAAATCCGGGACCGTATCTGGAGGGCTTGATTTATGACGGCCTGCTATGGCACTGTCATTGAATGGGGAAATACGAGGTTTTGTGCACGAGATCCGGTACCGGGACTATCTGGTATTGTCCCGGGAAACGAACACGTTGCGACACGCCATAGATTTTAAGGTTGAGCCGCATCCACACCGACTAAATACGCCAAGGGAGCCAAGATTTTCCGGGACTGGCCGTCAATAAATCTTACCGCATGATGTCATGAATATAGCAAGAGTTTGAGTTGAGATTCTAATAGAATACTGCATCGTCCTCCTAGAGCATATCAAAGCGAAAATAAGTGCTAGGGTTCTACCAGAAGCCAGCGATATGATCTTGATGGGCTGCTGGCTATCAAATTCATAGGGGAGGTATTCCCGGGTTATAATGATAGTCCTGGATTGCGACAAGGTCACCTCTGACGTCAGTTGTTTGTGAGGAAAAAAACCCCTACTACTCGAGTATATTATAGTCCTTGATTTTTACCAGTTTGTTTCTGCGTTGAGCCTTCCCTGCCTCTTTTCCCCTTTCATTCCTTTGACCTTTCTCTCAAGCACTCGTTTGATACCCGTTCTTGACTTGCAAAATGGCGTCGTTTTTATTGCTTTCTGGGCTTGCACTGCTAGCACTTGCTACTCCACCTCCAAAGGGTGGTAATTCTCTACGGTCTCGCACCGTCAGCGACACCCTTACTAACCTCCTAAACAACCTCCAGGATGGGGTTAGTGCCGACGACATCAAGGAGGGCATATTACCGGACTTTTGGAGTATTCCCGGAACGGGGGAGATCACCAGGGAGCTTGGGTTGAACGAGACGGGGATTCGGGCTTTGCCGTTGGAGTTTTTGAACATTCCGTTTGTTTACCCCCCCCCCCCCCCCATTCTTCTTGGGATCACGGGCTAACGAGTGATTTAAACATAGTGGATACGCAAACTATACTTCGCAAGGATGGAATCTAAGAGTCCATGGGATGGCCTATAAACAGCCACTCTCCGGCCCGGGGGTGGTGTCCAATCGTACACTGGATAAGGCGGCAAATAAGTTCTTGCCCGACTTTGACGTTAGCGAGTTGCAGCCCCATGAGCAGGACAATGCTAGGAACTTGACTAGCGCGATACTGTCGTTGCCGCAGGAAGGGGAAAGGCCGTTATTTACACTTGACGTCTCGGACGGGCAGGACTTCCATAGTGCGTGGACTGGGGTTGTGGAGTGGGCCAAGGCGGTGGATTCGAGGGGTAGGGGGTTTGGTGAATGATTTTATTTGTAAAGAGTTCATGGGCTAACTAAGTGAGGGATCAGGTGAGATCGACGGCTTTGTTCAGCTCCCAACGAATAGTGAGAATGACCTCCCGGATGGGAATGCCACTAGGAAGGTGGTTGAGCTGGATGTTCATACTAACCGGACTAATAGTGAGTGGTCCATAGTGCCCTGGGGTGCTGAATGTGCTAATGTGTTGATTCTGCAGCTGGTAATGCAACTGCCTATCTCGTACCTAGAGATGGCATTACCATCCTCTCAGACATCGACGACATCCTCCGTGTCACAAAAATCTACCTCCCAAAAGAAGGCCTCCTAAACTCCTTCGCCCGCGATTTCGTCCCATGGATGAACATGCCTGAAATTTTCGCCGAGTGGTCCCGCCAGCACCCCGACTCCCCCTACCACTTCCACTATCTAACCACAACCCCAGAGCAAGCCACACGTGTCTACATGGACTTCATTTATAAAACCTACCCCCTCGGCTCCTTTGACACTCGTCCCCTTAACTTTACGACAGTAGACCAAACATTCTCTGTCCGTAGGACCCTCCTCGACAAAATCTTCCAAACATTCCCAAACAGAAAGTTTATCCTCATCGGGGATACCACGAATAACGACGTCATGAGCGATTACCCAGAGCTTGTGTCTGCCTTTCCTGGCCAGGTGCAGTGCATCTTGCTGAGGAATACCTCCGCAACAGACCCGGACAATAAATTCCCGTATAATACGAAGGGATTCGAATCGCTGAAACAGGACCAATACATGTTCTTCACTACACCCGATGACCTCAGAGGATTGGATTTTGGGAATGGGGATTGTAGGAATGCGAGTGCACGGATGGGAACTGTGGACTTTAGCTGGCAGGGATTGTCATTTAAGAAGAGTGCTGCTGGGGGTAGGGCTAGGGGGAACACGTGGGCAGCCCTGATGGTTATGGTTGCTTTCGTGGTGTTTCTGTAGGTGATTGGGGTGACTCATGGAAGAGGACGGGGATTTTTATATATACCCCGCACATACGGTATGAGGGATGAGGTGGATGCATGTATGTGCATATCATATCATACCGGTGCATGTTTTTTTTGATTCCTTTCCCTGGATATCCTAATAGCGTTTGAAGTGGATTGCATATAATTATGTTGGGTCAAATGAAACTTAATGCTAGCTTATCACTTTTGGATGGAGGTGTAACATAATATCGTATGCAAGGCGACTGTGATCACCCTCGCCGAGATAATCACAGGGGAAAGACCGTTGTTTTGCGTTTTAAAGGACCAACTTAAACCTTTCCCGGGGAGATGGTAGACAGGGGTTGGGGCTGTTTGTGCTTTTGGAGATATGGCGGGGGTGGTGGTCCTACCCCGGCATCACAGTAGTGTTGAGGGCGAGTGATTGTGCGCGAGTGCTGCTTGTCCTGGACGAGAGCTGGAGGATGACTCAAGGGGTGCATCTGCAAGAAGAAAAAAAAGCATCGGGAACGCTTCCCATCGCTGGGGGTGGGTGTTTCGTGGGGTATGTATCAGTGATTGCTTGGATCTGGGTATTTGACGGTAGACCCAACTTCCGGTACCCGAAGAGCAGTGGCTCTTTCAGCCCTTCGTACTCGAGTGAGTATTTTAGCCCCCTTGGGCGGGGTGTGCACTACCTCCTTGGGGGGGAGGGGGGCTGTGATGTGGTGTCTTTCTGAAGGTTAAAACAATGGGGCTGTAAGTAGTTTTAGCACAAATGAATAGGTATATCTATAGAAGATTTGATCGAACCAATTCGCGGGGCTGGAGATCCACTACCGCTGCCGCCCACCCCTGGGGGCTAAGAGGTTGAAAGAAGAAGAAAAACTAGTACCTGAAAACCGGCTAGGGGAGTGCGTAGGTTGTCTCTCCGTTCTGTCCGCCTGGTGTTCCTTCTGCTCTTCAAATCCTCGATATAAAAAAAGAAAGAAGGGAAAGAAAAGGTGGGAACGCAGTTCTCCTTGGAAAAAATACAGTATGATACTGCAAACTTGATCTTATCCCCCTGTTCTGGTCGGGATCCGGTGCAAAGCGGTCACCGGGGAGATCTAACTTGGGATAGATGGCCAAATTGTTAGCCTGCTGCGACCAGATGGTTGGGATTAGGATGGGGGTTATCAGTGGTATGACCCAAGAATCCAAGATCGAGTGAGAGGGTGGTGATTGGTGGAAGAGAGTTGGACGGATCTGGGGGAAGCATGGCATAAAAAAGGGTGGGTGAGTGATGTGTGGTGCATATGTTTGGAGACTTGCATGTAATAGCATCTGTTCTGTCCTAGCGGCCAAAACATTCACTTGGCCGATAGGGTAGCTATTTGGTCAAGCGGGTGCCCCTCCCTCCAGGTGGCTCATGTATAATACTAGGTAGGATATGCTGCGGTGTTTCGGGAACCGGAACGATTGAACCTCACACTAAGACGTCTTGAATCTCCCTCATTGGATAAAGGGGGGTATTGCCCCCCAAAAAACTGGCTTTCGGTCCTCCGCTGGGACAAATAAAAAGAAAAGTATAACGGACTTACCGGGAGAGGCTACTCCAATGCCCCAGCATGGGGCACAATTGTTCCAGTCCTTACTATGTACAATAACCAACCAGCCAAATAAGAGTCTGACAGGCAGTGACTTTGTGATACGCAGGGGTAACTTAGCATGCGGAAGAATGAGCAGTTCCGTTGCTAAATCTCCAACCGCTCATTATCAGTCTAGTGTTTGGCTGGCTGGGCCTCGCAATCAAGTGTATTCCATGTACTCGATGGATAGGCTGGATGTCTTTCTCATTGATTGACCTCAATGCAAAACCGCAAGCCAGATCGGGTGGCTTTCGGTTTATTCAATTAGTGGGATATCCCAGTCGCACCAACTGGCCTCATCCTCCTCGGGTACCTGTTGATATCTCCCCTTGGCCACAGAATTATTGGGAAACTTGAGTGGGGACTTCTCTTTCCTCTGTTGCCTGCTCTGGGAGGGGGGGACGGCGGGGTTAGGCTTTCTATAATAAGTTGTAATACTTATCATATGGGCTGGTGGAGCATATGGATTTCCTACCTTCCTTATCACGTAACTCTATGGTGTGGCAAAGCGACTTTTTCGCAAAAAAAACAAAAACATTTGGTATTCCCTGGTTTCTCAGGGGTAGTAGCTGGTCCGCCCCCGGATTAGGAAGGTGGGGATCTGCATCTCTCATCCGTCCGCAGGATACAAGAAAGTATGATTTGAGTATTCTAAGAGAGTGATATTTCCCCTGGAACCTGTCTCGAAAAGATGAAAAACTAGCTTCAAACCTATCACCTCTCAATAGCACTAAGATAGACGAGCAGAATGCGTTCTGGCACTCATGGCTAGTTACACACAGCCTGCGAGGGTAGTGGGAAACTGAACAAGGGTGCAGAACAATGTGTGCCGGTAGATCGGAACTAGGTACTCGGGTAGTGGGGCCGTGTGTGGTGCAGTCAGGAATTCCCTACTTTGGCAAAAGGGGCGAAAGAACTAGAACAATGCGCTCGAGTGTGAGAGAGTTGCCCAAAGGCCGGAGGATGATCGGTTTGAATCCCGTGTCCGGGGGGGGGGGGGGTATTATAACGGATGCTCCCGGGTGGCATTCGGAATACTTTTTTATATACTCTGCCAGCTGTGTCACCATACTAAGAGATGGTTATTGGGAGGGATTGTATTCTTCTGTCCTTGCCTAGAATTAGCTAGGCATTGTGGTTGGGTTTTTTTCAAAAAAATTGTCGCTGTTCCATTGGTATAATACTTGTATAATATCTTTGGTGATTTTTGTAGGTATTACAATAAACCCAAATAAATAAATATAAATAAAAAAATAAAAAATAAAAAGGTATGATATTCGTGTATGATCCTCTGTGAATTTGAGTTTTAGGACTCAATACCGTAGCCCATAATTACAGGAAATTGTTGTCACAGATCCATGGAGAGGACTAGGGCTGAGCATCTTGCGAAGAAATGTACCCCTTCTGGAAGCCATGCTAGGTATGCTACTGCAGTTTCCCTTCCTTTCCTACCAAAATCCTTAATAGCTATCACCGTCTTTCTATATATTTTGTCCGGTGAGTAGTATCTAATACGAAAGGTGCGGTTTGTGCTGTCTTTGATGTATTGTTGTACCGGTATTGTTGTTATGAGTGCTCCTCGCGTTGGCTATCTCCACAATCCGGGTCTAGGTCAGCCGAGGCGGCGAGCCAAATCGGCTAATTTGAGTCGGAATCACGAGTAAATAGTCGGGCGTCGGGGTCTAACTTGGCCCGTTTGTTTTGGAGCAAGCTATGAACGTTGATCGTCTCCTGCTGCATCCGATAAGCCCAGGGTGGTAGAGTGGGGATTGGTGGAAGACAGGGAAAAGGCAAGGGATGCTGACCGTTGTTGGTGGGGGAGGTGGAGCAATGTGCTCGTACAGTAGACTGATTGCACCTGTGGCGAGATTGGCCCCCTCAGCGAGATTTGTTCGCAACCACCAATCAGCATATCACAACTGACTTGGCATGGGCTTATTAAGGGAAATCTCGTTGAGGGGGCCAATCTCGCCACAGGTGCAATCAGTCTACATGAGTTGCTGTCTTGAGGTGCCGTATGGCTAAACTTGGCACGAGACGAACAGGGGTATTTATAGGCAAAAAGTGAATTCGTCCAAGTATTTGTACCAGTAGGGAAATAGGAGCATACTCGAGTACTTGTCCCCGGGGGTTGATAAAAGTCGGGCGCACCACTATTACATTTGTATGGCAACTAAACCGGATTAGGAATTTTGAGTGATATCTGGTGAGGATTTTTTGGCGTCGGCAAGAAGTCGGGCGCGTTCCAAACGGAGAACTGGCTAGTGTTACACCCGAGCACTTGTAGTTGTATCGTACTCGTACTCAGTAAATGATCCTTGTTTGCCCCCCCGGTGCAGTCCGAGACCACGAGCACCAGATTGCAGTATCATGCCCGGCAATTCAAAAAGTGTCCGGGACACCTTGGCGCCAAGGCACCCGGATAACTAACTTCATGAATTTCCATGCATTGCGTCTGTCAATCAAAACCTACCCCCCCAACCCGAAGTTCTTGGGCATACCATACTGAAATGCTAGCGTTCGAGAAAAAATTTAAGCACAATTTCTCTGGTAATTCTGCAGGGGGGCCCACCTCAGGCTCCTTAGAGACCCCCATGTTATGTTTACTTTAATAGTGTGTTCGAAGTCAATCACTGGAACTATCTTGCGGTGGCTGTTTGATCGAGATGCGCGACATCCTCAATTCCGACCTCAATCACGGCGAGGACCTCCTGGATGACCTTAGATGGAGGGGAAAACCAGAGATCCGTCTGATTTACTATTCGGATAATTTCGGTAGAGGAGATGGATCATACCTCAGGAGGGGCGGGTTTTCGTTGTCTATGGCAAACTGGGACATCTGGCTACTAGATTTATCTCGCTTGTTGTGGGTTGGGCTCCTAGTCCGTTCGTCTACTATTTTGTGCCGGGATAGTAGAACTGAAGCATGAGTACAGTAATCTCCCTTACTTCCCTTATTGAACTGGAGTACTAGTAAGTTGGCCGTGCTCTGCCGCCTATATGGTGCGAGGGCAATGCTAAGACTTCCCCCAAGCTAATAACACTGGGCGTTCCATTGTTGAAAAAAATGCCTTGTCCAGCCTTACGACGTCACTGCGGGCAAAAACCGTGACCGTGCTATGGGTAGGTTTCAACCGCGAGGGCAGTATCCCCTGCCACTCACCCCCCCTTTCCCCTCCTCTCAGTTACCCTCCTCCCCCTCCTGTACTAGCACACCTCATCGCGGCCGACTCCCCTCCATCTACTCGTGCCAAGGTTGCGGCGTGCGGCCGCAACCCCCGCATGTTCGCTGGCTCACAACCGGGGCCACTCTAAAGAGTGCCTGACAGCTCAACGCAAATTTACAGCTCAACGCAAATTTGTGGCTT
>Ga0307509_10006340_pt1 | contig 15963 bp, 21 predicted proteins | sample 10_EM_MG_FD_202245 | JGI IMG/M metagenome (GOLD analysis project Ga0307509, IMG submission 202245) | Populus trichocarpa ectomycorrhiza microbial communities from riparian zone in the Pacific Northwest, United States - 10_EM | ecosystem: Host-associated > Plants > Roots > Unclassified | place...
AGGGGGCAATGGCAGGATAACCCGAGAGGAAGGCAGGCCAACAGGAGGTGGGGGAACTGCAATAAAGGTGTGGCATAGTAGGGTGAAGACAGCAGTTAGAAGGAACACTGGAACAACCACCTAACATCTCTCTCCGCTTTGCCATTTCTTTTTCCATTTTTTATTTTTTCTATCATATATTTGTTGTTAAGGTACAAGAAATCGCATGCAGCGCTAGCCATGGCCAAAACAACCCCCAAAACCAAAACGTACTAACAAAGGCACCATCCGGCACCAAAACTCTTCAACTGGGGTCCGTACCGGTCCCAGGCCCACATACGGGCACAAAACTAAACAAATAAATTAAAGAAAACCCTTCTCAAACCAGCCGACCCCATGAAAAACAAAGCAATTTAACCTAGCTTTCCTGAAACGACATAAAGTACCCAATGGTAACTACATTAGAGGAGGGGGAAGGAATAGAGGAAGCAGTGGACGTCAGGCAGGATAACATGCCCGGGGGAAAATCTGTAGCCTTAGACTTCAAGAAGCGGGCGATGGTGCCCAAGAGGGCAGCTGAGGACCAGAAGGGAGCGTTGGGGCCAATGTACAATACCCCCTGAAGGTGGCGGGTCCTGGCAGGCTCCTTCACGGTGCAGTGAAGGATGGCATGCTCGAATGTCTCCGGGGCACTCTGGCATTTGGGGCCGGTGACGGGGCCGTCGTTATCCCAGGAGGGGTGGGCGCAGAGGTAACTCTTCCCAGATCTCATCTGGTGAAGGCGGCCTGCGGACAGCTTGTTCAGGCCCATAAACCGGTGGGGCTTGAGCGAGGGGCGGTAAGGGTTTTGGGCTGGGTCTGGCGCGACCTTGTCCCTTTCCTCTATGAGGAGGTTCTTGCCTTTGAGCTTGAGTTGGGTGTAGGAGCGACCCGGTGGGGGCACCGGGTAGGCCTCGCAGAGCAAGTGCTGAGAGCTGACCGGCAGGGGGGTGTGGCCATCGGGGCCCTGGAGGAAAAGCATGGAGTGCGGGAGGGCGTCCAGGGGCAGATGTGCCCTGTTTTCGAGGGCCGTCTTGGCTGGCACCACGGGAGGGGTAGACGGCTGCCCGCCTTCCTCGCAGACAGGACCCTATGGTCCGGTGAGTGGCGGGGTAGACGGCTGCCCGCCTTCCTCGCAGACAGGACCCTATGGTCCGGTGAGTGGCGGGGTAGGGACAGGGTCTGCACCGAGGCGGGAAGCCTTGCCACTGCAGGGTTACTTTCCGGGGGGGAGCACAAAATCCTAAGCTGTGCTAGGCGGCGCTTGTAAGCGAGAAGAAGCTCGAGCGGAGGGAAGCAGGCCTCGATGGCTAGAATGTCCCTGCGGGTGCACACGAACCAATTTGTCGTCCATCTTTGGACCTTGTGGAGAACACAGAGAGCTTCCTAGTCATGTGGACGGTGCGTGTGAAGGCATCCGCGCCGTAGCTGAGGATCAGGAAAAGGAGGAAGGAGGCCAGTCTATGCAGAGGAAAGGAGGGAGGCCAATCCCTGGAGGGGATAGTCTTTTGACCGCCACGAAGGCCGCCTGGGCCTTGGCAAGCCTCTTGACGAAATGGGGGGTAGTGGAGATCGAGGGGGTGTACCAATAGCCCAGCCACCTGACCTCTAACTTGGGCTTGAAAACTGACCCATCAAGGTGGATCGGAGTATTGGATATCGCATCTCTGTCCCTATTTGTACGCCAGTGGATGAGCTCCCTCTTAGGGATTGAGAAACCTACCCCCACCCTGACCCCTATAGCCTTCAGCCTGGCGTATTGCCTCTGTAGGATCTGGATGTTGCGCCGATAAGACGCAGATGACACCGTGAGACCGAAGTCGTCCACGTAAGAGAGGGAGAGACCATGGGGGATCTCGCAGTGGAGGTGGGAAACGTAAATAACAAACAAGATTGGAGAGACCAGGGACCCCTGGGGGGTGCCAACCGAAACCGGGGTGAACACCTTGGGGGACCCCTGGTATAGGAGCCAGGATGACCTGCCAGACAGGAAGGACTTGGTCTAGACACAAGATACGGGTTGACCCCTTTGGCTCTAAGCATGCTGCAGAGGGTGGAGGGCTTGACATTGCCGAAGCCCCCTTTTATGTCTAGAAAAAGTGTGGAGACCTTCCTCCCGGCCATCTGGAGGGTTCTCACTTCGTGGGTGAGGGTAGTGACTGCGTCCGAGGCCGAGAGACTGGCTAGCGAGCCACACGGCATAGGAGAGGGGCTTTGTGGCACCACGGCAGGGAGCTAACCAGAGCCGAGTGCGGGCCTCACAGAGGCCGGAAGTATCGTTGTCCTTCTGGCCCTTGGAGTAGCCATCTCGAACGCCGACTGGAGGGAGCGGGTGGGTGAAGGGGGTGGCGAGTTGACTTGATCGTCGGCGGACGTGTCCATTCTCCGGTTGGCCATTGGCATGCCCTATATCTACAAGTTGCCTCTGTACTCGCCTGTACTGCGCACATTACGCATTATAGCCTCCCACGTCCTAACTCCCTTCCTGTTGCTACCTCCAAATTACATTCTTCCATTGTCCTTCTTACTCCGCATTACCACCTTTCTTTCCCTATTTCATCTTCGCACACTTTCTACCTCCTCCCCATAATACATGTTCTATTTTATCTCAATTCTCCTCTTTACCCTGTATACCCCTCCTACTTGTCCTGCCTTCCCTCGGCATCTCCCTCCTTGCTTTTGATCTGGCTTTTTCCCACCCCTTCTCACCCCTCTCATTTCCGTACTCACCCCATATCCCCCTCCCCTCTTACCTACCTGATTGAAGAATAGAAACTACCTTTTACATCCTTCGCCTCTATATCTATTTTCCCACCATACCTTTTTATCTCATCCTTGGCAGACTCCCAAATGTGACCTGATATATACACACAGGCTTTTCCTTCTTTTTTATTCTCTCTGTCTACCCTTTCTTTTGCACTCCTCTTCTTCCTTCCCTTCACCCTATCCCTCCTTCCATATACCCTTTCCCCCACCTTAAGTTCTTTCTCTCTATTTCATTCAAACTTACTAGGGTTGATCATCTCCACTTCTGACCCATTCTCTTTTTGGGAATTCTCCTTTTGTATGTATTCATTTCTTCTTCAGACTTCCCCCTCTCCTCTCCAACTGTTTCTGTGCCACTCAGAATCCTGCTTGCTTGATACCACCTTGCTGGCAGGAGACACTGCACTCGACTTGTGTCCCAGAACCAAGCTATGAAGCATGGAGAATATGTAAATGAAAACAATATATGTGAAGGAAATATAATTTGTTCTCAGTTATGCTTTGCTAGATTATTGAATCGATATACCTTGGGGGCTACAGTCCTGGCACACCCAGCACCCAGTGGTCCCTTAAAACTGCTATGTCCATCACGGAAGACTAAATCTCCTTTTTTGTATTACCCAACTATTCTTAACAGATATGTCTTGTAGTTCCTCATATGGCTTTTATTGTAAAATGTATATAAAGAATATTAAATATAGAACCAGAAAGGTTCTTGTCAATTGCGAGTTGTATGCAGGGAAATTATTCATAACCGTTGTTTTTCTTTTTTACACAAGAATACCTACAAACCACTATCTTTTATATCAGGCGCCCATGGCCTCAACAATATCTCTTTCAACCTCTCAATCCACTCATTCCAGTTACCCTACAACATTCCACCCTCTCAAGTCTATTTCAACCCGTACATTCCATTCTATTAGAATTATTTCCTTTTTTCCATCTTATTTCATACAATCTGCTGAATTTCCACATCCTATTTTAGCGGTAATAATCAAGCATACCATCCTTACCTCCAACATTCCCACCCATTCCTGACAACTCTAAGGAGCCATATAAAAAATATTGGCCGTCTTATTACACAACCTGCCTGTGACGGTCATAGGAAATCAAGTGTGTCATAAACAAGAAGAGAAACACAAAAAAAAGATAACCCAAGACAGACAATAACCCATCATAATAACTAGTTACCCTAATTGTCAATCGCTTGTAGAATATCTTTCTCAACTGACTTGTAGGCCTAATGTACAAATATGTTCATAATGTGTATCTTGATGTACGCGTTTTGTCATAATGTCAGATGTCATCTGATTTGTGGAGAGGTATTTAAGTTCCACCAATTTTAGTTTGATGCATTCAGGTTCATTATAATACTTAATTTCAATATGTTTGCTGAGTTTGGATGCGGTAGTTGAAGCTTGTGTTCTTGAAGAGCTTACTTGGACATTGATTATGACAGTTGAATAGCTGGGGTACAGGTTTTTGTTTGTAAGATTTCAAGATAAAATTATCGGGCATAATAGCTGCACCTGAGCCTCTGAATAACCAACACACTCCGCCTCTGTTGAAGACATGAAAACTAGTGACTGTTTCTTCGGTTTCAATGAGAGTAGAGCATGGCAAACAATAAAATCATCACTGGAAGTACACTTTGAATCCCGCTCATATTCCAAGAAGTCTTAATTGGTATAGCCAATCATTTCTTCTTGATTGTTTCTTTTCTAAACTAATCATGTCAAGATTGCAGTGTGCGGCCGCAACCCCAGGATGTTCCCTAGCTAAAGTCCTAGGGCACTCCTACAGAGTGCCTACCAGCTCAATATAAGATTGCTGCTCAATATTACTTTGTGGCTCAACATCACTTTGTTTCTCAACAGGGCTTTGTACTGTCATATAATATTTTAAAGTAGTATTTTATTATACCTCTAATCCTGTAAAATAACATGTTACTTCATGGCCTTAAAAATAACGCTGGAAAACTTCTTCTTATATGCTTGAAGAGTAGCCCTTACCATTGCCTCGGCCTTGGCCTGAGGCTTTGATATGGCTATCAACCTAGCATTTACCTCTTTTGCTTTTGACTTAATCTTGTCAAACAATAGTTTACGCTCAGCTTGTAGCGCTCTTTCCCTAGCATTTTGTGCTTTACGTAACTGTACCTGAGCTTTATCTACCTCAGCATCCGCTCTGCTTTTAACCATTTGACTGCCCTCAGAGGCATACAAAACTTCACCTTTCGCTACCTGCCGTCTGCTTTGTGCTTGTCGTCTTGCATTCCTTAGCTCATCAGCCACTTGTGTATGTTCCATATGGTCCATAGCCAAGGCACCTGACTGGGCCCATGTCAATCTGCATTAGAGTATAAGCTTCAGCTTATGTTGGACACTGGGTGATACCTGTTTGCATCAGCAAAAGATATTCTACCTTATGTATTACATACATATCTTCCTATATCCTCTGGTAATACCATCCCTTCCTACCCCCCCTGTGCCTCTTATATTTCCTTCCTTTTGTCAAAGCCCACAGGCCTTCAGGAGCCTCAAAAGATACTCCCGGCGTCGTCTATCCCCTGCTTTGGTCTGAGTCCCCTAGCTTACTCTACCGGGGAAGGTGTGTTGCAACACCGACCCCTGTTCTTTTTTGGGTTCTTCCCCTTTGGCCATGTTGGCCATTGTGCGGCTGATTTGTGCTTATGTACGTCCGGAAAAACCCACCCCTGTCTGGTGTGCTTGTCACATTTGGCATGTTCCCTCCCCCTTGATTTCTCCGTTATGGACTGCGTCCCCTGGAGTCCCCTGGAGTCCCCCTTGAGCTGTTCTTCATGCTATTGGTTTCAGTCTACACCTACCAACATTCCTTTTTCCCTTCACTTGTCCCACTTCCGACTGTTCATTTTGGTCTTTCTATCGTCCTTTTCGCGACCTCTTATGATTCGCTTTATCTTTATTTCTTGTATTACCTTTGGCTTATTCTTGGTTACTATATGTCCCATTTCGCATCTCTTTTGCACTGTTCTTCCTCTCCCTATTCACAAATACAAGAACTTACTTTTGTACGAAAACTGTTCAATATATCCTATTAAAGGTTTCTAAATCAATCCGACTATTTACATACTACGGTTTCTTCTCTATTTCAGCTGTCTCTGCTACTAGATGTGTTATTCTCATAATTCGTTTGATGCCAACCACTATCTCGGTTGTTCCATTTGCGCCTCTAGTGGTTCCAACTGTGATGGTCACTAGTCCTGTAATATCACTGCGCTTCCCCGAATTCTCAACATAGAGTCTATCTACTAATAGAAGTTTATCCAGTAAACAAGTTGTTAACTCACGAACTTTCATTATCGATAACAAACGAGCTGGATACAAGCCTTTAATACTCCGTAAATACTTCTATTGCCCGAATCCACCGATATCCAATCGTTCCTACGGCACCCAGTTGACCTCCAAGGCTGAGTGCCTGTGGAGCGGAGAAGGTGCCAAGTCACCGCGTGTGCATCCTGAACGTTCTCTACCCAGACAGGTAAAAGCTGACAAATCTCGACTCGGAAATGTTTAACTGCCTCTATCTGAACCTCACGGCCCATAGACGATTTCTGCTGATCATAATCTAGTAAAAGGTCTGGCAGGTTTCGCAAAATAATATTCAATTGCAAAATGTTTTGGACAGTTGGCGCCAACCCGCTTAGTTGTTTGGTTACTGATCCGAACTGGCGTTTGTGTTGTTTTTTATGTAGTTCGTTCTAAATGGGACGTGGTATACTTGTCTCCAAATTCGTTTGATGAATTTTGAAGCAGTCCAAGTCTAGCATAGGTTTGTAGTATTTGATGACTGGCATCGTTCCTATTTCACCGACGATAGCCTTCCTTGATCATTGTTTTGTGACTTATCTCTCCCGATTCAGTAGAATACATTTGAATATTCCCAAAGTGCCGTACATGGTCTCCGAAGTGACTCAACAGATGTATCTTAACAAAGTTAAAGTCCACATCTTTCTCATATATATCAGCAACAATGCCATCTAAATCGTGACGTTGTTCATCTGCAATGCGGCGTCTTTTGGCTACAGTCGCACCTGAAAGGCGGTGTTGATTAAGTACTTCACTATTTTCACCCAAAATCCTGGTAGTAACCTCTCACACTTTCCTTGCTGTGGACTTATCTTTTCGGTACTCCTTAGAAACGTCTTTGTGATCATGAAAGTCCTTTAGGTACAGTTTGAGGTATTGAATCATCTCATCGGTATGGCTTTTGTATGGGACATAAGAGTAAAGTCAACAATTGACCGGACACAAGTCACAGCTTGAGTGGATATGGGACGTTCCACGACACTGGAACAACATAGTGAGGCCGCAACACACAGTAGTACAACTTTAACTAGATTTTACATCTGTTTTCCAGTCCACTAAGAAATCCGACTATACTCTTTGTTCGATGCACAATAACCAGGATAAACACCTAAACTCTTCGAGATAGCATCGAATCTTTGCAACTGCTTGTACATCTTTGGAAATCTGATTATCCATTTCATAAAGTGCGTTTCAAATATTCCACGCTACACAAGAGGGTGAATATCTGGTTTAGGCAAGTCAGATTGCTGAATGTTCAGAAGCCCCCAAAAGACGCTTGGAACCAATTTGAAGCCACAATGGCTTAATTGTCTCCCAGGTTGCTGGTCGCCATCTGTGTATGGGTTGAAAAGGTATTCGTATTTTTTCTGTAATCTCGCTTGGCCATAGAACGTCTCAAATGGGATCCTAACTGTTCCAGTTGAACCTCGCAGACAGCGCATTGATTTTGGTGAATGCCGTGTAAGGTGACTTGTCCAAGTGATCTGCAATCCAAGCTGAGAGACGTAGAAAACACAATCGGAGCTTTCCATGGCGCATTCCATCTCGAGTCCGGAGTCCCCCTATAGCCATTGGAGCAAAGATTGCTTCTATCAAATCATAAAGAGGGTCCTTGTTGACTTGCCTTTGCCGTGCATCTCTTGCGGCTATATCAAGTATCATTGGGGGGACCGGCAAAAGCGCTACAACGACAGTTGCGTGTGTTCAAGGCTTATTCCTTGGTCTCGACAGGATATTACAAATGGTCATGTACATTGGTCAGGCTTTCTTATCTGACATCCGAGGCACATATAATTGGTACAAGTGTCGCTCCATCTGACAATCTATGCTTTGTTGGGTATCAATTTTGTATCCTAATATACGGTAAAGAAGTACCGCGGAATGTCGCATCTGAACATACATGCGTTGCCCACCACTAATCTGCCGTGTGCATCTCCGAATAAACTTGCTGTGGTAGTTCTTCACAATTCCATTTCTTTACAGGGGCGTAAACCATATCTTCAGCCAAACATTTTTGACCCAGTAGAAATCTTGCGCATCCAATTGCATCGCGGAAAAAGAATCGCTGTCTCAAGGAAGTTTCGTCTGATTCCTCACCATCCCGAAGTTCCTTTTTTCCGTTAGAATGAGACGATCTACGCATACATTAACTTACAGCTTTTCTAAACTATACAAACTCCTCTTTCCAGCGCTTTATCCCCATACCTGATTCCAACTGATCAGGAGTATCAAAGAGCCGATACGCAGATTTATGAGTACTATCCTCTGGCCCCAAGTCCTGCTTCAAATATTTATCGATGTTGTCCTTTCGTACCTTCGCCTCAATAAACCACTGGGCCAGCTCAAAGTCAGTCTTGTTTTTGGATGGTAACCGCATCTCATCTTCAGACTGTTCGTGCCGTATAACATCTCTTAGCGACCGCCCTGCAGTCGGATGTTTAGTCGGTATCGGTAGTTCAACCTCAGGTGTGCTTTCCTTGGTATCCAAAAGATTCAGGCTTTCCACATCTGGATCCACTTTGTTTTCATCAAGATCAAGCTCATTTTCGCCGGTATACGGTTCAATTCCGGTGAATTCATTTTCTAGTAAATTGGAAGTGAGATCAAAGTTAGCTGCTGGCTGGGGTATTTGTTCCGAATGTTCTTCATCGCAAATAGGCTGGTCTAATGTTCCCCGACTCTGGACAAGCCGGAATGCTTCGTTTCTGTATTGTTCCTGTACCATGTACTTGAATTGTATTTTCTTCTGCAGTATGGGCATCGAGACCCCTGTGCCATTCAATTAGGAATTGAATTAGTTGACCAACAGTACAAATGGGAAGCGCAGAAATTAAACTAACTCTGCAAGACTGATTCACTTGGTACCTGAACGCAACTGGTAATGAAATAAGTATTTTCTTAATCGAAACTGTATGGAAGATAGGAATTGTGTACGAAGGTGTGCAAATGGGACGAAATTCGTCTTGCAGTATTCTTAGGAAATTGGGGGTAGATCAAAGGATAGAAAAAGATGGAAAATTTGAAAAACTTGAAACCCTTTCAGGGTGTGTTGTATAGCCTGTAACCGGTACCTTTGCGTATCCTTCAAGGGCCAACTGCACTGTTCTGTCTCACCTAGCCCTGACCGAGATGGTGTGACAGTTCAAATGATATCAGTTCCTCGGCTGAAAACTCCCTATGCACATGGTCACCATCACTAGACTGGTGTCTTTAGTCCCGGAAACCTCTCTGCTTGCCTTTTTTTGTTTTTCAAGGCAAACACTCGGAATCGCACTGGATTCTTATACTTTATTCAACTCATTGCAGACTTTGAAAGGGTAAAACCTAATGTCAAGTGCTGATATACCATACCCCAAAATAAAATATTGTCCGCACACACACGAAAAAAGCAGGGGTAGGATGCAGCCTACCTATGACATTGCTGTACCTTAAAGATCCCTTGAAAAGCTTCTTCATGTTTGTCTCACTTACCTTTTCAAGTGTACAAGGCAAACTTATACGCTTGAAACGCCTCTTGGTAACAGTACTCCTGTACTCTTTTGTACAGGAACTAAAGAACGCTCAACATTCAACTTGGGATGTTTAACAGTCTATTTTCTAAATTGTCGGAATTGTTAGAACTCTCAAATCACAACAAACAGCTTGATTAGTACATTCTTCCTTCTTATATAGACTCCTCTCTACCCAGCCTTTTGCTTTCCTTCCTGCTCTTCTTCATTCACCTTCTAATCATTTTACAGCCTCTCATCGTTCTTCTTGAACCTCAAAAGGTGCTTTTTCTCTTCACTACAATACATTTATATCCAGCCGTCAATTCCCTCGTGTCATCATACAGTCTCACTTATATTTCACATCAACTCTACAGGTAAGTCACATGTGCGATGCGTAATGTACCAATTGGACCGTTCTGAGGCCTTTCGTCAGCAATACTGATTCCTGTTTATAGAATAAATTACGATTAAATCGACATCAACCTTACATCGTTTCTCACTCCTCAAAGGTAACTTTGTCACTCAGGGCACCTTTTCCAAACCCTCACTTGTGTCTACGAAAGTTAATCAGTTACCGTAGACCTGACCGTCTTCTACCCTACAAAGGTAAGTTTATCACATGATTTGCCACCTTATTTCCTTTCCTTATCCTGCTAGACAAAAAAAGAAGTTTTGAAGCCTATTCTTTGTCGCTTTTTTCTGGGGCAGTGAAGCACTATATAAGTTCTTGAAGGAACTTGCAAGCGACTCATATGAGCTCTTTCAAGCCTTTTCCCAATGTGAAACGATAGCTGACCTCTAATCTTTAGATATACTAGTAGCTTCCCACTATTTTCGGCTGCTATTTCCCCTATAATGAGTCTCCTACGCATGTCAGCTGTGCCTTTCCTAAGCTGCAATCATTACTAATCTGTATTCCCTAGATCTCCTCGGATTTTCCGTCTTCATCTGTACGCCAAGCTCATCCTCCCTTAATTCAGGTTAGAATCCTGTTCGTCCCATTTGCTCCTTTTGCAAATTGAATCTAATTGGTGATTAGTATGCCTTGTTCCACAACTGCCCAGTTCCGTACTGAGCTCAACCTTAATGGTACTGGGGGCTCTGTGGCTGGGAGGAGAAACCGCGCCATTCGGCAATTCATTCTCCAGAAGTGTCAGAAGAGGACCATCCTCTCTTGTAGGCAGGCCGGTGACACTTTGTGGGGTCAAGTCAGCACGGAGGCCATCGGACACACTACTCTCTAAGGCTTCCAAGCCAAATTCAACTCACCCCGCAACGGCCCATATGAGGCCTCCCACCTCGCCCTTGATTCCCTCATCGTTGACGTGCAGAAGAAGACTGCCGAGTCTCATCGAAATTCTCGATTAAATTCGGATAATGAGCAAGAGGAGTAAGCTGAGTGCGGGCAATGGGGCAGGATCAGGATTGAGGGGTGAAAGGGCCGGTGCACGTCCCAAACCGACCATTCACGAGCAGAAACGGGTGTGAATAAAGTTTATTGAGACTTCCGATGCCAATCTGGGGCAGGCTCGCCAGCGCCCATGGGTGATGCATTGGAATGCAACACCAAACAGGAGTTGGCTGGTGATTCTCCGGCACTCGACATTGCAGGAGCTTGGCGAAGCTGCTTGTCGGTACATGAAGGACGGCGAGTGTCCCCGGCAGTATATCCGTATTCTTAGTGACATTCAGGGTATGAATGCCACTCCCAATGCTGCCGACCAGATCAAACTAATCGATGACAACCAGGTTAATGCCTGGCTTTGTCTCTCCCGGGGCACCACCCTTACTGTTGCTTGCTTCCTCCACCAAGCAGCTGTTACCCCTCGTGCTGAGGGAGACCTTGTTCGTCCCAATACACGTCTTGCGGTGCTAAATCGCAGCTATTTCGACCCTGGACAATTCGATGTTGCAGAGTTCTACACGGTGCAATATTCCAATACTGATGTGCAGGAGGATGCCGGGCGTCCGCCGAAGCACTGGAGGATGTTCCCCAGGTCTAGTACCGGCTGGCAGAGGAGGATTCAGAGCAACGATCGCAAGATCACTAGGTTTCAGTACCTTGCTCGAGAGCTGATTTCCCGCACTCGTATGAGGTAGGGAGCAGCCTATATGAGCCATTGTATATGACAAGATGTCCAAAATTTCCCTTCTCCTACGGGTATCCCACCCACAGGGTGTGTGACGCCTTAGATAGAGTTGGAGTTGGGAGTGGTTTTAGGACTTTGTTTGGGACGAGCTGGGTGGTCTTTGCACTTTCAGCTGCTTTTTCTGTTGTCTCATAGTTTTCTTAGGTTTTGTTTTCATTGCTATCCATTGGTTGGTTGGTTCGGGAGTGTAACGGGGGCACTGGGTAGGAAGACGGATCCCAAGATTACGACCGCACTGAAGACTCAACGTAGAAGTAAGCATCAAATAAAGATAAAGATAATTCCCAGTAGAATCAAGCGGTAAAAGTTAATATCGTTAAGCCTCAAAGCTTCCCTCAATATGTTCTTTCCAGGATCGTTGGTTATTAGAATAGGGTGTCTCTTACTTTAGTTAAGTAGAATAATAAAAAGCGAGAAGACACCCGTCAACCATTCTGACCTTTCGCGAGCACCCTGCTCAGCTCAGGGCTATCCAACTCACCTGCCTAGAGTGGGCTAACACTTGGAGGCAGTCAGACTGCGGGGATATTAACCATCTCAACAAAGAGGAACTGCTCCCGGTGATGTCTCTCCAACTATCATCAGCAAAAACGGACCCTGCGTCTGATCCGTCGGCGTTGCGTCCTGACGCAAGCGACGCATCTCCTGCGTCCTATGTGTCCTGTGCGTCCTGACTTGCTTTGAAACGCCCTGCCAGATCCCACCCTTCCAGATGCTCCCTGGCAACGTTCCTTGTGTCCTGACGCAACCTGGCGCCCTCCCTACGTCTGGACTACCCCTGACTCTTTCTCTCATCTCTTCTTTCTCCTGATGCGGCGATAGCTCTTCATCACCTCTTCTCCGCGTCCTGACCCACCCCTCATCCCCGCTGGTGTAATCACAACTAATTTGTTGCTTGCTCCGACGTTGCCTGGTGTCTGGGGCGGCAGCACCTTTTTTGGTCCCTCCCGGGTCTCACTTCTCACCCCTCACTGGTCTGACGAACAAATGATCTAGGTTTCAAGAAAGTCGCTTAAATAACTTCTACAATATACAGGATCAATATGTAGGAGTCTGACGCATAGCCGAATCCTGATTCGCACGCATCGCCGAATCCTGATTCTCTCATCCGGATTCCTTAATAAACCTCATTAAATGTTCTCAAATCAATCGGGCTATTTACAAGCCATCGCCGGTCCTCCTCCGGGATCAGGTCTGCCAGACCGAGAATTGTTCCTATATCAACCATTGTAAACACTTGCGTGTCTTCCCTCATCTGCACTGTAACCAAGCCATGCAGATACGATAGACGCCCTGAGTTCACTGGGGTCAACAACTGAACACCGGCGACTCGACGCACAGTATCCTCGGATCTGGGGTCCCTGATCTTCAAGAGGGCTACTAGCTTTGCCGGGAGACGACCCCTCAGCGCACCATACATTTCTTCTGTGCCCGCTTGTACCCAAACCCAATCATTGCCACTGCCCTGGTTTCTCAAGTGTAGGGTGCCCGTGGATCGTGCACGGTGGATCTCGTAAACATCGGCTTCTTGGAATGTAAGAACTGGGACTTCGAGTTGTGTCAGTAGTTCAATGGGAAGTGATCGCAGGATCGCATGGTCTTCCGGGAGACCGTGGTCTATCGGCAGGTTATGCGTGCTATATGGTATCAATTCATGATATATAATCTCGAGTGAGACTCCCGTGATCCGGCTGAAAACAACGATATTGGACACATTGCCCCGGCGTCCCTTCAAGATCCTCCTACAAATAACTGGCGGCGATACCGTACTGGTTGTCCTATCTAAATGCTTCAGGACCTCGGGGGAGAGATCTGCGCCACGATTCTTCAGTGATTGCAAGTTCAATAGTCTCATCCAGATTGCATGTTGACGACCGTAGCTATGCACGATCTGGTGCGCGGCATCATTTTTATTTGACTAGCGTCATTCTTCCTTGATTTGCGTCTTGTGAGCTAGCGCTCCTATCTCCATGGAATACATCGGAATATTGCCAAACTGGCGTATATGGTAACAAATGTGGCTTAGTAGATGCATCTTAATGAAGTTGAAATGTGATTCGCCGTGAATCATGTCCATACGCAGTTCATTCTCTTCGTCTCGATCGTTGTCGCGCATCCGGCGCCGTTGGGATGTGGCCACACGCTCACGCATTAGTGCTCTCTGACGTCTAATCTCCTTTCGTTGCTTGTCGATCTTGGCTTGTGTGCGTTTTGTCACTCGGAACTCGAAGAAGATGTCCTTCATCCTATAGAACTGGTCCAGATACTCTTCTATATAGGCTATGGTGTCAGGTGTGTTGCTTCGGTATTGTGCCATCATATTGAAGTCAACAAGCGCCGTGACGTATCTGAGAGCATGTTAGAAAGGTATTGCCTGCGCACCTCCTGGCTGGCGAAGAGCCATAGCGAGAACTCCCAGAATACCACGCCCCAGATTCCTCATCTCTTTCCCTTGCCACTGCGTAACCTCGCGGTAGGCTTTTTTGGGGACTAAGAATCCTGGGTATGGCGGTAACGCCTTCCAAACCTCATCAAATGGCTGCAGTGGCTCGTGTTTCTTCAGAAAGGCTTCGATCCAGTCTATTATATGCTTGAACAGCCCGAGAAAAATCGTATGGAGTATGTCTGGTTTGTACAGATCAGAGGCCGAAACCTGGTCAAGTCCTTGGAATATATTTTGGCCGATACCAAGATTCATAACGTGGTCATCGTCAGTCTCCAAGCCTGAGGTTTGATTTTCAGGTGTGTAGCGTTGATACCTTGCATAATCTCGGGCTCGATAGCTTCTGGCATTGGTTCCTAATTCGTTGGTCAGCACCTCGCATTTAGGACAGGCGTTTGTTTTCAACCCATGAAGTGCCACGTTTTCCATATGGTCCGCGATCCACGCAGAGAGAATTGGGAAGGAAAGTCAAACCTTGCCGTCGGCACAGTCAATGGGGATGCCGACATGTGCCACATCCTGAAGGGGTGCAAAGATGAGTTCGAATACATCTTGTAGGGTGTCAGCGTTGATCTTTCTCTGGCGTCGGTCGGCTTTAGAGGCCTTGGAGAGTTTGTGTGGAACCGGTAATAAGGCAAGAAGAAGAACAGCCATTGATCCTGGACTTTTGCGCCGAGCCGACGGAGGTTTTCCGATCCTAATATAGACAGGCCACGCTTTCTTGTCTCACAAAAAGTTGGTGAGGTTAGTCTGATCTGACATCCCAATTATTGGAACAACGGTAGCACCTGGTGGAAGCGTCTCTTATGATCAGTCAGCTAAGGTCTTCCAAATAAGGGTGGGACTCAGATGCTCTACCTGCAGGTCCCACCACCAATCCGCCGTATGCATTTCAGCATATATTCTCTGCCCGGAAGGGTCATATTCACGCCGTGGCGCGTAGACCAAGTCATCTCGGTATGCGATCTGGCGAAGGAGATATCTGTCACAACCTAGCACGTCGCGGTAGAAAAATGGCAAAGTCCGCTGGCCATCCTCAACCTGCCCTTCGAACCATTGCAGATATTGGCTGGAGGGATCCAGGAACCGGAGGTGGTTCTCGAGCGTGTGCATAGAGCTATACCCGACTGATTCGGCATTTCCTAGGCCACTTGAGAAGTAATCGTTGATTTGGGGTTTGGATACCTTTCGGTCAATGAACCAGGATCCCAGTTTGAAACCTTCCACGCTATTGAATGGTGCCCATGGGTCCGCGCACGGGTGGCTGTGTTCGTCCTCAAATCCGGCAACGTCTCCGATTACTTCTCCGGCGCCTTCAAAATGATTCTGTTTCCTGGCACAGGCTGAGGTAGTATCGAAGACTTCAGCACCAGACTCGTATGCAATGTCTGGACACAATGCATCAGGTTTCAATCCAGCAGGGCCCGGATCGGATTCATAGTCGGAATCCTGGCCCTCACTCGTGTCGGCCTTGAGCAATTCGCCTGTTTGGATGTTGTTATATTGTACGGTGGACGCGAGGACAATGTCCAGACTCGCGTGCGCAGTTCGCTCGTGCTTCTCATATGCACCAGACCTGCTGTATTTTCGGCAGCAGGATGGACATTTGCTAGCCATGGTTGGACGTTGCTCAGTCAATGGCGGGGCTCCGAGTCCGTGTAGATTCGACGGTAAGGCTATGATATGTCAAGTCTTGACCACAGCGCGTGTGGATCCCATGTAGGGCCAAGGGATGCCATATTCAT
>Ga0307509_10006341_pt1 | contig 15962 bp, 16 predicted proteins | sample 10_EM_MG_FD_202245 | JGI IMG/M metagenome (GOLD analysis project Ga0307509, IMG submission 202245) | Populus trichocarpa ectomycorrhiza microbial communities from riparian zone in the Pacific Northwest, United States - 10_EM | ecosystem: Host-associated > Plants > Roots > Unclassified | place...
TGGTCCTGTCGGGGAACACTTCGGTTAGTAACTTCAGCACCTCGTCTTCGCTTCGCATTCGGAAAAGCATCGGCCGCGGTTACTCTAGTCGGTCGTCTCAAGTGTTCGGAAGTCCTTCCTCCTCCCAGCCCCCCGTCCTCCACCATCTTGGTCTTCGTCCCGTTGCTCGGTTACAGCTACACCCACTTCCCCGCTGGCACCATACTGCCCCTTTTCCGCGGTCGATTTTCGGTCGCTATACAAAAACCCGCCTCGGTTACGCCCGTCCTTCTGGCCTTCGCTAATGGCGCTTTGGCACACCCTCCGGCGACCTTTAGAGTCGCTTCCATAGGCTGTCATCTCCTGCCGTCGGGCACCGCTCCGTCCCCCGCCACCGCTCCGGCGCGCAGGCCCATACTTTCATTTCCTAGCTCAGGCTGATACACGTCACTTATCCGACGTAATTTTCCTTTGTCAGGGGTTCATATATTTCTTTTGTTCACCTTATGGTTGCAGCAGATGTCACTAAGGGTTCTCCTCTCCTTCCTGCTTGTTTCTTTCCTTTCTACTTCCTTCGTATGTACGAGTATGTTCGTAGGATTTGGTTGGGCGATAAACGAGATGTGCGGTTGGTCTCATACCAGAGGGACTTGGGGGTTTGGATTTTTCTTGGGGTGAGGAGGGCAGGGTTTTTGTTGGCCATATCGTTAAAGATGCATGCTGTCTTTGTACCTTAATAAAACAAACGCACTTGATTTAAAAAAAAAAAAAGAAAAAAAAGAAAAAAAAAGAAAAAAAGATAACAATAGTTAGACACGCTTCCGCTCCCCTCTTTCCCCCCCCCTACATTTCTCAACACCACGTCGTTCTGCGTACGATCTCCTCTCCCATACTGTTCGTCCTCATTGTTGGGCCTCGGGTCCCCACCCTCACCTCCAGACATGGCCTCCCATCAGGGCAGCCCCTCGAGGATCGGCACTCCTGCCCCTCTCTCTCCCCTCCCAACCACTGGGAATCTCGACCACCTGGTCTCGCTTTTCCACCAAACTGCTGCTGACCTTGGGCTTCCCGCTGCGGGTTGCCCCCCCATCACTCTTGCGAATATTGCCACCCTCTCCATCGGGGAACAAATGCTCCTCCCGCTACTCTGCACCTCCCTTCAATCGAGCGTCCACATCGCGACGGCCCTTGACAGTCTCTCGACTGAAATCCACGACTTATCCTCTCAGGTTGCCAACCTGGACTTCTCCCCGCAACCCCCAAACCTCGCCCCTCTCCAGGCATCTCTCCGGGACATTGCCTCCTGCCTTCCTTCAACCGCTCAGAACTCTTTCCCTCCCCAACGCCCTAGCGCCCCACAACAGGCCACACACCCCCCTACTGGGTCTCGTCCCACCCCCACCGGCAGCACCAACCCCTCTCGCCAAGAGAAAGGGAAGGAAAGAGCTCCTCCGGCTCCACCCCCACCGCCAGCCAATACGGTCTGGCCCTCCCCCTCAGCTGACCCGGATCTCCCGAGATACGACATGTCAACTTCCCCTCCCACACTTTACGGCAACCCTGAGGCGTTTGCCAAGAAATACCCCCACATCTGGGAGGCGGAAATGTTCGCCAAGGGAAAATACCCCCCCGGCCCTTCTTGGACCCCCGGCCAGCTGGATCCCGGCTGGCGTCCCCCCACCACCATGGCCTCCAAGGCCACCCCCACCTATGCCCAAGCTGCCGCACCCCCTGCTCAAGGAAAGAAGGGTCGTCAGGTGAAAGGTCCTGCCTGGGCTTCCTCTGTGGTGGTTGTGTCGGGTGAGGCTTTTATGAAATCTCCCCCTCCCCTTCCCCAAGCTGTCCGCAGATTCTTCGCCTCCAGAACCACCTTCGAACCCCACCCAGAAGCGCTTAAGATAGCAGCCCATTTCCCGGACATCGCTGCATCTTTCCTCAGAGAAGCTAACTGCTCCCTCCCTCTTTCCTTCACTTGCACGGTCAACGACAAGGGCTCAGTGTCACTGCTCGGTACCAATCTTCACACCCCCGCCTCCGCTTATACCCCCTATTTCGCTCCCCTCACTTCAAGATTGAATAAGGCCTTTCCGATAGGCAACTCTCCTTGGGACATTTTCAAACCCGCCCCAAACGAAACGCAACTGTTGATTCACTCCGTCCCTCTTGCCTTCCTCCCCTCAGACGATGACCAGCTTTTCCCCTCTCTTCATGAGTCCATCCGCAATGCCAGGGGAGTCTCCATTCTCTCAGTGCGTTACCTTAACCAAGACAAGGAATCTCGTGAGCAGAAGAGCGCCACCTCCGTGGTTGTTACAGTGGCCCCGCCCGACACTTACGCTATCCGCCCCTCCATCAACCTCTTCTCCCGGAACCGGAGAGTCGAACAAATGTTCTCCTCCTCTAAAAACTCCCAGTGTAAGAAATGCTGGAAGTTCGGCCATATTCCTGCCCGCTGTGCCAGCTCGCTTCCTGTCTGCCCCTTCTGCTCGCTCGGCCATACCAAGGTGGAGCATCGCTGCCCTAACCCTTCCTGCCCTAAGGGTGGCAATCTCCGACCTGTCCTCGCCTGCTGTCCATCCTCGGTGGCATGCTGTCCATCCTCGGTGGCATGCTGTCCTAACTGCCAAGAGGAGCACTCTGCGCGCAGCAGGGATTGCCCCTCCCGCCCGAAGACCACTCCCGACACACCAAAGGTGCTATCTCGACAGACGCAGGACAGCATGGATCTCGCTGAAGACCAGGCTGGCCCTTCGACGATCCTTCCCTCAACACCAGGTGCCCCTCCTCACACCCCGAGTGCCCCTGTACTCCTACGCGATGCTCCTCCACCTAGGCAGAGAGCCCATCGCACCATTACTGTCACCGATCTCGCCCCAAGAGAGAGCGGTGATGAATCCCTAGATTCCGACTCCTCTGAGGGCTCTGCCCAATAATGGAGAATTCTTTCACTCACTACACTGACAGCGGCGCTGTCTTCCCGTCCTTTCCAATCGTTCAACATAACTGCCTTGGGAGCTGGGATGTTTTTCTTTCACTTTTTCACAGCTTTACCATGCTGCCTCACCCTCCTTTACTTGTAGCCATCCAAGACCCCCCCTCCAGACGATCGGTCCTTCCAACGTTCCCAGGATTCATGTCCTTCGCCCCACCCCCACCTGGCCGCCCACGGGTAGCCATTTATGTTTCTCGCACTTTGAACCACCACCTGTCCTGCTCAACCATTTTTCACGAATCTTCGGACATGATTTCGGTTGATGTTTTTTCTCCGGAGGGCCTTTTTGGGTCCCCCCACCACTCCCTCAGGGTCACTTTGGTGTACCTTCTTCGCACTAACAGCCCTCCCTACCGCTCCGTGCCACCTGAGCGAATTTTTTCTTTTCTCTCCTACCCTCACCTAGTTTTGGGTGAGTTTAACCTCCACCATCCGCTTGCAAATCCCGGCCGCTCCCTATCTGAAAGGGAGTTTATCATCTCTACACACTACTTCGATGCCGCTTTTGACGTCCCGTACCATCTTCTCAACACCCCTGGGGTTTACACCTGGTTCCCATTTGACACCACCTCGCGACCCTCTGTCTTGGATCTGGCTTTCGCGAATACCGCCCTCTCCTCTCTCGTCTCCTCCTGGGACACCCCCCTCCCCTCCACTGGCTCGGACCACGTTCCATGTGTGGTAACGCTGAGACCACCCGCGGTTATGCTACCACCCCCTACTCCACACTGGGCCCTCCTTGACCTATACGCGGTGGGAAAGGCACTGGATACCTTCACTACGCTACCTTGCCCTGCGAGGCCCACGCCCAACTCCCTGAGTAGATGGTTTGACATCTCCTCTACCCGCCTTACCTCCCTCCTTACCTCCCATTCCCCATGCAAGCGCCCATGCCCCCGCTCGAAGCCATGGTGGTCCCCCCGCCTGTCGTCCCTTAGAAGGGAGTATCACAGGTTCGCAAGGTTGTCCTGGCTTGATCCCTCCCCCCTCAACTGGAGCAATGTCAAGAGCTCGAGAAGAACTTACTTTAAGGCCATTGCCTCGGCCAAGAAAGCACACTGGTCGGACTTCCTGTGCTCAGCCACTCCACGCTCAGTCTGGACGGCCAAGAGATTCGCGTTCGGCAGACCACGACAAAGGTTCCCAGACCTGCCAGGGGCCTCCAACCCGGCCGAGGTAGCCGAAACGCTTCTTGACCACTTTTTTCCCTCCAAACCCCCTCCTCCCCCTCTCCTCCGCCTTACCCGCTATGAGGACTACACACCGCTCACCTCAGGGGAGATATCCAGGGCTCTCTCCAAATCCTCGAACACCTCCGCCCATGGCCCCGACCACATCCCGTACTCTGTGTGGAAGTCTGTACACTGTATCAAGCCCTCCCTTCTTCCTTCCCTCCTGGATCCCCTGCTAGCCCACGGTTTTCACCCTCCCTCCCTCAAAAAGGCACTCGGTATAGTCCTTGACAAACCGGGCAAACCCACATATGACTCACCCTCCTCTTTTAGGGTCATCGTCCTCCTCCGAACGCTCTCTAAGATTCTTGAGAGAGTGGTGGCCACCCGCCTCTCGGCTCAGGCAACCATATGCTCTCTCATTCATCCCCTTCAATGCGGCTCCCTCCCGGGAAGGTCCACCGCCGACGCCGTCCTCGTCCTACAACATAACGTTGAGTCCTTCCACCGCCTCCGCTACAAAGTCTCCACCCTCTTCCTTGATGTGAAGTGAGGCTTCGATAACGTGGAGTCCCCCTCTCTCCTCTCTCTCCTCCGCAGAAAAGGGGTCAGCCCGTACCTGGTCCAATGGACCGGCTCTTTCCTCAGGGACCGCACTTGTCGCCTGACATTCCAAGGGTCCCCTCGCTCCTTCGCCCCCGTCTCGGTCGGGTCCCTCAAGGATTCCCCATCTCCCCTCTCCTGTTTGTCATATACGTCTCCTCCCTCCACCTGGAAATCCCCAGGTCGCTTATCATCTCCTACGTCGACGACTTTGCTGTCACGGTAGCCTTGCCCTCCTACAGGACCAACGTTCGCCTCCTTCAGAGGTCCTTCTCAGCGCTTAAGAGGAAGGCTTCGCCGATCAACATCTCCTTCTCTGTTCCAAAAACTGAACTGATCCACTGGAGGACCACCAGGAGCAATGAGCCGCCGTGCTCCCTCCCGGTGCAGCTGGAAGATCAGCTCTTCTATCCACAGTCCTGCCTAAAGTGGCTGGGCTTCATCTTCACCCCCGCCTTTGACCCAAGGTCCCACTTCTCCAGGAGGTACAGGCTTGCAAATGCCGCCCGGGCCACAATCCGCCGCCTCTCCCCCCCGGGATGGGCCTTCCCCCCTACCTGTGTCTCTCCTTGGCGCGTTCGCTCCTTGCTCCAATCCTCCTGTATGGATCCACTGTCTGGAACCCTCCCCCGTCTATCATGGGCCCAATGTCTGTTTTCTGGCATCGGGTCTGTAGGTGGATCACGAACTGTTTCTCCTCCACCAACCTAACATGCTTGCACAGGGAGGCCTGTCTGCCCCCGCTACTTATACTTGTACGCCACCAACAGCGCCTTACTGGCCTAAGGCTCATCTGCTCCCCTCCAGAAATTAACCCTGCCACAGTACGTCTCGCTAAGTACGTCCCCACCTTCTCACCACACCGTGCCACCTCGTTAGCGCGTGGGAAAGTTACCTCCCAACCTTATCTCTTCTTTAACCTCGACTGGCATTCTGCCCCGGACAAGTTAAAGAATCCGAGATATCGACACAACGCCATCACAGCCTTGGCTAACGCGGCCACCCCCCTCGTCCGCGACGTGGCCACCCTGCCACCGATCTCCCTCCACTTGACAGACTATCTACCCCCGGTACCCGAGGTTGTCCCATCGTACGCACGCCTCAAATTGAGGGCTAAGCAACTCCTCCTCTCTGACTGGTCCGACACCCCGGCCCGCCCTTACTACCCCTATCCGCCCTCAACACGCCCCAATCCCTTCATGGGTTTGGGTAAGTTTGTTGCGGGCAGGATACACCAGATGCGTTCTGGGAAAAGCTATCTTGCGGCACACCACTTGTGGGGGGATCCCGATGCCGACACGTCCTGCCCTTTATGCTCTGAGGCACCGCAGAGCTTCATGCATGCCATCCTGTCCTACCCCTCCTCCGCCCGTCAGAGATCCCGCCTCCTCCAAGGGGTCTCGGACTTGGCTCCGGAAGCCCCGATCTGGTCCGACCAGCAGCTGCTCATTGCCCTGGCTGAGTTCATTCACACCAATGCCACTGGCTTCCCTCCAGGAATGCCCCCGCTTGCTCCCTCCCTCCACACTCCCACAAACCCCCTCTTTCCCTCTACCCCCCTGCCCGCCCCTGGCCCTCAAGACTAGTTAAGCGGTTTTTATACTTTCATTTACTTTAGCTACGGCGGCTTTGCGACGATTAATGGTCGCGTTGGGGGAAATTGTTACGGTTATTTCTTTTGTTGATTGTTACTTTGATTATCGGTTTTGTTTTGGCCATATCGTTAAAGATGCATGTCATTTCTTGTACCGTAGAAACAATGAACATATGATTTAAAAAAAGAAAAAAAAAAAGAAGAAAAAAAAAAGAGAACACAATAGTTAGACACGAACCTTCTCCCCTCCACCTCCGGCGATTGAAATCTCAACACCAGGGAAATCATCGTGGGATTCCACCACCACCCCCTCTCCTCCCCCTTGATGGCTTCTGCCTAGGGGAGCGATGCTACAACCCCTCCTCTCCCTCTGGGGTCTACCCCCTCCTCCATGGGGTTCTTGTTCCTGTGCATCATTGACTCCGGCTCATGAAGTTCGGTTCTCCCTCTTACCCCGCACTTCCTTTGCACCTCGCTTAGGTTTTGCACGGTCTGCATTCTGTCCTCTTCACTCACGGTCGGCGCTGAGCTCTCCAACCCCTTTGCGAAGTACCTTTCCGTCTCGATAATGTGGTCCTGTCGGGGAACACTTCGGTTAGTAACTTCAGCACCTCGTTTTTGTTTCGCATTCGGAAAAGCATGGGCCGCGGCTACTCTAGTCGGTCGTCTCAAGTGTTCGGAAGTCCTTCCTCCTCCCATCCCCCCGTCCTCCACCTTCTTGGTCTTCGTCCCGTTGCTCGGTTACAGCTACACCCACTCCCCTGCTGGCACCTTACTACCCCCTTTACGCGGTCGATCTTCGGTCGCTATACAAAAACCCGCCTCGGTTACGCCCATCCTTCTGGCCGTCGCTAATGCCGCCTTGGCACTCCCTCCGGCGACCACTCATCAGAGTCGCCTCCACCCGCTGTCCCTTCCTGCCATTGGGCACCGCTTCGTTCCCCGGCACCGCTTCGTTCCCCGGCACCGCTCCGTTGCACAGGTCCATACTTTCATTTCTTAGCTCAGGCTGATATGCGTCACTTATCAGATGTAATTTTCCTTTGTTAGGGGTTCATATATTTGTTTTGTTCACCCTTTTGGTTTTTGCAGATGTCGCTAAGGGTTCCCCTCTCCTTCCTGCTTGTTTCTTTCCTTTCTACTCCCTTCGTATGTACGTGTATGTAGGTAGGATTTGATTGGGCGATAGGCAAGATGTGCGGTTGGTCTCATACCAGAGGGACTTGGGGGTTTCGATGTTTCTTGGGGTGAGGAGGGCAGGGTTTTTGTCGGCCATATCGTTAAAGATGCATGCTGTCTTTGTACCTTAATAAAACAAACGCACTTGATATAAAAACAAGAAAAACAAAAAAAAAAGATCACAATAGTTAGACATCCTCCGTCTCCTCTACACCTCCGGCGATTGAAATCTCAACACCAAGAGAAATCATCGTCACTTCCATCCACCCCCCACTCCTCAGACACGCCACATTGCCTCTGTCTGAGTGAAGCCATCTCCCTTCCCTCTCCCTTTCCCTTCTGATGGTCAGGCCTGGCAAGGTTGTTCCTAGGGGTTGGTTGAGTTCGCCTTCACCCCCTCTTCTCCGGGCTCGCTTAGGCGGCCCCCCACGGTCGGCAACTCCTCACCCGTCAACCGTCGGTTTTTAGTCTGGGTTGATCGACAAAGTAGCTGTCCCCGGTGGCACTGCTCTCTGGTATTGCACCATCTGCTTTGTGCTCTGCTGGTACGGTCGGACCTTTTGAAACATCGTGACAACATTTCCGTCAGCCTTCCGCGCACTTCTCGTGTCGGTTAGCCCTCCGCCCTCCTCCTCCCCGACGTTTGGATCGGCTGGCACCCTACTGATTGTGGCTCTACGCCCGCACTCAGACCTCTGCTCCCTTCTGATGTCCACGGACCAGGGGCGCATGTTTAAACCTTCTTTCCGGGTCCTGTTTCCCGAAATAGCCGACCTGATCTTCCTCCGAGTGCTAGGAGCCTTCCTTCTTTGGGCGGCATCCTCTCTTCAACTCGATCGCTCTTCCTGAGCCTCGGCTGGCTGGGCTGTATGCCCCCAGGAGTTACCACCCCTTGTTGTGTCCCCGAGACCCATCGCTCAGGGGTCCCTATTCCTGCGGGAGCTGGGCCCAGTGGGGTTTTACTACGGTTTAGCTTATATGTCAGTTGATTTGGGGGAGTGGGCTTGCTTTTCTTTGTTGGTTGTGTCTACTGTCGGTTGGGGATGTTTTTCTTTTAGGCTAGGCTTTCGCGGGGGTTATTGGTTCGTGGCTTTCAGGCCCGTGGTCTCATTTCCTTGTAGCTTCTACCCATAGTACCGGGCGGAGGATTCTTTCTTTGTCGGGCAGGGTCAGAGGGTTTTAGCTTGGGGATAGCGGGAAGGACTGTAGTTGGAGGTTTTGGTCCACATGGCATACGTTCCAGTGAAGGACCCTTGTACCTACCACCGTGGGATGAGCACAGTTGTGCAATTTGCCCTGATAGAATCAATGAATAAGTGAGATTAAAAAAAAAGAAAAAGAAAAAAAAAAAAGAAAAATCACAATAGTTAGAAATCCCGCCTGAAGTGGCTGGGCTTCATCTTCACCCTCGCCTTTGACCCAAGGTCCTACTTCTCCAGGAGGTACATGCTTGCAAATGCCGCCCTAGCGACAATTCGCCGCCTCTCTCGCTCCGGGATGGGCCTTCCACCCTACCTTTGTCTTGCCTTGGCACGCTCGCTCCTGGCTCCAATTCTCCTATATGGGACCGCTGTCTGGAACCCTCCCCCATCTATCATGGGGCCAATGTCCGTTTTCTGGCACCAGGTCTATAGGTGGATCACCAACTGTTTCTCATTCCCCAACATAACATGTCTGCACAGAGAAGCATGTCTTCCCCCGCTGCCTGTTCTTGTACGCCACCAGCGCCGCCTTGCCAGCCTAAGACTCATCTGCTCCCATCCGGAGATAAACCCTGCCACAGCACGCGTCCCTAAGTCCGTCCCCACCTTCTCGCCCTACCGCGCGACCTTGATACTACCAGGGAAAATTACTTCCCTACCTTATCTCTTCTTCAACCTCGACTGGCATTCTGCTCCGGACAAGACCAAGAACCCAAGGTACCGACACATTGCCATCACAGCTTTGGCTAACACGGCCGCCTCCCTCCTACATGACGTTTCTACGCTCCCGCCCATGGCCCTCCACTTAACAGGCTACATGCCCCCTATCCCAGGGGTTGTCCCATCTCATGCCCGCCTCAGGCTGAGGGCTAAGCTACTCCTCCTCTCTGACTGTTCTTCCACCCCAGCCCCACCATATTACCCCTATCCGCCCTCAACGTGGCCCCATCCCTTCATGGGCTTGAGCAAGTTTGTTGCGGGAAGAATACACCAGATGCGGTCAGGGAAAAGCTATCTCTCGGCTCACCCCTCGTGGGGCAACCCTGATGCCGACACGTCCTGCCCGCTGTGCTCTGAGGCCCCGCAGACCTTTGACCATGCCATCCTCTCCTGCCCCTCCTCCGTCCGTCAGAGATCGCGCCTCCTCCAAGGGATCTCAGACTTGGCCCCCAAGGCCCCGCTCTGGTCCGACGAGCAGCTGCTCATTGCGCTGGCTGAGTTCATCCGCACCACCGCCACCAGTTACCCTCCTGGGATGCCCCCGCTTGCACCCTCCCTCCACGACCCTCCTACAAACCACCTCCTTTAGTTTACCGCCCTACCCGCCCCTGGTCCTGGACACTAGTCAAAGCAGTCTATACTTTCCTTGATTTTAGCTATGGCTGCTTTGCGACGATTATCGGTCGCGTTGGGGGAACCGGTTATGTTTGTTTCTTTTGTTGATTGTTGGTTTGATTTTCGGTTTTGTTTTGGCCATATCCTGAAAGATGCATGTCATTTCTTGTACCGTAGAAACAATGAACATATGATTTAAAAAAAAAGAAAAAAAAAAAAAGAAGATCACAATAGTTAGACATCCTCCTTCTCCGCTACACCTCCGGCGATTGAAATCTCAACACCACGAGAAATCATCGTCTCTTCCATCCACCCCCCTCTCCTCAGTCACGCCACATTGCCTCTGTCTGAGTGAAGCCATCTCCCTTCCCTCTTCCTTTCCCTTCTCATGGTCAGGCCTGGCGAGCTTGTTCCTAGGGGTTGGTTGAGTCTGCCTTCACCCCATCTTCTCCGGGCTTGCTTAGGCAGCCCTCCACGGTCGGCAACCCCTCACCCGTCAACGGTTGGTTTTTAGGCTCGGTCGATCGGTAAAGTAGCTGTCCCTGGTGGCACTGCTCTCTGGTATTGCAATATCTCCTCTGTGCTCTGCTCGTACGGTCGGACTTGTTGAAACATCGTGACACCGCTTCCGTCAGCGTTGCTCGCACTTCTCCTGTCAGCTAGCCCTCCGGCCTCCCCCTCCGGAACGTTTGGATCGGCTGGCCCCCTACTGCTCGTGGCTCTACGCCCACCCTCAGACCTCTGCTCCTTTCTGATGTCCTCGGACTAGGGGCGCATGTTTAAACCTTCTCCCCGGGTCCGGTTTCCCGAAATAGCCGACAGGATCTTCCTCTGGCTGCCACGAGCCTTCCTTCTTTTGGTGGCATTCTCTGGAACTCGGTTGCTCTTCCTGAGCCTCGGCTGGCAGGGCTATATGCCCCCGGGAGTTACCTGCCCTTTGTGTGTCCCCGAGACCCATCGTTCAGGAGTCCCTATTCCTTCGGGAGCTGGGCCCGGTGGGGTTTTACTACGGTTTAGCTTATAGGTGGTTTGACTTGGGGGTGTGGGTTTGCTTTCCTTTGTTGGTTGTGTCTACTGTCGGTTGGGGATGTTTTTCTTTGAGGCTAGGCTTTCGCGGGGGCTTTTGGTTCGTGGCTTTCAGGCCCACTTTCTCATCTCCTTGTAGTTTCTACCCATAGTACCGGGCGGAGTTTTCTTTGTCGGGCAGGGTCAGAGGGTTTTAGCTTGGGTGTGGTGGGATGGACTGTAGGTGGAGGTTTTGGACTACGTGGCCCATGCTTGGTCGAAAGTCCGTTGTACCTAGCACTGGGGGAGTGGGCACATGTGTGCATTTCCCCCCCGATAGAAACAATACGTAAGCGAGATTAAAAAGAAAAAAGAAAAAAGAAGAAAAAAAAGATCACAATAGTTAGACACGAACCATCTCCCCTACACCTCCTGCTATTGAAATCTCAACACCAGGGAAATTATCGTGGGTTCCACCACCACCCCCCTCTCCTCCCCCTTGATGGCTTCTGTCCAGGGGAGTGATGCCATAACCCCTCCTCTCCCTCTGGGGTCTACCCCCTCCTCTACGGGGTCCTCGTTCCTGTTCATCGTTGACACCCCCTCATAAAGTTCGGTTCCCCCCCCTTACACCGCACTTCCTTTGCACCTCGCTTAGGTTTTGCACGGTCATCATTCCATTCTCTTCGCTCACTGTTGGCGCTGAGTTTTCCAAGCCCTTTGTGAAGTACCTTTCCTTCTCAATTATGTGGTCCTGTTGGGGAACACTTTGGTTAGTCACTTCAGCACCTCATCCTGGTTTTGCATTCGGAAAAGCATCGGCGGCGGTTACTCTAGTCTGTAGTCTCAAGTGTTTGGACTAGTCCTTCCTCCACACATCCTCCTCTCTCCACCCTCTTGGTCTTCGTCCCGTTGCTCGGTTACAGCTACATCCACACCCCTTCTTCCCACGCCCTAACCTGGCACCTTACGGCTTCCCGCCCCGGTCGACTTTCCGTCGCTATACAAAAACCCGACTCGGTTAGGCACGTCCTTCTGGGCGTCCCTAATGCTGTTTTGGCATACCCATCGGGGACTCCTTATCAGAGTCTCCTCTATCTGTTATCCCATCATGCTATCGGGCACCACATCGTTCCCTGGCACCGCTCCGGCGTGCAGGTCCACACTCTCACTTCCTAGCTCAGGCTGATACAGGTCACTTATCAGACGTAATTTTCCTTTGTCAGGGGTTCATACATTTCCTTTGTTCACCCTCTTGGTTTTTGCAGATGTCGCCAAGGGTTCTCCTCTCGTTCATGCTTGTTTCTTTCCTTTCTACTTCCTTCGTATGTACAAGTATGTTCGTAGGATTTGGTTGGGCGATGGGCGAGATCTGCGGTTGGTCTCCTACCAGAGGGACTTGGGGGTTTGGATGTTTCCTGAAGTAAGGAGTGTCCGGTTTTTGTTGGCCATAGCGTTAAAGCTGAATGCTGTCTTTGTTCCTTTTTTTTCTTTCTTTTTTTTTGAATCATATGATTATTGTTTTAGGGTACAAAATCTTGCATGCAGCTTACGCTATGGCATAAAAATGACCCCCAAATACCCCTGGGAAAAAAGCAACCCCCCAAGTCCCTCTGGTATGTAACTAACCGCACATCTCACTCTCAACAAGAGACTCTTGACTAGCTAAGCAGATAGACGAAAGGAATCAAATCACAGAACAAGCAGGAAGAGTCAGGAAAACCCATGGCATGATCATCCAAACCAAAGAAAAACAAAAAGCAAACGTAGCGGAGACCACTTGAAAATTCCGGATACTCAGCGTGGGTGCTGCCAGGCTCGGCATGATCGCAGTACCGGGGAGGCCCGAAGGGGCCATCTATTGTGGCCGCACACTGGAACAAGAGGAACGAGATAGTTTAATACCATCCTCCCAGAGGTAGGCCGTGATGGATTGTGGTCATAGTCCGAAAGGTGATGAAGTAGTTATGGATACTAGCTAGGTAGTTGTGGGTACTAGCCAAAAAGGTGAAGTAGCAGTAGGGTGCCAGCCGATCCGACCGTGAGGAGGAGAGGAGAAAGAGGGGTAGACCCAACTCTGTGCCGTAGAAACTATCGGTAATCGCGTTCGTGTCTTGACTAGGCAGCCTCTTAAAGATAAAGAGAGTAGAGAAATCGACCGTGGCCAGTTGAAAGGTTTGCTCTTACTGCAAACCGTGTACCCGGCCGTCTGTAACATGGGCGGTGAGGAGAGTGTTGCCGACCGTGCTAATGCTCTAAGCGAACCACAGCAAAAGCGGGGTAGGAAGAGGAAACAACATCAAAAGTAGACGAAATCCATCAACCTAGAGTAAAGAAAGCCCAAAGGGATAAACCTAAGGGAAGGAGAGAGTAGAGGAGGTATGTCTCCACCCCCTAGGACGAATCCATGACGGGGGGTGGAGTTGGGAAAAGGGGGGATAATCTCGTGGTGTTGAGATTTCAATCGCCGGGTGTGTAGAGGAGATGGAGGATGCTGTCTTTGTACGTTTTTCTATTTTTTTCTTTCTTTTTTTGAATCATATGATTATTGTTTAAGGTATAAAATCTTGCATGCAGCTCGCGCTATGGCATAAAAACACCTCCAATACCCCTGGGAAAAAGCCAACCCTTCAAGTCCCTCTGGGGTGGAACCAACGGCACATCTCGCCCCCAACAAGAAACCCTTAACTAGCTAAGAAGATAGACGAAAGGAATCAAATCAAAAACGAGCAGGAAGAGTCAGGAAAACCCATGGCACATTCATCCAGACAAAAAGAAAGCGCAAAAATCAAACAAACCAGTGACCACTTGGAAATTTCCCCCACAATCAGCACGAGCGTTGCCAGGCTCCCCTGAAGAGAAACCTGGGGGGGCCTTACACGCCCGCGGTGTGGCACAAGGCTCGAAAAGAAGAAGGAGATAGTGCAATACCATCCTCCCTGAGGCACGCCGTGATGGACCGTGGTCTTAGTCCGAATGGTGAAGCAATAGTTATGGATACCAGCCAGGTAGTTGTGGGTACCAGCCAGAAAGGTAAAGTAGCAGTAGGGTGCCAGCCGATCCAACAGTGAGGAGAAGAGGAGAAGGAGAGGTAGACCCAACTCTATGCTGTGGAAACTATCGGTAACTGCGTTCGTGTCTGGACTAGGCAGCCTCTCAAAGAAAAGAGAGAACAGGGAAATCCACCGTGGCCTGTTGGAATGTTTTCCCTTACTGCAAACCGTGTTCCCGGCCGTCTGTAACATGGGCGTTGAGGAGAGTGTTGCCGACCGTGCAAATGCTCTAAGCGAGGCAGAGCAAAAGCAGGGTAGGTAGAGGAAACATCATCAAAAGGAGACGAAATCCATCAACCCAGAGAGAAGAAAGCCCAAAGGGGTATACCTAAGGGAAGGGAAGTGTAGAGGAGGTATGACTCCACCCCCTAGAGCGAACTTATAACCGTGGGTGGAGTTTGGAAAAGTGGTGATAATCTCGTGGTGTTGAGATTTCAATCACCGGGTGTGTAGAGGAGACGGAGGATCGCTGTCTTTGTACCTTAACCAAATGCATATGATTAAAAAAATGAAAAAAAAAAAGATCACAATAGTTAGACATCCTCCATCTCCGCTACACCTCCGGCGATTGACATCTCAACACCCTGAGAAATCTTGATCACTTCCATCCACCCCCCTCTCCTCAGACACGCCACATTGCCTCTGTCTGGGTGAAGCCATCACCCTTCCCTCTTCCTTTCCGTTCTGATGGTCAGGCCTCACGAGCTTGTTCCTAGGGGTTGTGTAGGCATACCGGAAGGCTTAGCCTTCCCTTAGTCAATAAAGACCTATAGTTACCCTACCTGAGAATTCTGAGTTCAAAAAGACTAGCCACCACCCCCCTCCCGCACCAGCGTTGGGACGGCGCTACATCGGCAGACACCGCCGTAGTTGCGTCCCCTCACCAAAGACAAAGTCAATGGAGCCCTCTTCGTAACCCCGTATACGTCGCGGCCATCTGTCCGACCGGATCCCGTTCGCAGGATATATCAGGGAAGACCATGGGCGAGCTCATGCAAGTAATTCGAGCCAAATCGGTCCACGTCGCATAAGGTTACTGCTCACTAAAGAAGAGGGTCGCGAAGGTGGTCACTAAATAACGGGACCTTTTCACCGACAATGGTTAGGCAACACATCCTATACTCCACCCTCTCGCGATGAAAGTTGCAGAAGTGAATGGTGTTGTCGGATGAGGTAGTTTGAGAAATGAGGCATACCCACACTCACACACGTCAATTGTATCCATAGGATGCTGACGGAACCCTACGATAACGATATGACTATCAAAGGATAATGGCTATTGGTGCGATTATCGTGACAAGTCTATCTTATGCCTCGCAGATGTCGGTTGTAGAATATATCTGCAATGCTGAGAGGTTCGATAACAAAGCTGGCCTCTTTGTTGGTTTGATCAAGGAGACCACTCTGGGTATGCAAGTGGTCAGCAAGCCTCTATGTCGACGAAGATGGATCGTAACCAATGGGCTGATGTGTGGGAGCACCGTCAGGTAAATTCATGGTGTTGTGATTTGGAAGTCCAAGTGAGAAAACAGAATTGTCAGGGTCAAATGGTGTTCACACTTTAGAAGAAGCTGGAGTTTGTTAGTATGTACAGCCCCTAGTCAGAAGTGTTCGTGATCCGAGACATGTTTAATTGCGGTTGCGCCATAGGCAGACATGGTGTGGTGGGGTACTCGAGTAGTGGGGTTGCCGGCGCCTTGAGGCAACAGGTGCGCGGGCAAACTAACAACGGGCAACAGGCAACGGGCAACTGGCAATGGACAATGGAATGTCCACAATCAACCAACTGTGTATATAAATTAAATGGTGAAAATAAAAATTAAAGTTATGAATAGTTGCTAATACCTT
>Ga0307509_10006342_pt1 | contig 15961 bp, 10 predicted proteins | sample 10_EM_MG_FD_202245 | JGI IMG/M metagenome (GOLD analysis project Ga0307509, IMG submission 202245) | Populus trichocarpa ectomycorrhiza microbial communities from riparian zone in the Pacific Northwest, United States - 10_EM | ecosystem: Host-associated > Plants > Roots > Unclassified | place...
ATTCAGGTGTCATGGGATGGCACTTGGAGTAACTGGGAGGAGACAATTCATTGTTGCAAGGCCTCTGATGGAGGTAGTAGGCGATCCAGAGGTATCAGGTGCAGCCGGGGAGAGGAGGGTTTCGCAGGGTGCATGGTTGCTAGGCAGGGTGCACCGGACGGCACCTGATGCGCCCTGACGTATAATGGGAGCGCCCGGAGGGCAACACCCCGGGCAGTAGCACCCAGAACTAGAGTTTACGTTATAAGCGCCTGGTACATCCGGCGGACAGGGCGCACCAGATGCACCAGGGCGTGGGGTGGTTTTTTTACTGATGAAACCGAGCCTTAGGGAGCTTCCTGGCTTCATTCTTTCACAAGAATGTTTCCAGCCCTTATGGCAAACCAATTCCAGTAGGGGAAACCCTAGTCCTATTGTATACGCATATGAACGACCTAGACGCCAGATACACGTTAATAGTTGGACATCTACTGGCTGTAGGTGTCTTCCTGACAGGCTGGAGGAGGAATAGGTGAAGGGACCAGCCCGATGATACAGTGGTTTGGAACTGGATCCGCGAGGTGAGGACTTTCATTGAGATTTGGGGGTAGAGTTTTCCTTTGTTGTTGAGATTTGGTTTTGGCAGGGGGATCGTTTTGACCACTAAAAGACACTTGGGGTAGAATGAGATTTTTGGGTGGTGTCCGCTTCCATTTTTCTATTGGTCACTAGATGCCTGAGCCTGCGAGAGTGAGCCCCAATCATGAGTTCGAACAGCTTCCGGAAGCGTAAGCATGCGGCATAGAGCCTACGGGGGCCCAAAGGCCACACGAGTGGCTGAGGATGGATATGGTGTGGACCGGATTTGGCGTGGGTCATTTGACCATTATTCTTTTACTGGGGCTTGAGGGGACATTCGGAGGGCGCTGTAGGTATACAGGTTGCTGCCCCATTAGGGGTCCCACAGCTTTGCAGTAGTGTGACGATGTTTCATCTCTTGGGTTTCGGTCAGCGATATTGCCATTCTTTTGGGGCTCTTGGTGAGGACTTACTGGGAGGTTTGTGGCATGGAGGTTGCTGAGTTGCCTGAGCCAAACGCACTTTATGGCAGGAAAAGGCTCTTAGTTATTTTCTAGCGGTTGATGTTGTTTCTTTTGTTATTAGTAGTTGTAAGCTAGTTAATCGAAAAGTCGATAAAAATAAAAATAAATAAAAAAGTTTTCATACAAGAGGTGGGTTACAGGGTGGTTTAAGACATGAGGTTCATTGCTTAGAAGAACATCCAGACATAATAAAAGGAAGGTACAAGTAACCATAACGGCGATGCGATAATAACAATACCCAGAAAACCAAGAAGAACATAGAAGGAAAAGCTAATAATAATTGACCAAATGCAAAAGAAAAGTAGAGGATTCTTGAACAATAGAAGCTTTGCTTTAATGTAAGAAACAACAGCAGGAGAAGAGGAGAAGGAAAAAAGAATAAAGAATAACGGAAAAAAAAGAAAATGGGATCCTGGGAAACCTGCTCAATAGCCAGAATAACCACCATTTGCAAGCCAGACCTAAATAATTAGATTAAGAGGTAGTTAGTACTAGTAGTGAACAGGTGTAGAAAAGTTTAACTAAGAAATAGACAATTTCACCTCGCGGAGACTGGTGGGGACCGAGTCAACCAATGCTTCAAGCTTTTCCAGAGTGATTGCAAGTCATTCTTCCTCAATTGCGGTTCGAAGGGCTTCATTGGTGGTAGGAAATAGGTTGCAGCGACTGATCCTTTCCTTTAAAGTTCACTATACATTTTCAATTGGCGAGCAATCTGGTGAGGATGGAGGCCAATCGATAAAATACCCCCAATTCCGTGATCACGAAACTGCTTCTGGGTGTGGGCAGCCTGGTGGGGTGCAGCTCGATCTAGCTGGAGATAGACATAATCCAGCTGCAACTGTGATTGCTCTACCCAAAATTGATGGAAATGAGGAACAATATAAAAAGTAAAAGAGGTAGCCTTAATAGTTTTTCCCCACCTCTCTTTATCCCAGAAAATTATTGGGCCTTTTTGTTGTCCCTTAAAACATCCATATACAATTACTTTTTCGAGTTTCTTGAATTTTGGAACTAAACAATCTTCAATATCCTCTTCGCCAGCCTGCTGTGTGACCCACACTTTGCCACTGGAGGAGAGTCCTCCCACATTAAATGCTGATTCATCGCTCCATATGACCTAATTCAATTTTATTAATATATTTTACTTTTGAAATGAGAGTCATAGTGGTAGGAAAGAGTAACCTTATTCCAGTCAGCTCAAGTTGAAATGACCCTACGATAGGTAGCTACAATAACTACCACTTTAGCCCAAATGGTATACCGAGTGGTAACCAGGGGTGGTATGGTCTCATATGCAAATAGCTGGCTAACTTAGGACAAAGTCTAGAGAATAATTGAGTAGCCTTGGGCACTCTATTGGGCAGGGTAACCTTTCGGGAGAACATTCGCATAAGGGCAAGAGGATTATGGGAATGTTACACGGACCTCTGAGATGACTTTTGTGGTCGACTGGAGGACTTCCGGAGCGGTTAATGGCATAAAAAGACCAAGTTACCCTACCTTGGGAATTTGTTCAGTATGCCCATGGACCCCAGTTTCCCTACTGAGGAGTCCAAGTTACCCTACCTTCACCGGCAAAGTCATCCTAGAACTTAGAGGTCGATTGCCTCACATTCTATAGGCTCTTAGATGTTCTTAGGCGCACAAGCATCTGCGCATGGAGGCCCCACACCTGTGTAAGGGTGGCCCGAACATGCTATTGAACTTGAGCGGGTTTAGCTAATACCCCCCTCTGGCCCCAGCGTTGGGACGGCGCGTCATAGGCAGACGGCTGCATAGTTGCTCGTTTGCTAGTAAAAAGAGGTCATTGGAGTGGCTGCCGTAACACCGTATACGTCGTCGCCATCCGTTCGACTGAATGTCGTTCGCAGGATATATAAGGGGAGTATGGGTAACCGCCAAAATGGAGGTTGCCCATATATGGTCTCTCCGGCACCTAGGAGTCTATCTTAGCCTACGGGTAGTAGGGTAGTCTTCCTAGTGGTACTTAGGTAGTCCAAGGAGGCCAGGGAGCTTTCAGGACAAATACCTCAGTAACCAGTCGGGACCTTCTCCCCTTGATTTGTAGCATTACTATGGGTTGTCAATGGACTCTAGAGGTATGAGTCTTATCACAGTAGAGTATGTCCCGAGAGGCTGGCTATGGGTTGCGCCCATTTAGCCAACCATCAGCTACATCTCACAGGGGGAGCTTGCATGTCAATTTATCATATTGGATAGTCGAGTAGATTAAATGATGGCCTGCATAGCTTGTATAGATGAAACTACCACTGGGCCAGTGAGTCCACCACCTAGGTATTGACTCCGGTTGTTGTCATAACAGTTAGCCACTGGTATGACTTCGATAGGAAGAGTTTTTCCACCTGCTGTTATATTGGAGATGCATTGCAGAAACTCATATCCTATTGACGGAGTTAAGTGTACCCGAGTTGGTCCGATACCTCCAGAATGATAATTCCTAATGGAGGGTAGAACTCGGACAAGCCCTGAGCAGGACAGGGTACTTGCACAAGGTCAGAGTAGTGGTTAATGTCAAAGGCTTAAATCTGATATCTACTAAAGTTTAAGCGTTTGGCATTCTACTTCGAAAACCAACTTTTCCTCAAGAGAACTAAATTGAGTAAAGCTTCGAGCTTAACTATATTAAGTTTTACCGTTGATTCTTCTGAATTATTTTACCTCATCTTTATCTTCTACTTTGAGTGTTTGGTACGGTCGCAACCTTAGAGTTCATCTCTCTACAGGGTGCCCCCATTACACGAGTCCAGTCAGCATAATGTTCTGCCTAATCAAGCCTTTTCTCCTTCACTTTAAGAGACAAATATGGGCGTGCACGAGCAATCTGTCGGTGGCAGCCTTCTGGTGCAAATGCCGCCCACAAAGTTTCAATTCCTGCCTTCACCCCAGCAAGCTCAGCAACCTCCCTAAGGGGTAGGCGCTGATCTTTTTTGGCTGGGAGTAGCAAAATCTATTAACCTTTTATTGATATGAGTAGTTAAAACCTTAGGCCTACCAGACCTTTTACTATGTGGGGTAGCTGGAGGTTGACAGATAGAATAGACAGTGCTGGTTGCAATTGCAATTTCCTGTGCGATTCTGCGGAACGTCCAGGCTGCATAGTTATGCAAGCCACGTATTTTTGAGCGTAATGAACTAGTAATCATAGTTCTCCCCGGAGTAATACTTCTGAGAATAGCTAAGGGCATGTGTGAAAGAGTTCTAGAGCTCAGAGGACTAGGAGAGGAAGAAGAAATTGTTGCTGCAAAGCGACTATGCTCTTGTGGTGTCGGAGCCATAATTTTAGTTTTCTGAAGATTCTACCAGTAATTCATGATTATTTCTCTCATTTTATGTAACATTTTTTGGAGGAGCTCTCAGTTTTTTATTTTGAAAAAGTTGTCTTTACAAATGAGGTGTTCTGTTGGTGTTTCTCTCCCAGTGGTCATGATACACTCTGTCTCGCTGTTTGGCAATTTACCTTTGTTTCCCATCTTCCTAGCAATTACTTGGCACCTCTTGTACGAAAACCTTTTTTTTTTTTTTTTTTTTTTATCAAACTTTTCGATTCTTATTAGCTATATAACAACTATCTAGAATACTATAGGGCTTTCTTTAGCATAAAGTCTGTCTGCCCTGGTCATCTTATACAGGCCACTCGCCTAGCCAACATCCGGATCCAACCCCCTTCCCATTCTAGCGGGTCGGTTATACAGCTCTCCCCGACATGGGTACGAACAGCCCCCTCCACGCCAACAACCTTACTCAACCAAAAACAAAAGCTCACCCACCCCAAAATAAAAAACCCTCCTCCACCTCTCCTCACACACCCATTAGTGAAACCATGGGAAAAAATGGTGGCTCCCCTATTGCCGCACGGTATCACCCAAAGTAAACTCCTCTCCCCCTACCCCTACTCCCATAACCTCTCAAACTCCCACCGACCCTCGGTCTCAGCGCGTAACCCCCACTCCCACCTGGACTTTGGCGCCAGGCGTCCGTCCCCCCGGACACTCCACTGAGGGCATGGTTGGAATTACCGCCGGCAGCAAACCTCGGACCGATTTCCCTATCCTTCGACACCTCCTCCACCTTTCTCATCAAACCCCCGTACCTGATCCTAGGACCAACCGGGGCAACTAACTCCTTCACCTCCTGCGCTACCTCCTCGTCCTCCGTACTCTCCCCTACTCTTCTTCTCTTCTCACCCCCCTTCTCATAAGAAGGCATCCTAACCACCGGCTTAGATACCCCCTCCTCCTCCTCCACAGCCACACTCGAAGCCACCACACTCGACGCCACATCCAACTCAGCCACCTTCCACTTGGTGCGTCCCCCAAAACTCCCCTTCTCCTCAGCCTCCCTCCAAAAACTCTCAGCCTCCTCCTTGCACCATGGCGCTGGAACTCCGTCACCATGTGCCCTCTTCCTCGCCTCCTCTCCCATCATCGTCTTTACTACCCTAACCCTCGACCCCTCTTCCTCTCCTATCTCCCCATCATCGCTGCTCAGGGAAGCGTCACTTGCAATGAATGACGCCGCCCTTCTCTTGCCATCCTTCACCAGCCGGTCATTCCTCTTGGAAAGAACCGAAACATGATGTCGGAGCCTCTTTACCTCCTGCCTCAAATCTCCCATCTCCATAACCATCTCCGCCATGACAACCCCAAAATTGGCAACCTTGGCCGCCGAAAAATTCGTAGACTTTCGCTGAGACATCCTAATAGTTGTTTGTTGTAACAGGAAGCAAAAGTAAAGATAAAAGTAGATGGAAGTGATAAAATAATCACTAGAATCGAAGTAAATACCTTGGTACAAGACAAAGGTAGATAAAGACTTGAAATTATCGCGAGATAAATTCCAAGGTTCCTATAGGCCAAAACTCGAAAAGTGACATGTCACTGTTGTTGTTATTTCTTTCACTGGAGGTGTAAGAGAGACGGAGGATGTGTACGAAAACTTCTCCCCTGGTACTTGTAAACCACTAGTTGCGCACACATGTTTGTTAGTCCTATTTAGTTAGCAGCAGCGCGCATCTGAGAATAGAACAAGTTCTCTCTTACATCCACCACGTCCACCACACAATACTGTCTCCTTCATGTGACGGCTCGAGCTACCTGGGGAACTGGCACCCACCCAAATCTTTTAGAGTTCGTTCAGTTTCTTAGGTGTTTTGGAAATGGTAATAATTACTTTACCACCTGTGTTAGTACTGTACAGTTCCACTAGATTACAATGCTAGCAACAATACATTTCAGGCTGAGTACTCTCATAAAGAGGGTAAGGCGGGGGTGGGGGGGCGCAGGCACGATAAAATCCATTTGCTATCTCATTGGCCTAGTCGGGGTGAACCACTAGTCAATGGTCATTGTGGCTCGGAAAGAAAAGAAAAGAAAAACAGCAGCAAATTTTGATATAAGAAAAGAAAGGCGTAAAGATAGTTTCACAAAGGATTTCTAAACTCTTAGCTTCTATATTTAATCTAACTGCATCCGACTTAGTATGTGAGCTTGTCCTGTTTGAAGAAGGATTCCGGTACCTAGTCTCCACCCTCCGCATTTCTTTTAATTGCCCGTACTAGAACGGGGTTGGACAAACTCTCTGGATGGAGAAATCATGCCACATGACACCTCACCTTACCAGGTTTATATCTCATTGGCCCACGAGCCTTCATGTTGTGTTTAGGATAGTATTATAGGGTAGGTTAGGAACTGAATTCAAGTGTTTGAAGAAACCTATCAAGCGCTGGCGACCACACCGCCTGAGCACCGATCAGAGCCTCAACCTCCGGGTAGGTATCCCCTGTACTCTGCTATCACAATTCAGTCATATTATATATGCTTTCATGGGCTAGAATTAAGGGCAATATTGGGTTACCATTCTTGATCTGAGGGACGTAAGGCTCCTGGTGACCTTTCAAGGCAGAATGACTATTTAAAGAATACCGGGCTCGTTTCCCAACGGCTCACATAAAATTATGAACTATATCTCCCTTGCCTCTTCACCTCTTCTCTATTTTGGCTTTTTTCTGCATTCGCTAATCACCTACAATATAAACATAATTTCCCCAAAATTCCAACAATGTCGAGTGAGGTAAGTCATTGGACTCTCGGCAATAGCAAAAAGAGCCTTTGCTTACCATTACTATTATTTCTAGCAGAACACGACCGACCAAGATTTGCGAAGCGTGCCCGAAGGAGTAAACCTAGACTTCCCATCCGTGTACGACGCTAGTCCCGCGGCACTTCATCTAGACTTGCCATCCCAGAACGGCACTGGGCTCGTGGAACTTCCCGCACCTGATTCCGAGTCCGGACTAAGTGATAATCAAAAAGAGCCTGATCTAGATATTGGGCCTGAACAACCTAAAGGAAAAATATGGGGAATGAAAAGGAAGACCTTTATGATTGTGTTAGGAGTCCTCATATTCCTTATCATCGCCGTGGCAGCAGGAGTAGGGGGTGGAGTAGGAGGGACCGCTGCGAAAAGCAATGCCCATAAAGAGGCATCAGAATCAAAGACAAAGTGGCAAGATTCACCTATACCAATTGACTCTTCGTATGCTCCCCAGAATTGCAAAATCCGTAGTCCATTGGGAAGAGGCGCTAACATGGAGAGAAAAAACAGCCCATCGCCAACATCCAGTAGTGACCACCCCCCCATGGTAACCTCCACTTCCTCTATCTCTTCATCTCCTACTCCTACACCTATTCGTAAGAATACACCGCTTGCAGCTGTCAATTGGAATACCAGCAATATCCAATTATTCTACAAGCACACAGATGGTAGCATCAGATCTCAAGAAAATGGTGGGTTGACGTGGGGGGGGCAGTCGGCACAAATAACTAAACCTAGGGACGATTCCGGGCTTGCTGCAATAGGTTGGTTGGATGGCGACTTGCGACAGGTATGGTATGTTCAGCCCCCATAACTCCACAACATTTCGCTCTAATACTTTGTTTTAGATACGAGTGTATACGACGGATGGAAACAACTCTCTGATCGAGTCTGTTTGGGATGGTAGTACCCAATCATGGTTTAGCCAGGATATATCCACTGGCGTGGGGCTAGATCCTCCCGCAGCTGGAAGCCAATTGACGGCTTACACCTGGTCCGAAACCTTCGGGTTGCAGATCCGAGTTTATTATCAAGGCCAAAACGGACTCATCCGGGAGGCCGCTTTTACCGGTATGGGCTGGAGCCAAGGAAATAGATCAAGGGCTGGGAAGTCAGCGAGCCCCATTGAAGACTTTCCCCAGGCAAGAAATGGTACTGGGTTAGCCATTGTCCAGTTTCCGGACACGAACGAACGGGGAGCAAAATTATTTTACCAGAGTATGGGAGGGGAGTTGATGTCTTTTGATTACAAACGAAACTCTACCTTCGATGGCAGTTGGCAGAATCAAGATCGTGGGTTCTCCTGCTCTATCTCCGAGAATGCACATAAGACCTCTACTAAAAAATTTCCCTCAAACAGCATCCGTACACCACGGATCTATACCAGACGGAACACATCTCACTGCCGTACTTAACAGATCTGGCGACATGACGCTACGAATATACTTCATCCGAGGTGGAAAATTGAGGGAAATCTGGTGGACTAAGAAAGGTGGATGGACAGAATGGGACATGCACAATGCCACAGCGCCAGGTGTTGCCGCAGTATCTTATTCTGATGATGTCCATGTCTTCTTCCAGACCGAGACGGAATACCTCTCAGCAGTGGGCCTGAATCGGTTGGTTAGCAAGTGGCAATTCATTGAGGCAATATAGAGCCCGAGGGCGAAGTTGCTCTAGTATGCCACAAGAAACTTGAATAATTGAACCTTGCGCTAAGACCTCCAAAATTCCTCTCTTCGATATCCGATGAAAGCACTACAAAAGCCAACCGCCTTAGCCCCAGATTAAGATAAAAATGAAGGTGCCAGCAAAGGAATCTCCTACCCCCTGGCACAAGGTTCAATTATTCATGTTCCCGCGGTCTGTTACTCAGGGAAGGGTCATGGAATGTACAATTCCCATTTGTCTAGGGGAAGTTCCTGCCCATTTCATGGAGAGATTCCTTTTTTTTTTTATCAAATGTTTACAACAATATTTCAAAATATGATACCGTTCTTCTCAGTCTTTTATTCTTTCGGCGTGGGTGACATTTTTTTCGTTTAGTTTATGAATTCGGTGAGAAGGTTTTCAATTATTTCCCCAACCCGTATATGGCGATTCCCAGAACGTTTGAGAACCTGAATGTACTTGAAACAAAAGCCTATGTCTTAGATACCTCCTAAGGCACATCCTCCAATCTCTACCACGATATTTCGTTAGCTACATCAGCAAAATTGGTCTTGGCGGGTCTAATCTTCAAGAGATCACCTAAGTTAAAGAAAGCTCTCGTTAGTCCGCCTTCTTTCTATGGCTACTCAAGCCATCTGGGACACTCTAGTTTTTTTTTTTTAAGTTCGTTCATTTTTCTCAAGTTCTCCAAAACAACAATAATTGCTTTACCAGCCAAGTTTGTTCGCATCGGGTGATGCCTGAAGGTCTGCGGGCTCAATGATCTGCACTTACTATGATCGCGTATTGTCCCGCTCCGGTGAACCAATACCAGCAGTCCTTGTGGCTAGAAGGAAAAAAAGCAAACTCGAAACTAATTTTAACACCACCGACCCCTCACCTAAGCAATTTGCCTTTTTTTTTCGAGGAAGATCTCACCATGCCATACGAGATGCACCACCAGAAATGTCCCTAACTTTGGATAAAACTACCCTTACACTCAACAGCCCTCTCTACCTACGGTATCACGGCCATTACTTACTCTTGTTTTACATTTCCCAAAAAGGTTACATTATCCTTGTTTTATGGGTGAAAGCCAACTTTTATTGGCTGGGATATACATCGGCTTATGGGGATCAATGAGTAAAAATACAGTTTTCCCCTCTTTCAAGGTTCTTAAGAACCTTTTTTATGAGCCTTATTCCTTCAACCCAAACCTTGATGTTTAACCACAAGTGGAACCGTGCGGGCCTCATCCCCCACAATTCGACCACCAGTGCCAGAGCCAGTAAGCCGTCGCCATTAAATAACAAATCTATAACAAGCTCAAAAACCCACCCACACATCCCCTAGCGCCCAAGGAACCCAGCCCCACTCCTCTGGTAATGTCATGACGTTTGTAAAACGGACCGCTGCTGCAAGCCACCAAAATTCTGAGAGTCTGGTAAAAAAATTTGTCCGTGTGCAATGGCAGTCCATTTTACAGCCTAAGGGGGTTATCGGCACTGCACGCGCCGCCAGCGGTCAACTTCTCCCATTGTGTGACATAGGGAATATTGCACCACTTGAGCACAGGACGGTAGGCGGCTTTCTCTTTTTCCTTCTTTCCTTCTTTCCTCCTGACAGTGCATATTATTATCAATGTTGTGCGAAGCTTACGAGCACCGGTACAGGAGGCGCTTGGGGTCATCGACGATCCAGCAGAGTCCATCGGTGTTTTTCAACCATTGAACCGATTTCCAAGCTCCCACCCAAGGTATGCCTTCTAGAATACGAGCAAACGCCACCCCAAAAGAAGCGTAGACCAAAAACTCTTTTTTGTGTGAAGAAGGCATACTGTGTACTAATTATACTGTACCAAGAACTTTGAACTGTTGGAAATCAGTCAATTCTGCCCGGCATGCTATGGTTTCTTTTGCTTCACGTAAGTGCGGAAGCACAGGAAATATGTTTCAGTTGACAGATGGGAAGGAACATGGACTATTAAAGGAACTCATGACGGCTATGGAGATGAAGGCAGGACAAGAGTTGGGCATTGAACTAAAGGCGCAAGAGAGCTGGAGTCTTGTGGTCATGATGCATTTCCTTGATTAAGGAATTACACAGAATGTTTCTTTCTTTTATTTCTGTTTTAGAATATGGAACCTGCGTGAAATAAAGCAAAGACCTGTGGTGATCGATTGAAGGATCAGAACTTGCTTCTGTTCCTCTGATATGTACCTCTCTCTACCACTAGATTAGCAAGTAATAACGAAGAAAAAACGTTGCGCGCCATCCATCCCAGCTGATATTCGGGCCGCATTTTTTACCATTTCAGAAATAAAGTTCAGTGTTGCCCCTCATACAGTGTAGTTTCTTGCACAGTCTCACAAGAAGTACCACCATCCAACAAGTGCTTAGCCGGCTGTTGAGTCATTAACGAGCCCTTCCCCGACCCAGCGCCGATCTTCTGACCCTATTTGAATTATTGGATAAGGTTTCTCGTGTAAACAAATTGGGTGTAGTAGGACTAGTTTCCGGAGGTTATTGTGCGATATGCACCCTGCCACCACAAAAGAGCAAAGTGCATAGAGTGCTATTGGCAGATGTAGGGCCTTGCAGCCTCGTGGTTTATCTTTCAGTTGTGCCTCCAGGCTCGAACGGCGCGTAGGTAATGCGCTGGACAGGTAGTATTGGCCACGATAACGCACAAAAGAGAGTACGACAATTCTTGGTGCGTAACACCTAGAGCACCGTCTAGGCTTCAAGGCATGGCATTGGGCCATATCCCATAATAGCATATTGATATGATATGATATGATATGAGACGTGAATGTCGGTATAATAGTGTATCATCTATTTATCTTGCGACAATACCTAGCCCTGATGATCAATTGGTCCGGCAACTCCCTAATGCCATAGGAAAGGGGACATCGACTCCATTACTGCAACACCGCAAGATCCCTAGCGGATGTAGGCCTGCTGCGCCCCCACCTACACGTAGTAGAATGGCGTTTCCCTCTTACAAGACACTTCACTCTTCCATTGACCTAGTAAACGAGCCACGCTGAGACCGGCAACGGCGGAAAAGTGCCCGGGGAGCGACTGTATGACTTTGTCAATACTTAGATTGGGATAAGACCCAGCATGAGCGATATAGCGGGTGATCTCCAAGGTGTTGGGTCAAATTCGGAGGATAGCTGAGGGTGATGTTCTTACGAGTGATCTTTTGTGATGCCAGATCTCATAGGAGAATATCCTATCAGTGCCTGAAACAATAAAATTCATTGCCGCTGTCATCACACTAACTAAGCCTCCTTCACAAAATTTTGAGAGTACCAATATCTAAACCAATCCCAAGTGCTGGCCCATTTGCGCACTAAAATGACTGAAGAATCCTGTTTGCTAACTTAAAGTATGATCAGCCCGCTGATGCCCAATCTGGCCTTAGCGCGCCTGTAACCAATTTTATTGCTTCAAACCCCTAAAGGGTATGATCGAGGCTTAGCCCACCGAAGCCTCAATATCGAGAACTTTCTAGTTGCACAAACAACATCCTAGTTTGCCCCACATATAAGTCCCCTAGCACTCTCGCCATTCTTCCCCTCAGTGTCAGACAATCCCTGTGATTGTCCCAGTACAAGACGGAACACAGCTGATCCCCAAGCCCTCAAGGCCCCCGTATCAATAGCCCTGGCCTCGGTTCCCGTAACCCTGCTCCAGAGTCCTTAGCCGAACCAACTGCTATCTCATCCTATTCACTACTAGCTACATACATACCTAAGTCGAAAGAAAATCACAAGATAAACAAACATGTATAGTAATATCCTTGCTCTCACCTCTCAATAGCATTAAACAATTCCACTAGGCCGCTCAAGTCTATAAGGCTTAAGAATGCCATTGCATACAAACCCTTCTCAGACTTTACCAGTGGACCTGAAATTCAAAACATCTGAGGCGCTAACTAGATTTACTGTCCAGGTCAACCAGAAGGTGCTGTTGCAGAGCAGGGCAATGTAGGATTTTTAACTTGGGGCCGCGTAGTGCAGAGGAGATCTGTAACCCATATTCTGGTATCTGTAAGGCAATCAGCTCTGGGGAGAAACTGAGTACCTCCCCCGTGCTCAAATACCAAATTCATCATGCCTCTAAACTTCAAACCAGTCTAAACTAGTGCCTTCACTAATCAAATGAGTAGGCTATCCAAATAATAGCATGAAAGGGTGAAGTTGCCCCACCTTGGGAAATTTAGTATCATCTCAGGAGGCCCAGTTACCCTACTGTGGGCCCTCCAGTTACCCTACCTTCACCAGCATGAATATTCTTGGAGTTAGAAGACGAATGCCTCACGATCTAGCAGTTCTTAGATATTCTTGAATGCGTGCTATTACATGAAAAGGTCTGTAGCTGATGCAGGAGTACTCAGAACATTTGTCCTAAAGGTCACCAGCTGTTACACACACGTGAATAGCTCATCTATATTAGTACGAGATATGCAGCTTCATCAGGATGACTGTATATCCGAACCCTAAAGCTCTCTAGGAGTAGGACGAACCCGGAGGCATCTGTTGTAGCTACTCAGACAACCGGAAGAGTTCACGTTCCCTGAGGTAATTCACTGATTAGAATGATAAGATGTTTGAACTCTATCACATATCTGGTACAGCTGCATATATATGCATGCTGCTTGGAAAGATGGCCATCCAAACCGATCACTCTGTATTCCATGATGTTGGGCATGAGCATATCTCAAAGTTTTGCAAGATAACTCAGGCCAATAATCTTTATCGTAGACAGAGATTGTCTAGAAAGGCTCAATGGTCAAGTAGAGGTAGGTAGAATAATAACAGATTTCTAGCGTAAACGTTTTATATTGATAAGATCTCTTCTCCGTTGCTTGATGATATTTGAATAGCTTGGGAGGCACCTCGATATTTATATGCCGCATCTGGGTAGTCGCAGGCTACTTCTAGTTCTTATACTAACTAAGTATCTACTAATAATTTCCCGTATTTTTTCAAAGTGCAAACACTGTTTGACCCTGACAATTCTGTTATCTCACTTGACTCCCAAATCACAACACCATGAGTTTTCCTAACGGTGCGCCCACACATCAGTATATTCGTTACAATCCATCTTCGTTAACATGGAGTCTTGCTTACCACTGCGTACGCAGAATGGTTACCATGATCGAACCAACAAAGAGGCCGGCTTTATTATCAAACCTCTCAGCATTGCAGAATTTTCCTGCACTCAACAGCTACAAGGCATAAGATAGACTTGTCACGATAATCACACCAATGGCTATTATCTCTCCATTGTAATATCGTTATTGTATAGTTCCGTCAGTATCCGAAGTATACTAGTAACATATCTGAGTTCAAGTATGCTTGATTTCTCAAACTACTTGATCCAACAACATCATTCACTTCTCCGACTTTCGTCACGGGAGCATGGAGTATAGAATAATATTGCTTAACCATTGTCTGTAAAATGACCTGTAACTTAGTGACAACTTTTGCAACATCCATCTTTAGTGTCTAGTAACTTTATGCAAGATCAACTGATTTGGCTCGAACCACTTGCATAGGCTCATCCAAGGTCTTCCCTCATATATTCTGCGAACGGGATCAGGCCGGATCGATAGCCGCGACGTATACAGGGTTATGAGGAAGGCTCCAATAACCATGTCTTTGGTGAGGGGATGCATCTACGGCGGTGTCTGTCATTGGAGCGCCGTCCCAATGCTGGTGGGGGAGGGGAGTGTTGTTAGGCATACCGGAAGGCTCAGCCTTCCATTCAGTGAATAAAGACCTATAGTTACCCTACCTTAGGATTCTAAGTTCAAAAAGGACAAGCCAACACCCCCCTCTCGTAGCATATGCGGAAGTGACAAAGGCATTATGGCCAAAGGTCACGTGTTCAATTCTCATCACCGGCAAAGTTATTACGCAATACTTTTACCTTTGAACGGACCAAGATAAGACAGCACAACTTCCATCCGATGGTGCAGCCTAACCCACTGACTGATCAGGTCGCCCTGCAAGGGTAACAGAGAGAAGACCTTTGGCGAGCTTATGCAAGGGGTTCGAGGCAAATCGGTCAACGTAGCATAAGGTTACTGAGCGCTAAAGATGGGAGTCGCCAAAGTGGTCATTAAGTAACGGGACATTCTTACCGACGATGGTTAAACAACACATTCTATACTCCACGCTCTTGCAATGAAAGTCACAGAAGTGAATGGTGTTGTTGGATGAGGTAGTTTGAAGGATCAAGGATGCCCGCACTCACAAACGTCACTAGTATTCTTCGGATACTGAAGGAACTATAAGATAACGATATGACTATGGAGAGATAATGGCCATTGGTGCAATTATCGAGACAAGTCTATCTTATGCCTCGCAGCTGTCAAGTGCAGGATACATCTGCAATGCTGAGAGGTTCGATAAGAAAGCTGGCCCCTTTGTTGGTTCAATCATGGAGACCATTCTGCGTATGCAATTGTAAGCAAGACTCCATGCTGACGAAGATGGATTGTGACTAAGGGACTGATGTGTGGGAGCACTGTCAGGAAAAATTCATAGTGTTGCGATTCGGAAGTCAAAGTGAGATATCAGAATTGTCAGGGTCAAATGGTGTTCGCACTTTCAGAAAAAGCTGGAATTTGTTAGCAGGTACTTAGTTGGTATGAGAACTAGATGTAGCCTGCCACCACCCAGACACGGCATGTTAATATCGAGGTGCCTCCCACGCTATTTGAACATCATCAAGCAATAGAGAAGAGATCTTATCAATATAATAAGTTTACGCAAGAAAATCTTTTATGATTCTACCTACCTTTAAAATCATTGAGCCTTCCTAGACTATCTCTATCTACGATAAAGATAGTCGGCCTGAGTTATCTCGCAAGTCTTTGTGATACGCTCCCGCCTAACAGTATATTGATAGTTCTTCCTGTTACTAAGGCTCACTATATGATTGAAGATGACTTCAATTACCTCTTCGAACTGTTAGGCGGGAGCCTATCTCAAAGTCTTGCGAGATAACTCAGGCCGATAATCTTAATCGTAGATGGAGATTGTCTAGGAAGGCTCAATGATTCAAAGTAGAGGTAGGTAAAATGATAAAGATTT
>Ga0307509_10006343_pt1 | contig 15958 bp, 19 predicted proteins | sample 10_EM_MG_FD_202245 | JGI IMG/M metagenome (GOLD analysis project Ga0307509, IMG submission 202245) | Populus trichocarpa ectomycorrhiza microbial communities from riparian zone in the Pacific Northwest, United States - 10_EM | ecosystem: Host-associated > Plants > Roots > Unclassified | place...
AACTCGTGACTCATAATGTGAGTCACGCGCGAAAGTCATTACATCATTATGACTCACAATCGTGAGTCATAGAAACATTAACCAATCATAACATAACGATAACACGCAAGTGCGAGTCATGTGAGAACTATGAGTCAACTGACTGCATAGCGTGAAACATAATTATGACTCACAATCGTGAGTCATAGAAACATACCTTATGACTAATAACTATTAGTCATGTGAAATCTGCCTTGCTTAGTCACGATTTGTGACAGCTTCAGTGGACAACTAATTGATTTTACACCACTAGCTACGGCGCTCTGTACCGGGAGGCCTCGCTACCACCCATTTCTTCTATCTGCAAACACTGCTGTCAGTCAGCTACCCTCCGCCTGGTCTGCGCCCCTTCGAAATTCAATCCCGCCACTGCCCGGACACCCGAGTCTGTGCCCACCTGGGACCAGGGACGTTCCGTGGACGATCATCGCTTTCTCCTCCAAGGCTCCTCCAAAGCCATCCACCTTACTTCATGGCTTCGCCCGGCGGTTAACTCCGCCAAGCACCTGCCTTTGGACTCTATATGTCACGGGATTTCTGACCTCATTGTGGAAATCCCTATCCTTTCGCTCGCCTCTACCGACCTCGTGCCCCTACCCTTGGGAAGGGAACCCTCAGTCACCTACCAAGCCCTCAGAGCTCCTCTTGAACAGCTACTCCTCACCAACTGGCTTAACATAAGCCCGCCCGTACCTCTGACATACCTGTACAGTGCCTGCCTCACTCCTCACGCCTTCACTGGCCTTCTCCAGTTTATATGTGGCCACATTCACCAGATGCGCACAGGTGCCAGCCACCTTGCTGCCCATATCTCCTGGAGGAACAGTGATTCTAGCACCCTCTGCCCTTTCTGCAAGGAAGATAATGAGTCCTTCCAATACCCGATCCTCCTCTGTCCTGCTAAGGTCCAGCCTCGCCTCACCCATCTCTCAGGTGTGGATGACATTGGTCCTGACGCTCCCCTCTGGCTCTCAGTTCCCCTCCTCAGGGGATTGGCTGAGTATCTCTACGCTACTCGCACAGGCTTCCCCCCAGTGATGCTGCGTATCTGGGCCAGTACTGTTACCCCGGAGTCTGAATCGGACTCAGATAGCGCTTAACACCTTAAAACTCCCTAGCTTGGTCAGGGCCTTCTGGGTATAGCTACTTTTAAACTCCCCTGCTCGAGTTTCTCTTCAGTGTATTTTCTTTTTGTTTTAATAAATTTGTTTTGTTCTAGTTGTTTGCGACAGTAGGCAAATAGGACTAAAGGTTTTATTACTGATGACTGTTTTTCTTATAGGGTATAAGGAGGATTTTACTTTACTTTTTTTTTGTTAGTCATTGATGGCGATGCAACAGGGTTCTGATGAACCCGCTTGAAAAGTTTTGTACGCGTTGTTTGAATTTTGTTATTTCCTTTGTTAGTTTTTGGAATTAAGGTTTTTTATATGCCATAGCGCGAGCTGCATGCAGGATTTTGTACCTAAATCAATAATCACATGATTCAAAAAAAAGAAAAAAAAAAAAAGGAAAATAGACTAGGTACAAACGACATCCTCCGTCTCCTCTACACACCCGGCGATTGAAATCTCAACACCACAAGATTATCACCACTTTTCCAAACACTACCCCCCGTTATGGGTTCGCCCTAGGGGGTGGAGTGCATCTCCCCTTTTCTTCTCCTGCCCTTAGGTTTATCCCTTTGGACTCTATTCTCTCTGGATTGATGGATTTCGTTTTCTTTTGATGATGTTTCCTCTCCCTACCCTGCTTTGGCTCTGCCTCGCTTAGAGCCTTTGCACGGTCAGCATCACTCTCCTCGACGCCTATGTCACAGACGGCCGGGAACACGGTTTGCGGTAAGGGAAAACATCTCAACAGGCTACGGTCGATTTCCCTGTTCTCTCTTTTATTGAGGGGCTGCCTAGTCCAGACACTAACGTGATTCCCGATAGTTTCTACGGCAATGAGTTCGGTCTACGCCTCCTTCTCCTCTTCTCCTCACGGTCGGATCGGCTGGCACCCTACTGCTACTTCACCTTCCTGGCTGGTACCCACAACTACCTGGCTGGTATCCAGAACTACTTCCTCTTCACCAGTCAGACCTATCGCCCTCCAGTGTCTCTGTGGAGCCTGGTACCCCCGCACTTATATGTACGGGAAATCTAAGTGGTCTTTTTCTCTGTTTGAATATTCTTTTTCCTTTATTCGGATGATCGTACCATGGGTTTTCCTGATTTTTCCTGCTTGTTCTTTGATTTGATTCCTTTCGTCTATCTTCTTAGCTAGTCAAGGGTTTCTCTTTGGGGGCGAGATGTGTGGTTGGTTCCACACCAGAGGGACTTGCCGAGCTGGCTTTTTCCCAGGGGTAGTTGGACGTTTTGTATATACCATGGCACGAGCTGCAGGCAGGATTTTGTACCCTAAACAATAATCGCATTATTCAAAAAAAGACAAAAAGATTAGGTAGAAACGATAGCATGCATCTTAACGATATGGCCATGAAAAACCATATTCTCCTCACCTCAGGAAACATCCCAACCTCCAAGTCCCTCTGGTATGAGACCAACCGCACATCTTGCCTATCACCCAACCAAATCCTATGAACATACTGATACATACAAAGGAAGTAGAAAGGAAAGAAGCCAGCAGGAAGGAGAGAAGAACCCTCAGCGACATCCTGAACAGAAAATATAAAAACAAAGGGAATAAATGAACCCCTGATAAAGGCAAATTACGTCTGATAAGTGACGTGTATCAGCCTGAGCTAGGAAGTGAGAATATAGACCTGCACACCGGAGTGGTGCCGGGGGACAAAGTGGTGCCCGACGGCAGGGAGGAAAAGCGGAGGGAGGAGACCTTTATGAGAAGTCCCCGGTAAGTGTGCCAAAACAGCATTAGTGACGGCCAAGAGGACGGGCGAAACCGAGGCGTGTTTTTGTATAGTGACCAAAGATCGACCGCAGATGGAGGGGCAGCAAACATGTACATGCTAGGCAGGGACGGGGCAGTAAGGGGCCAGCCCAAAGAGGGCAGTAAGGTGTCAGCTAAGGGAGTGGATATAGCTGTAACCGACCAATGGGACGAAAACCAAAGGAGGTGGATGTAGGAAGGACTAGTCCAAACACTTGAGACGACCAACTAGAGTGACTGCGGCCGATGCTTTTCCGAATGCGAAATGAAGAGGAGGCTATGAAGTTACTAACTAAAGTATTCCCCAACAGGACCAAATAACTGAGACAGAAAGTTACTTCGCAAAGGGCTTGGAAAGCTCAGCACAAACCGGGAACGAAGGGAACGGAATGCCAACCATGCAAAACCTAAGCGAGGTGCAAAGGAAGTACAAGGCAAGAGGCGGGAGAACCGAACTTCATGAGCGGGGTGTCAACGATGAACGGAAACAAGAACCCCATAGAGGAAGCAGGACGAGTCCCCAAAGGGGGAAGGGTGGTGGTAGCATCACTCCCCTAGGCAGAGGCCATCAAGGGGGAGGAGATGGGGGGTTGTGGATCCCACGATGAGTTCCCTGGTGTTGAGATTTCAATCACCAGAGGTGTAGAGGAGATGGATTGTATCTAACTACTGTGACCGAGTCTCACTTATAAAGACTCTTGACACTAACAACCCTAACCCTGGTGACTCATAACTCGAGTCACGCGGTCCTATGACTCATAACGAGTCATACCCGAAATCCATCAGATGACTCCGATAACTCACTGCGCAACATGCCGTAAACCAATCATAACACATAAAACAAGTCAGGTGCGCAAACTGCGTCACCTGAGTGGAACTCGTGACTCATAATGTAAGTCACGCGCAAAGGTTATTACATCATTATGACTCACAATTGTGAGTCATAGTGTAATGACCCTACGATAGGTAGCTACAATCACTATCACCTTAGCCCAAATGGTATACCAAGTGGTAACCAGAGGTAGTATGGTGCGTGCGGACCAAAACTTGAACGAGGCTGAAAACAAAGTGTTACATGACTGAGCCACTTTGGACGCCAAGACTTGTCTTTTTAGGTTATAAAATAAGGAATTAGGTGTTGATTTTCAGGGTTGACAACACAGCTCAGTATGATACTACTCAAATTAGCAATAGAGTCTTGTTCCTCATCTATCTCATTTCCTGTTTTGGACATATTATTCTTACCAACATCTTGCGACCTGATGGGATCTCAATTCTTGGGTGGTTGACCACCCAACTTTCCTACTCGACGTCGTAAGAGTGTATTTTCTTTTGGTCTTGCTATTGGATATTCCTACACACTATTAGAATCTAATATCAGAAGTCAGATATCATTATAACTTGCAGAAAGAACTTTAAAAGAGATATATGGACTTGCACATGGTTCCAATTTAGAGTTAAATATTGATCAATAGATAGGTTTATTACACATTCAAACCCATAAGCTCTAGGTTCCATTGGATATTATACACACAATATATTAAAGTCTTGACACAAAAAGTAAATTACTAATCAACATAGTGTCCTATCTTGGCACTCAAGTTGTGGCTGTGCGTAACACTTTTCCCTGTTTCCCACCAAAAGTAAATTACTTTAAACAATTATTTACAAATACTCAGCCATCTGAGAAACCCAAGAAATCCTCTATATTGTAGAGAAATCGAAGGAGAATAATATTCACCTTCGAACCCCACCCAGAGGCGCTCAAAATAGCAGCCCATTTCCCAGACATTGCTGCCTCGGTCCTCAGAGAGGCCAACTGCTCCCTCCCCCTTTCCTTCATTTGCACGGTCAACGACAAGGGCTCAGTGTCACTGCTCGGTACCGATCTTCACACCCCTGCCTCCGCTTATACTCCCTACTTCGCTCCCCTTACCTCGAGGTTGAACAAGGCCTTTCCGGTAGGCAACTGCCCTTGGGATCTCTTCAAACCCGCTCCGAATGAAACGCAACTTTTGATCCACTCCGTCCCTCTTGCATTCCTCCCCTCAGACGATGCCCAACTCTTCCCCTCTCTTCACGAGTCCATCCGCAATGCCAGGGGAGTCTCCATTCTCTCAGCGCGTTACCTTAACCCCGACCCTGAATCCCGCGATCAGAAGTCAGCAACCTCTGTGGTTGTCACTGTGGCCCCGCCCGACGCTTTCGCCATCCTCCCCTCCATCAACCTCTTCTCCCGAAACCGGAGAGTGGAACAGATGTTCTCCTCCTCTAAGAACTCCCAGTGCAAGAAATGCTGGAAGTTCGGCCACATCCCTACCCGTTGCCCAAGCACGCTTCCAGTCTGTCCCTTCTGCTCCCTCTCCCACACTAAGGCGGAGCATCGCTGCCCTAACCCTTCCTGCCCTAAGGGTGGCAATCTCCGACCTGTCCTCGCCTGCTGTCCATCCTCGGTGGCATGCTGTCCTAACTCCCAAGAAGAGCACTCTGCGCGCAGCAGGGATTGCCCCTTCCGCCCAAAGACCACTCCAGATACACCAGAGGTGCGATCTCGACAGACGCAGGACAGCATGAATCTTGCTGAAGACCAGGCTGGCACTTCGACGATCCTTCCCCCAGCACCAAGTGCCGCTCCCCGAACCCCGAGTGCCCCTGTACTCCCCCGCGATGCTCCTCCACCTAGGCAGAGAGCCCAACGGACCATCACCATCACCGATCTCGCCCCAAGAGAGAGCAGTGATGAATCTCTAGACTCTGACTCCTCTGTGGGCTCTGCCCAATAATGGAGAGTTTTTTCACTCACTATACCGACAGCAGTGCTGTCTTCCCGTCCTTTCCAATCGTTCAACATAACTGCCTTGGGAGCTGGGATGTTTTTCTTTCACTTTTTCACAGCTTTACCACGCTGCCTCACCCTCCCTTGCTTGTTGCTATATACAAGACCCCCCCTCCAGACGTTCGGTTCTACCGACCTTCCCGGGATTTATGTCCTTCGCCCCCCCCCCTCCTGGCCGCCCACGGGTTGCCATTTCCGTTTCTCGCACCTTGAACCAGCACTTGTCCTGCTCAACTGTTTTTCACGACTCCTCAGAGATCCTTTCAGTTGATATTCTTTCTCCGGAAGGCCTATTTGGATCCCCCCACCGTTCGCTAAGGGTTACCTCGGTATACCTTCTTTGTACAAATCGTCCTCCCTACCGCTCCATATTGCCAGAGCGGGTTTTTTCTTTTTTTTCCCACCCTCACCTGGTTTTAGGTGATTTTAATCTTCACTACCCGTTAGCGGACCCCTGTCGCTCCCTATCCGAAAGGGAGTTCACCATCTCTACACGCTACTTTGATGCCACTTTTGATGTCCCGTACCATCTTCTCAACACCCCCAGGGTTTATACCCGGTTCCCATTTGATACTATCTCGCGACCCTCTGTTTTGGACCTGGCCTTCGCGAACACCGCCCTCTCCCCCCTTGTCTCCTCATGGGACACCCCTCTCTCCTCCACTGGTTCAGACCACGTCCCATCTGTGATAACACTGCAACCTCCCGCGATTATGCTACCCCCCCCTACCCCACACTGGGCCCTCCTTGACCTAGGTGCAGTAGGAAAGGCACTGGAATCCTTCACCACACTACCCTGCCCGCCGAAACCCACACCTAACTCCCTGAGTAGATGGTTCGACATCTCCTCTACCCGCCTCACCTCCCTCCTAACCTCCCACGCCCCGAGCAAGCGCCCATGCCCCCGCTCAAAGCCATGGTGGTCTCCTCGCCTATCGTCTCTAAGGAGGGAATATCACAAGTTTGTGAAGATATCCCGCCTCGACCCGTCCCCCCTCAACTGGAGCAATGTGAAAAGCTCAAGAAGAACATACTTCAAGGCCATCGCCTCGGCCAAGAAAACACACTGGTCAGACTTCCTATCCTCGGCCACTCCGCGCTCCCTCTGGACGGCCAAGAGATTCGCATTCGGCCGCCCACCACAAAGGTTCCCGCACTTGCCGGGGGCCTCCGACCCGGCCGAGATTGCGGAAACGCTCCTTGACCACTTCTTCCCCTCCAAACCCCCGCCTCCCCCCCTCCTCCGCCTCACACGTTACGAGGACTATACCCCTCTCACCTCCGAAGAAATATCTAGGGCCCTCTATAAATCCTCGAACACCTCCGCCCCTGGACCAGACCACATCCCATACTCTGTGTAGAAGTCTGTACACCACATCAAGCCCTCCCTTCTTCCTTCCCTCCTGGACCCCCTGTTGGCCCACGGATTTCACCCTCCCTCCCTCAAAAAGGCACTTGGTATTGTCCTCGACAAGCTGGGCAAACCCTCATACGACTCGCCCTCCTCCTTTAGGGTTATCGTCCTCCTCCGTACCCTCTCAAAGATCCTTGAGAGAGTGGTAGCTTCCCGCCTTTCAGCCCAAGCAACGATATGCTCCCTCATTCATCCCCTTCAATGCGGGTCCCTCCCTGGGAGATCCACCGCCGATGCCGCCCTCGTCCTACAGCACAATGTTGAGTCCTTCCACCGCCTCCAATACAAAGTCTCCACCCTCTTCCTTGATGTGAAGGGAGGCTTTGACAACGTAGAGTCCCCCTCACTCCTTTCTCTCCTCCACAGGAACGGGGTCAGCCCGTACCTGGTCCAGTGGGTCGGCTCCTTCCTCAGGGATCGCACCTGCCGCCTGACGTTCCAGGGGTCCCCACGCCCCTTCGCCCCTGTCTCGGTCGGGGTCCCTCAGGGATCCCCTATCTCACCGCTTCTATTTGTCATATACGTCTCCTCCCTCCACCTGGAGATCCCCAGGTCTCTTATTATCTCCTACGTCGACGACTTTGCTGTTACAGTGGCCTCACCCTCCTACAGAACCAACGTTCGCCTCCTTCAGAAGTCCTTCTCATCACTCAAGAGAAAGGCCTCCCCGATCAACATTTCCTTCTCCGTTCCGAAAACCGAACTAATCCACTAGAGAACCACCAGGAGCAATGAGCCGCTGTGCTCCCTCCCGGTGCAACTGGAGAGTCAGCTCTTTTATCCACAGTCCCGCCTGAAGTGGTTGGGCTTCATCTTCACCCCCGCCTTTGACCCAAGGTCTCACTTTTCCAGGAGGTACACACTTGCAAATGCCGCCCTAGTCACCATTCGTCGCCTCCCCCCCCCCGGGATGGGCCTTCCACCCCACCTCTGTCTCTCCCTGGCGCGTTCGCTCCTCGCCCCGATTCTCCTATATGGGTCCGCTGTCTGGAACCCTCCCCCGTCTATCATGGGCCCCATGTCCGTCTTCTGGCATCGGGTCTGTAGGTGGATAACCAACTGCTTCTCCTCAACCAACATAACGTGTTTGCACAGGGAAGCCTGTCTCCCCCCGCTGCCAGTTCTGGTACGCCACCAGCGCCGCATTGCGGGCCTAAGGCTCATCTGCTCCCCCCCGGAGATTAACCCGGCCACAGCACGCCTCCCTAAGTCCGTCCCCACCTTCTCGCCCCACCGTGCCGCCTTGATAGCGCGTGGCAAAATTACTTCCCAACCCTATCTCTTCTTCAATCTCGACTGGCGTTCTACCCCAGACAAGACCAAGAACCCAAGGTACCGGCACAACGCCATCACAGCCTTGGCTAACACGGCCGTCCCCCTCATACACAACTTCTCGACGCTGCCGCCCATCTCCCTCCACCTAACAGACTACCTGCCCCCAATCCCGGGGGTTGTCCCCTCCTATACTCGCCTGAAGTTGAGGGCTAAACAACACCTCCTCTCCGCCTGGTCTGATACCCCAGCCCCCCGTACTACCCCTTTCCGCCCTCGACGCGCCCCTATCCCTTCATGGTATTGGGCAAGTTCGTTGCAGGCAGGATTCACCAGATGCGTTCTGGAAAAAGCTATCTAGCGGCCCACCCCTGATGGGACAATCCTGATGCTGACACATCCTGCCCTTTATGCTCTAAGGCCCCACAGACCTTCGAACACGCCATTCTGTCCTACCCCTCCTCCGCCCGCCAGAGATCCCGCCTCCTCCAAGGGGTCTCAGACTTGGCTCCTAAGGCCCCAATCTGGTCCGACCAGCAGCTGCTCATTGCCCTGGCTGAGTTCATTCGCATCACCGCCACTGGTTTCCCCCCTGGGATGCCCCTGCTTGCCCCCTCCCTCCACACACCTCCTCCGAACCCCCTTCTTCAAGCTACTGCCCTACCCGCCCCTGGCCCTCGAGACTAGTTTAGCGGTTTTTACTTTCCTTGATTATAGCTACAGCTGCTGTGCGACGTTTATTGGTCGCGTTAGGGGAACTGGTTATGGTTGTTTCTTTTGTTGATTGTTAGTTTGATTTTCGGTTTTGTTTTGGCCATATCGTTAAAGATGCATGTCATTTCTTGTACCGTACAAACAATGAACATATGATTTAAAAAAAATAAAAAAAATAAAAAAGAAGGAGAATAATATAGAGGATTTCTTGAGTTGCCTGAGTGGTCTTGGGAGATGGAATTATGATTTGAAAATGGCTAAATTCTTCGTGTAGGTTTTGGTCCGCATGCACTATATGGTCTCGTATACTTAGTGTACAAATAGCTGGTAAACCTAGGATAAGCCCTAGAGAATAGTTGAGTAGCCCTAAGGTACTCTACAAGGCTGGGTAACCTTTCAGAAATAGGTTCGCACAAAGTCAAGGAATTTAGCGGAATGTTACACAGACCTCCTAGATAACATTAGGTGTTAACAGAAGGACTTCCAAAGCGGTTAAAGGCATAAGAGGGCAAAGTTACCCTACCTTGGGAATTTGACCATTATGTCCATGGACCCCAGTTACCCTACTGAGGAGTCGAAGTTACCCTACCTTCACCAGCAAAGTCATCCTAGAACTTAGAGGTCGATTGCCTCACATTCTATAGGCTCTTAGATGTTCTTAGGGGCACATGCATCTGGGTAGGGAGGCCCCACACCTGTGTAAGGGTGGCCCAAACATACTATTGAACTTGGGCGGGTTTAGCTAACACCCCCCTCTGGCCCCAGTGTTGGGACGGCGCGTCATAGGCAGACGGCTATGTAGTTGCTCGTTTGCTAGTTAAAAGAGGTCATTGGAGTAGCTGCCATAACACCTTATAAGTCATCGCCGTCTGTCTGACTGAATGTCATTCGGAGGATATATAAGGGGAGTATGGGTAACCGCCAAAATGGGGGTTACCCATATACGGCCTCTCCGGCACTTTGGAGTCTGTCTTAGCATACGGGTAGTAGGGTATTCTACCTAGTGGTACTTAGGTAGTCCAAGGAGGCCAGGGTGCTTTCGGGACAAATACCTCAGTAACCAGCCAGGACCTTCTCCCCTTGATTTGTAGCATTACTATGGGTTGTTATTGGACTCTAGAGGTATGAGTCTTATTACGGTAAAGCATGTCCTAAGAGGCTGGCTATGAGTAGCACCCACTTAGCCAACCATCGGCTGCATCTTACCGAGGGAGCTTGCAAGTCAATTTATCACATTAGATAGTCACGTAGATTAAATGATGGACTACATAGCTTGTGTAGACGAAACTACCACTGGGCCAGTGAGTCCACCACCTAGGTATTGATTCCAGTTGTTGTTATAACAGTTAGCCACTAGTATGACTTCAATAGGAAGAGTTTTTCCACCTGCGGTTGTATTGGAGATGCATTGCAGAAACTCATATCCTATTGACGGAGTTAAGTGTACCCAAGTTGGTCCGACACTTCCGGCAGGATAAATTCTGATGGAGGGTAGACCTCGGACAACCCCTGAGCAGGACAGGGTGCTCGCGCAAGGTCAGAGTAGTGGCGAATGTCATAGGCTTAAATCTAATATCTACTTAAGTTTAAGCGTTTGGCATTCTACTTCGACAACCAACTTTTCCTCGAGAGAACTAATTGAGTAAAGCTTCGAGCTTAACGATATTAAGTTTAACCGTTTTGATTCTTCATGAATTATTTATTCTATCTTTATCTTCTACTTTGAGTTTTGGTGCGGTCGCAACCTTAGAGTTCACCTCTCTATAGGATGCCCCCATTACACATAGAAACATCAACCAATCAAAACATAACGATGACACACAACTGCGAGTCATGTGAGAACCATGAGTCAACTGACTGCATAGCGCAAAACATACATATACCTTGTGACTAATAAACATTAGTCATGTGAAATCTGCCTTGCTTTGTCACAATTTGTGTCAAATTCCCCCTTTTCTGCCCTTGCCCTGCTCTTTCAGCTCCGTGGGAGGTTGAGGATGTATAATCTCAAGTAGGGTAAGATTATATCTCTCCACCTCCCCCTTTGCTTCCTCCCACTCCTGCTTGAGTTGAGTGACCACGTCATCCTTCTGCTTCTTGGTCTTATATGGAGTTAGGTAGATGTGATAGGGAAGATCACAGCCAGTATAAGTATGTAAATTAGTTTTGTATTTTTATATAGTATATATAGTTAATAAATAAATAAATAAATAAATAGATTCACTCACCATTTTTTCCATATAGTATTGGTCCCCAAAACATAACTGTTACCCCCTTGGGAAACCTTTGATTAAGGTTTCATGGTAGGAAGGCCTCCCCAGGCCACTGTAGAACTCCTCCAGCACGCTAGCGTCGTAGACCTCCAGTCTCAAAATAAGACTTATCCGTAAAAATAACTTTCCTCCAATTTCGACCACGATGCTCTAAACAAAATGCTAACCTTGATGCAGCCTGCTCTGGTGATAATGTGGTCTTTTCAGTAGGCTTTCTACCGTGAACATTGTTCTCAGCAAGTACTCTTTGGACGGTAAGACCACTTATATCAAGACGAGCTAATAATTTAATTTTATTAGTGTTATTAATATACAAGAAAGCAGTAGTATGTGAATAAGAGAAGAAAAAAAAGAATTTCCCAGCTTGGCCAAGTGACTGAAAGGTCATTCAACAGTGTTTACTATCTAACAAAGTAACAGCAACCAGATGCTGCTTCTGCTCTTCAGTTAAAATTGACCTTGAACCCTTCTCACAGTTCGTCTTTGGTACATGATTCTCTGGCACACAGACATCTTTGTTTCCCCTGGGTACATCAGCTCATCTTTTTGCCTCCCGGACAATAATGGAATAGGTGCTTTTCAGCGCTCCTGTTTTTGCTGCGATTTGGTCTAATGTACCCTTACGAGTACCTTTCATATTGGTATAGGCAATGATTTGGGACCGCTTGGCCAGAGAAGTCGTTTTTTCCACGGGGAGTCATTGTAATTATTGTTTGAGTCAGAGTGTTGGATGACTTTGGGAGTTTGGGTGGGCGTTGGCTAACTACTGCAGTACTCAAGTACTTATCTCTAGGTTATATTCTTTCAGCCTTCACATTTTTTGGCAAGACATCATTGGCCCATTGTTCATATGCAGGAATATGCGGACCCAGTTATGTTCACAAGCGTCAGAAAAAGACGAGTACAGTGTTAACAAGATAATCTCACATACCGTACTGGTAGTCTCTGAATGAATTTTATTACGCTGACACCTGACAATCCCAGATCTCGATAATCCGGATACCTCACTATCCCGTATGAATCTCGGTAGGTTCTGAATTTCTTTACACCGAAACCCAGCCTGATGTCCCAGATCGCTTGCTGTGCCGGACAAATGAATTGATTTTGACCATTCAGGATAGCGGGGTATCAGGGCACTCTATGCCAAGCCTTCGTTCCACGGTACCACCATGTCATCCCACATTCTTCTGTTCCACAACCCCCCCACAGTCACACACCTCTACCAACCTTACAAACTGCACTCTTCATTCTCAAATTCTTTAATTCTGTTATCGAGTCCTTGCCACTATTCTCAACTTAGCTTATTTTTTATCCTCTCTACTTCTCCTCACCTTCAGCTCTGATCTGTCCGCACCTCACCACCTGTCATAGCATACGAGGCTCTCCCGAAAGAATAGCTACACGATTGTACCCTTAGCGGTACCTACACTTTCACCTGTCTCCATACTCCAAGCTATCACTCCCCTGCAGGTAGCTCTCAAGGGCATCTCCACTCATCTTATACGGAAGATTCAACACCACCAAGTTTTTTTTTTTCCAGGATTTTACGATGAACGAACTGTACCATGAACTGTAGAACAACAGTTCTTTTTGTGGTATTCAGGAGTTTATTATTGGAGTTCCACAACCAAGGTTTTACCTAGATCCACCTAAGGGAGATTTGATCAGCCAAGCGGAAGTTAGAAACTTTCCGCTAACCGGTATTTCGGAGGACGTTATTTCTCAAAAATTCCTAAAGTTTGAAACTTCAGCTTTCCTAATTTCCAATACAAAAAAACTCCTTATTCATCAAGAGTACGAGCGAATAGAGAATATTCTGTACGCAGCCGAAGCCAATAAATGGAGTAAGGTGGATTTGGGGGTATAGCTTGATTATCAAATTTGTGGACAACCTGGATCGGGTAAGACTTATCTTAGAAATACTTCCAAGTAGTACTCACTAATATCAATTGCATATAGGGAAACCAATTTTTCTTCGCTACTTGTTAGCCAAAAGGCTTTTAGCAGGCCAACCGACAGTGTACCGCCTCGATGACGATAATTGTATTCTGTTTACTAACCAGCATCATGGTCAGAGAGTAAAAGCTCAAAGTTTATTTAATCTGAAGCGGGAGGAGCAACGACAGCTCTGGATTTTAACGGATGAAGTTCTTCGGGGTGCTCAGTGGGCAAATGGGGCATTTGCATGGTTTATCGTACTAGCGGCCTCCCCTCAGAAGATTAAAAAATCGAGGCAGTGGCAAAAGGACCACAATCCCGGCATGCACTACATAAGCAACTGGGAGTGGAATGAAATTTTCGCAGCTTTTAGGTAATATCTTCATCCTCTAATACTTAGGAAACTGCCACTAATATCTGTACCGGCAACAGTCTCAGTACAAGTCAACCTACTATCAGTGTTCACAACGGGGCAGTCCGTCCGTGCTGAGCCAGGACGAGGACGGACGGCAGTTTGTCGTCCCGTCCGGTCATTTTCTAAAGTTGCCCGACAAGTAAGAATCAAAGACGAGGACGGACGGCATTCTGTCGTCCCATCCGGTCTTTTCTGGAACTTGCCCCACTCATCCGAGTGAAGGACCGTCCCCCACCGTCACCCACCACCACCGGCCGTCCCCACCGTCCCCTACCGGAATATGTCTCTGATCGTGGGGCTTGTCGTCCTTCCTAATGAAGGCCATCCTGGAAATTCAAGGACGAGGACGGACGGCATTTTGTCGTCCCATCCAGTCATTTTCTCAAGTTGCCCGACAAGTAGGAATAAAAGACGAGGACGGACTACGATTTGCCGTCCCGTCCCGTCCCGGGCCCTTGGCAGCCCCCCCGCCGGGCCCTACGGGGGCCCCGGACGGCTGCGAACACTGCCTACTATGCATCAAATCCGCAACCTTTATACCACTTTTACATGTTTAGGCCCTATTGCACGTACTTGCTTAGCAACCAACAGTCTCACCTACATCTCCCAATATGCAGGATTACGAGCGACTTTTTAGAGCATATGTTACCAACCTCGACCAGGAAATTGATAATATATTTTTGCATATGCCGTATCCCTCCCTGTCAGTGGCAGTTTCTTCCCGCATGTCGCACAGATTAGCTCTGATGCATCCGAGCGAAGACCATTTGTTTTACACCCCTCAAGTTACGACCCGATGGATTGCCTACCGTGTTGCCAGTGTGGCTGGTGATCAGGCCCGATTTAGTGGTTACCAATTGTTCCGATCACTTTCAGCCCAGCCACTCCTTAGAACCTCAGCTGGGTGGTTTTTTGAAGCATATGCCCATGAGTGATTTCGACAAGGCGGCGAATTTCAAGCCGACAAGCTTTCCATTACCGCGGTGGATGATTTTCTCCAGTTTACTATAAACTGGTCGCTGGCTGAGGAAGAGCGATATTTTGCTAATCCGGAGCACTTGTGCAAACAAGTGCGTAAGACTCACGGTTATGGTGTTGAGGAAAGGTTGATTGGAGAATACTTTCAGCCCTGGGGTCGAACACAAGAATCGTTTGACGGCCTGGTACTACCCAATGCCGAAACCTTGTTACTTCTGCAAATTACCTTGGCATTGAGACATGAGATTAAGACACACGGTGTAAAGGGTATTCTCAATGCACTCCCAGGCACCATCAAAAGAATATGCATCATCTTTACTGTTCCCGAAGATCGCGCCGACAACTACACAACACCACAAACCGCCCCAGATCCCTGTGACCTTGGGCCAAAAGGCACCAAGTGCACAATCCAGCAATTCAGGCTTGTTTTCAACGACAGAGCAGTGCAATCAATTGCACTACGCCGAATAGGAACACAGGAACCATACCTAAAAATCTAAGGTAAGAAACTAACACTTGTTCAAAACATATTATGGTGAGGGAACTCTGTAGTCGGAGCACTTTGCCGGGAAAATATGGTCCGTCTTCAAACCCCAAAGGATTTTCAACCACAAGTCCAATGAGAATTATGGCTCTATTAGGTGATAGCTTGGGTGATTCTCTACGCACTAATAGAGGGAAAATAGAAATATCTCAAGTTTTCATGATAATATCTTATATTCGTAAAACTACAGGAAGCATCCCTATCCAGGTTCTCTATCCTACGGCAGTACATATCCTCGAGGTACGCCAGCCCTTCCTGCCTAACTTAACAGCAATCTTCAAAATAAACCACCCAACTAGGGTACCACAAAAGAAATCCACCTCCCTTACTACCTCCAAACACTACCACATACAAGATGCCCGCCGACATTCCAAGTCTGTATTCCAGTGTAACGACCCTACGATAGGTAGCTACAATCACTATCACCTTAGCCCAAATGGTATACCAAGTGGTATCCAGAGGTGGTATGGTCTCGTATATATTATACATATGGCTGGTAATCCTAGGATAAGACCTAGGGAATAGTTGAGTAGCCTTGAGGTACTCTACTAGGCAGGGTAACCTTTCGGGAAAACATTCGCATAAGGTCAAGAGAATTATGGGAATGTTACACGGACCTCCGAGACGACTTCTGTGGTCG
>Ga0307509_10006344_pt1 | contig 15957 bp, 20 predicted proteins | sample 10_EM_MG_FD_202245 | JGI IMG/M metagenome (GOLD analysis project Ga0307509, IMG submission 202245) | Populus trichocarpa ectomycorrhiza microbial communities from riparian zone in the Pacific Northwest, United States - 10_EM | ecosystem: Host-associated > Plants > Roots > Unclassified | place...
AGTAGACTGAGAGTCAAGTAGACTGAGAGTCGAGTAGACTGAGAGTCGAGTAGACTGAGAGTAGAGACGACAGGGAGTAGAGACGACAGGGAGGGCGGCGATTCAGTTTTCGCAGAGGTCAAGCTGGGCGGCAAGGTCTTGGAGGGCTTGTAGACCCCCCGCAGATCGACTGACAGGAAGGGGCCATTAGCCATCCGACCGCCAAACGTCCCGTCGTTGGGATCAGAAAATTCCGCAAGCCACCTGCCCTTGGGATCGTAGCTCCTGAGCTGACGGACCGCGATCAGTGCGTCCATGTGCAAGGACAGCATAGGAAACACCATAACGAGCCACTCCGCCGACGACCCTGCCGTCGAAGCACCGAACGCTTGTCGCTTTGATTTCCAAGTCCTGCAATGTGCCCTCCAGAAGAAGAGAGGGAGATAATGGAGAGGCAGTAGTAGAGGGAGAAGGCGGGATCGACGGGGAGAGAGACTGGTCCGAGGAGACCGTCGAAGCGGAGCACTCATCGATGATCTCCGTGACACCCGCAACTCCACCTACACCCGCAGAGGACACTCCGCCAACCAAAGTGCTACCAGACAACAGACAACAGTCTAGGATCCTATCAGATCGATTTAACGGGGAGGGCATGGTACCATCGCTGTTCTTGGATGGGGGGGACGCCGCAGTCTGATCGCGGCCCGCTGGATCCTCACCACCGGCGAACGGTGGATCGGACTGAGCAGTCGGCCCAGATCCCGCTGGAACCAGGTCGCGGATAGGACGCAGACCGGTCTGAGCAGACGGATCGATGGATCCTGGGACGTCCATTCCACCCTTCCTCGACCAACCCTTCGTGCCGAATGCAGACTGGGTCGACTCAAGAGAGGCTTCGTGTACCTGACGGGAGTCAGACCGAGCGCGGTTGCCGTTTTTAAGACCACCGCGGCAACCGTTGACTGAGGGCGTGGCTGAGCGTGAGGATGACAGGGAGAAAGAACTTACTCACCGGAAACCTGCCAGCCACCGTCGTTGTCGACCTCGATGCCAGCGAGTATGCAGAGGGGGGGGTTCTCCGATGTCCGTGTTTTCCGTGCTCCGTACAATGCAAGGCTCCGGAGCGGTTTCCGCGGTCGTTGAGTTCGGGGCATGTTGAAGACCTTCCGCGACTTTTGTGGAGGTGTCGATAGCTTGATCATAACTTGAAGTGGATGCTTCAGCGGCGTCACTGATGGATGTGGTTTCCTCCGAATCTTCGATCATGTCGAAGATAATACCTGCGTGGCCGGCTGAGCTCACAGAGGTGTCGAGCTCCTACGGGTGGTTGGTGGGTGATGATTGGTGGGTGACACAGGGAGACAGAGGGCAGGCTTATGATATCAGATCCGCCATTGCCGGGAATGAAGACGGGTTTCTCGGAGCGTGTACGGTCATCGTCGAAGGCTATTAAAAGAGTGAGTTGGGAGAGAGGGAGAGAGGGAGGCGAGGCTCACGAAAGGATAATTTGCGGAAGGCAACGACGTCAACGGAGAACTCGAGGGAGGAAGGGGAGGTGGAGATGATCTGGTTTGAAGAGAGGGTGAACTCGGCGTTGAACAAGACTCGACCGTGGGAGGTGGTGACGACGATGGGGAGAGAAGGCAAGGAGGTGCCCGCGGTGGTTGGGGAGATACGGGGATTAGAGCTCGCGCCCAATTTCAAGTTCAAACTCGGGGTCGAGTCCGAGTCTACAGGTGCAAACCCGCCACCGAGTAGATGCTGTGCGCCTCGTATGCTGGTGCAGTTCCAACACCCGATGTATTGGAAGGGTGGCGGTCCTGAGACTGAAGCAGTGAGTCGGAGATGAAAAACGGGGACGAACGAACTACCTTGAACCGGATGCAGATGACCGAAGCGACCAGAACCAGAATACAGAGGGCGAGGGACCAGGAAAGTTTATCTGCATAAACCCTAGCGTTTCCCAAGGGTGTTCGACGTGGTCTACGACAAACGGGGCGTCGGAAATTGAACAGGTTGGAGGGAGGGGAGTGTACAGGAGGACTGGGAGACTGAACCTTCGAGAGAGCGGAGGATTCTGACCGCACAGCTGCGATAGATCCATTCAGCGCGGCCAACGAGAGAGAATGAGGAGGCTGTAGGAGGAGAGAATTTGTCGTTGTAGTGCACAGCGACGGCGCTCCAAGTTTCAGTCGCCGCCAACTCGATGGTTTGAATGGAACTCTGGAGGTTTCGTCAGGTCGTGACGAAGTTTGGATCGCTCCCATGCAGTAACAGAAGAGCGCCAAAGTTGAAAACAAGTGAAAGGAATGCGATGGCAGGAGTAACCAACATTTTCGCTCGCTGTCTGGAGAGACGAGATGAGAGCGAAGGATGAGGAGGAAAGCGAACCAGGTTGGCAGATAAACCCGTGACTGTGATCAACGTGACGGTGTTACGGGTATTTGAGTTGAACTTGCCTTTTTTGGTTACTGGCATCGGACGTGTCGCCGAGCAGGGTGACGCGTTCTTGCAGCAGAAGTGTGCAAGGCACAACAAACCAGGGACGGTGTCCCTGGTGGTTGGACTCGCTTTCACGAAGAATCAGGAGTGACACAATCATGTGGCTTGACATGTGCGGTGGTCTCTCACGGGGGTGTCAGTCCTCGTCGGGGGTAGGATAAACCGTGCCTTTGGATCGTTCGTGTGCGTGTACAACACCCCAATTTACATTCGGTATACCCGTGAGGTTCCCACCCTTGTGTCAGAGGCCTTTGCTCGTTGGCGATCGCCGCAGGAAGAGGAGCATATGAGCAGACCACGCCCCGCGCGGGACCTCCGGCTACACGCTAAACCCTGCGCCCAACTTTCCTCAAGCTCCCACGTTGACTTGTAGGTACGCCACCTGCTCGTGGGCCGACAGTTCCTCGCGGTTTCCTACAAGGGCGACTTCCCGTGGAACCGACCAAGAGTCACAAGGCTGGGACGGCGATATTTTGCCTTACTCCCGGATAGCGTTGGCGCAGACCAAAAAACCTCCCAAACCATGGGATAGGGCCGCCTAGATGTTGAGAAGGCTTCCAGGGGATCACGAGCGTTTGTAACTGCGGGGAGCAAGTGGTGGAAAAGGATCGAGGCGCGCCCTCCACCCCGAAAAGGTCCATGTGGCGGAATCGCAAACTACCACACATCTCAGATAGACCTCTCAAAAATCCCCTCCATGCAGCCGTGCCAGGGTCAACCGTCCTCGTACTACGGAGGCGCTGATCGCGGAACAGGCGCCTGATCTGGCTGCAGCTCGTCCCCATGACCACAGAGGAACTTGAAGTCGTAAAGCATAAGAACTGGGAATGCGTACCTCTCGGTTTCCTAAGGGTGAGAGATCGCAGCGTCGGTGCGAAGTGTTCGAAGTATTGTTGCGCCTGTGGGGTGAGCGCAGAGAGGTCCACCTCGTCGAATCCAAGCTCCTGGACGTTCTTGAGCGCAGAAAAATAGACCGATGTCTGGACGTTGGTGATCGTCGGCGGAAACCAAGGGTCATCATGACTCTGCCACATGATCTGGAGGCGTCTGATGAGTGGCAGTAACTGCATCTCGCCTAACTTCAAGTTGCGGAGTGGCACAAACCCTTCACGGGCTGAGTCCGATTTTTTTCCCGTTAAAGATGAGAGCGTGGTGGAGGTGGGGTAGAGTGCGGGGTACCACGACCCACAGGTCGCAAAACAGGCTTCGAGGGTTGGTGTATCGAGTAGGACGTGGGCGATAATCATCTCAACGAGTTCTTGTGGTGAGTCGTTGGCGCGTGAACGTGAGGTAGACGTCCATGGATAACCGCGCCTGAAGATCCTTTTTATCCCAACCTTACTTCGGTACCGAACGATGTTTCTAAGGAGTTCAATCCCTTTGAAACCCCGGCGGTCAGACCGAATACTGACGCGCAATTACCGACACACACTTGAGAGGGTCGGGACCGGACTCCTCGCGGTCCATTCAGCATTTCCCACGGGTGACATCACAGTCAAGGCGGAGGCTGGGTGGCCTCTGGGCTGGGCAACGTGACACTATCTGCGGCGGTTGCGACAAGTGCCCGGTCACCCCAAATTCCCCAGACCTTCACGCTCTCCGTCAGTTTGCATAGGTCATCGACCGAAGGCTAGCAAAATCACACGCGATCTGAATACAGGTTTGTTCGAGGATCGACGCTCAGTTATAATTATTTGGTGACCCCCCCCCCCGAAAGAAGGAGATGGGACACGATCACGATCACGCCCTCAACCCTTTCTAGCCCCCGTAGACGATGATTGGTGGGTAGGGAAGGAAGTCCAACCTCCCTTCGGCGGTTGCCATATTTATGCGGCTTTTCAATCTCTCTGTAGTGTACTCGCGATGCCTTTCCCGAACGTCCAAACAAAAAACCAAGCGGAACGGCTTCGCCTCGTACAGGCCCCGCACCGCGCCAACTAGGTCGCGCTGAAGGAAATTCGCCTCGCGGATGGAATCGTCCTGGAGCACAAAAACGACATCAGAGAACACGGGGGATGCGATGGTGGGTAACAGATCCCTGAGGAAGCCTAGAGCGCCACTAAAGATATATCCTGTGATATCCAGCACGTTAATCTCGAGAAACCGAAGTGTCCTGTTTTTCGACAGATCGAAGTCCCGTTGTAGGGTTCTGTGGCCTTCTGTGGATCTGTGGGTCAAACGGATGAGGATGGAACCCTTGATAATGCTACCCCTCACCACGCCACCAGACCGGATGAATGCGCAAGGTGTCGAGGGTCTCAACGCAAGTATCCAAAAGGAAGCGTGCGCATTCCACTTGGTCAAGGTCCATGTAACAGAACCGCAAGCCACCAGCCAGCTCGGATAGGGCTCTCAAAAATGCCCCTCCGTCGAACCAGGCCAGCGCCAGCCTCCCTCACAACGGAGGCGCTGATTGCGGAACATGCGCCGGGTCTGGTCCCAACTCGTATCCCGGATCCAAGATGAGGTTGAAATCGTCCAGGCTGGGGAACATCCCGAGGAAGTGTAAGAGTTGGGAATAGGTACCACTCGGCCTTCTGAGGGCGAGAGATCACAGTGTCGGTGCGAAGTGTCCAAAGTATTGTTGCGCCCGCGGGGTAAGCTTGGAGAGATCCACCTCGACAAATCCAAGCTCCTGGACGTTCGTGAACGCGGAGAAATAGACCAGAGTCTGGGCGTCGGGGATCGTCGGTGGAAACCAAGGATCGTTGTCATGCTGCACAATCTGGAGGCGTTTCACGAGCGGCAGTAACTGCATCTCGCCCAGCTTCTGGATCGGTATAAACCCTTCGCGCGCCGGGTCCAAATTTCTCCCGTGACAAATGAGAGTGTGCCAGAGGTGGGGTAGAGTTGCGAGGTAGAAGGAACGACAGGTCACAGAACAGGCTTTGAGGGTTGGTGTGTCGAGTAGAACATGGGCAATAATCATCTCAACGAGTTCTTGCGGCAGCTCCCTTGCGTACGGATGCGGGGATACCGTAACCGCATTCGAATACCGTTTTGGCTTTGTTCCGGTGCTGATCCCAAGGGGTCCAACCCCTTTGGAATCACGGCGGTCAGATTGGATACCAGTACACAGTCACTACGACACATACCTGTGGGGGTCGAAATGGGACTCTCACTGGTAAACCCTCCAGCATTTTCCGTAGGCTGCATCACGGTCACAGGCCGCGGGACGAGATCGACTAAGTTCGAACTCCTGAGCCGCCTCCCTTTGAACTCGAGGTTAAATTCCAGCCCACGCACTCCCTCGCTCAGTATATGCGCACTTTTACTCACCCAAACGATCAGCAACCGGAGGTGCTCGCAGTCCGCAGCTTCTCCAGAGCATTGCCCCTGACTCCCTGCCCGGATTGTTGCATTGATTTGCAGTGTCGATCCGCTGATCCGAAATTCGCAGCCGGCCTCGGACCCGTGGTGGCGCCAAGCGCGTCATGTAACTCAAATGCGCTCCCTACCAGAACGTCCGCAGTGTGTCGCGCCCTCGCCCTCCTTCTGTCCTCTCCCACCACCTTCAATCTGCGTACCAGTCCCCCTGAACCGTCGATGGAAGCTTTGGAAGAGCTCGTCCAAAAGACCAGGGAGTTGAGAAGGAGTCTGATGGCGACGACGGTTATAGTCGATGCATCCGTCACCGTTCGCAACGAATGGGTCAGCGTCGTCAAGGATTATGTCGGACCACAACTCAATTATATCGGTGGTAAATTCCTAGACCACCAGGTGCACGATACAGGTCCTCCAAATCAGCTTTGCTTGCTGATATACATATGGTCATTTAGCTCCGAATAGCTTTCGTCACGTACGGGTTACCATCCACGCGCCCGAGCCCCATTCTTTGCAAGCGGTACTTCAGCAAGCTTGACCCTCTCAAGAGAGATTGTTTGGAGATGCCAGAACTCGTCGGGCTTGGGGAAGTCAGCGATGAAGACTCGGGGAGGTATGGGACTGCGATGCTTGAAGCTTTTGCTTCTGCTCTGGAGGTGAGTTGACCCCGCACACTTTCACCCTTCAAAACCCTCAGTACCCACTCTTCCTACAGATCTTCGATTTATTAGATGCGACTCCAAGCTCAAGCTCAACCCACACCATCCGTAATATCATTCACGTAGCCGCCTACCCATCAGATAACGCGCGCCACCCCGCTTGGAACGTTAACCCGGACTTGGACCACCTCTCATGGAGCAATCTACCACAAGAACTGCGGAAAGTTCGTCCTCCACGCACATATTTTGTTCAACGCACCCTTGCCTGACCATAACCATACGACAGAGGGACATCAACTATTCAGTTTTCCTCGTCCGACCCCTCCCACAGCTAGAAAGGTTCCACACCGCGGTGAGTGAAACAATACCCACCCTTCTGCAAACGAATTGAACCATCGAATGCAAAGGTTTGCCCTCGCCACGAAACCTCCCTGCCATGGTTTGAGGTCCGCCCTCACCACAAGTGTTTGTTGTGGGTCCCGGCAGATCGTGAGTGGCCACGCGTAGCGTTTGGAGCCAGCTGACTATTCACTTAGCCGTGGAGAACATTGCGGCAGTTTTAAATTCCACAGCACCGCCCCCAGACTTCTCCGCGCAAGAGTATCAACACCTCATCGAAAAGTACCTCGCCCTCAGCAGAGGGAACGATCGCCTCGTCAAGGCGATCAGATCTGGAAACCAAGTTGACATCGATCAGGTCAGGCGGGTCATTCGAACCGATTTCCCACTCTACGGGCGATTGCAAGATTACTTCAGCCGTTTACGCGCTAGCGGTTTGGAATCGGTTGACCAAACTCCTTTCACCCCTGACGATCCTGTGTTGGGAGAAATTGGGGCGCTATCGCGTGCGATCGACGTGAACATGGAAGCGGGCTCTGAAATGCAACTCGTTTCAGAATCTGACCCCCAATTGTCATCCATGTTCGTTGGTACGGAGGCGAGCGCGGTTACTGGGACGCCGCCCGCAGTTCCAAACCAGGGTCCCTTTGGGATTCGGTTTTCGGATTACCCACCCCGTGTCATCTCCCAGATGCTGTCGACCCATACAGATGTCGCCGCCTCAAGTTGTAGGTGATTTTTTCTTCTATTGCGCTCCTCACACAGCCTCACCGTCCACTTATAGCATCATGGAGGGGGTTGTTCACATGGGCTGGTTTCGAGCATGTCAGCCGAGCCAAGAAATTCATGAGGGTGCCAATGTTGGGTCTGTCAGCTGTAAGCGGGAAAGATCTGTACGCCAACAAAGTTGCCACGACATCCCATACACCCTAACAATTTCCTCCCACAGGCAGGCGCATACATGGCCGCAAAACATGATCCTCCTCCCATCTGGTGTCAAGCGCGTGACTGATGCCGCCCTCCGGGAGTGGATGAAACGTTACGACCCTGTGTGGTGTCAATTCGTGCCTCACCATAGGAAGGGAGTGAACGACGCCGTCATGAACGATTTAGTGTCCCGGCAGCTCATTCAGCAGCTGATAGATCAGTGCCTGGTCGGTCATCCCGTTTTAATCCCTTGATAAATCACTGAGATTCCGTCTACCAGTACGCCGTCGCTTCGTGGGATGTCCCGAATTGCCCTGGCCTCTGGGGCACCCTTCTCCTTTTACCCACCAACACCTCCGGACTGATAGGGGCCGTCTTCTCAAGTGTCGGGAAACCAGAACTGCCGACGCCATCTGGACCGAACTCACTCGCAGGTCCGACCTCGCTTTTCGAGCACCCCACCCAACTGGAGATCTTGCACACGGAACTCAGATCTTTCTGTCCGTTCACCGACCCGATACAGGTCATAGGAAGAGAGCAACGTCACGATGAGACCTTCAATCAGGTCGGGATATTGGGATCTGGACCTGGCTCCGTAACGTCGGGTTCGGAGTCGGAGTTTGGATCGAGTGGGGGGCGGAGTCAAACTGAGAGTTCGGAAGATGGGGAGACTCCAGAGCGACGGCATGAATCGCCTTATACGCAACCTACGGAACCTGGGATATACCCTGGAGTACCTGGATTACAAGAGACCCTTGCGTTCGATTTCGATTTCGATGGTGGGGTTTGGGTCTCCACCGAACCTTACGCCCAGCTTGGAAAAGACCTGCAGCCGGATTGGCTGATACAAGGGCTTAGTTTCCCCGGGTCATTTGCCTGAGGTTTGCAGGGTTTTCTCGCGTTATTTATTCCTATTATTACCTCCTGCCATCATATACCTATTCTGTATAATCGCTCACAGGGGCACACTTCGTACATGCGATTTGGTTTAAACCCCACAAGAAAACGGTAACTGGGTGACTGTCCGTAAGTACGAGGCTATTTCGAAATGTCTGGGAACGTTCTTTGGCATTGACTGTTGTTCTCGGAGACCTGGCCACGAACGGTGTAAGAGTGCCTCATATTGTAGATTGTATGTCGACCACACTTTTCGACGAATCACTAATAAGGGGTTGGTCCGCCCGCCATCTTCGCCTCGAACTCCTTCATCTTGATAGCGTCCACATACTCGACAAAGCTCGAGATCTTCAAAGAGCCACTTGCGTCTTTAGTAAAGTGGATGAGCAAAATGATTTCCTGGGAAACTGGGCCGAGCGGGAGGGTGAAGGTGACGTTGGCCTATAAAGGTAGTGTTGGGTGAGCCCACGAATAAAACTCCTCGAGGTCAGATCTACTCGCCTGGACAACGACGAACAAAGGATGTTCGATGACGCTGGTGATATCCATCTAGAAACGTCGTCAGTCTTCTTCGGTTCCGTTCACACATCGTACTACGACGGTGTACTGACCCCGAATGACTGCACCACAGTGAGCATACCGGTCATCTGGCCGACCCACTCAGCCCTAGTACGCTTCCCCCCGACTCTGCATCATAGCGATCAGTATCCAGGGAGTACCGCCATAGAGAACGACGACGAACGTGGAAGGGAGAAGTTCATAGGTCACGTCCTCCGTCAAGTAGGGAAGGATGACGTTCATGTTCTTCGTCTCCACTCCCTCCTTGAATTTCTCAACAATCTCGCGTTCGGTGGACATGTTCGGGTGCGGATGGTGGTAGAGGCAGTTGGGTGAGGTCGTTTCCACGCTCTTGTCCACCTTTTAAAGCGTTTCTGGTGGGTTTGATTGGGTGGTCAGGTCCGCGCCAGGAAAATACCCAGCTGGTTCCCATAAGCTTGGAAGCGTTTGGGAGAATACATTCGCTTCGAACGAAGCAGTCATGTTCGAAGCGCTTCGGTGTGCTTCCATCGTTGGCAGTGAACTCCGAGTGCTTGGAACGTCAAGTTATTAATGGAGGTGTTTGGGAGTGCCTGTAAGCGCAGGGAAGCGCGCAGAATTCACGAGATAACCCAGCGTTTTCCCCCCACCAACCGGTTCTGGCCTGAGGGGCTTGAATTGAAGCCGGCTATTTATTCAATGGTGCTGCACATTCCAAGAGCGGCGAACGCAGTGGCATTCCTGCATCTCTGGGAACAACCCCTAGCAGAGACGTCTAGGAAGTTGGAGGGGTTCTCAGGGAGGTTGTGGAACCTCGTGGCCGATTCCACGTTGCATTGAGGTGGGCGTGCGAGCGAGGAGGAGGGGGGGTTGACTCTGAATACAGAAGCCCGGCAACAGTTGAACGCACATGACATCAACCTGGGCTCGGAGCCGTGCATTCTTCGTTAGTCAGCACAAGAATGTCTCCACCCGTTGTACACGGGTGCCAGGAGCCGAGCTTTGGCAGCCAATAGGTGGGGTTATCCGTCGGACCCTGAGGGGATGGAATATTTGTGATTGTACGAAAGGATGAGCTGGCATGTGGCAAGCCACCTCTCAGTTGTGTAACCGCAAAACCCCAAGGAATAAACACATTTAAGGATGATTTCTTGATTCCAGATGAGGCCTGGGTTTGGAGGTAACATCCCCGGCCCGACGAAGTGGTCGGGGTGGTGGAAGCTCCCTTAAGTGGATAGAAATTCGCGTGTACACGGAGTAGTCTTCACCGAGGGTACGGAAAAACAGGGAGAATATATCATGCAAGAAACAGACATAATGAGTCCGATGGTAACAGCCAAGTCGTCATCGTATGCGATGCTACGTATCTAGTCAAACCTAACCATGGTATGCACAGGGCGGGAGCGACAAAAGATTACAATCTCTTCAACGCCTTCTTCCTGTTCGCTCCAGCAGTATCCTTCGCGGTCCTCTTCACAGCCTTCGTAGTAGTGTTCGTGGCCACCTTTCCAGCGATATTAGCATCGGCGGTTCCCAAAGGTGACGGGTGGCGATCTTTTTGCTTATCCCCATCAATCGTAAGAGAGTTATTGCTCGTAGCAGTAGGGAGGGTGTTAGATGGAGATGCCTTGAGAGGTTGTACGGGTGGTGTCGTTGACGTGACATTCTTCGCGGTGGTGGTGGTTGATGAGATGGTGAGAGTTGGGGTGACAATAGATTCGACAGATGGTTGAGGGTGAGGTGCAGCCTTGGTCGATTTTGAGGTTGAGGGTGCGGTCGAGTCGGATTTCGATGGCACATCGAACTCCGGTGGTCGGACCTATGTGGGATGAAGGAGTGCCGTCAGCGTCAACACACCGCCCTGGTAGAAGCGAGGGAGCAACCATTCACGTACAGCAGGTGTAGCGTGGACGCTTGTGATCAGTTTTGCACGCGAGCAATAGCTATCGTAGTTTTCCAACAAGAGTTTCCCGGCTTCCTCATCCAAGGCGGATTCAGGATTGGGGTAGATCAAGAGACACTTGACCGTCACGAGTATATGACCAATCCCATAGGATGATTGCCAATCCTTCTTCAACGTGTTGACACAAATCTCGCCCGCGGAGGAGACGTTTGGGTGGAAGATCTTCGTGGCGAACCAGCCTAGGTGAAGGTTCAGCCTCATGAGCTCACTTCGGGAGATACGGAGGGGACCCACATTTGGGTGGCGTGGCAGGGAACTCGCTCGTGAAGCTAAATCTGACCTTGAAGTAGCCGCCGGCATACGGCGTACCCTCTGCAAACCGCGCAGGCAAGGGAACGAGACGGATATCGTCAGCCACGCGTCAATCCCTGAAGTGAACTGCCACCCACCAGGTCCCTCGATAATCCCAGTCACGTCAAGCATGTTGTCCTCGTTCGTTACGACGCGAATTCCCTCCGGTGGATTCGTTCTGAGCTCATTGAGCTCCTTCATAAGCCGACGGAACACAGCTGGCGTAACGGTCTTTTTCCAAAGCAATGAGACGTCAGCGCATCGCGGGCGTTAGGTTGAATGCTTTGACGCGACTTACCATGATAGTGGAATAGAATCGGGGAGGAGGATGGTGCAGAGGGTGAGAGGCGTGGGCTGGACGTTGAGAACGTTTTAGGTGAACTCGAACCTGCGGGCCAGACCACGTGGTCGGTCCGTTCCGTCTGAGTTTGGCGCTCGTGATCCGCCTTTGTGTCCCGGCAGGAATCAGTAATCCGCCGAAAACTGCAACGACTCTCGTGCAAGGGAAGCGAATACAAGTGACAATTGTCCAAAGGGAAAACCAAGTACGGCACACGGTTACATTCCTTTTTTTTCTCGATTCAAAGCCCGACATCCTCCCGGGTATTAAGCAGTCTACCCTCCATGCCTCCTTCAACCATCACAACTTGACCAGTTACGTGGCTAGATACCGTAGAGGATGCCAGGACCAAAATCTGGTTCGCAACTTCCAACGGGGTAGCCACTTTCCTGAGCGGGGTCCTGGGGATCAGAGACCGTTCAGCCTCCATGTGCACACACATTTCGACCGGGGGTGGGGGGAACTTACGTTGCCAGTGCTCTGTACGCTACCTCTGGGTCCGCCAACGATTCTGTAGCCATCGGAGTTATGACCCATCCAGGGGCTACGCAGTTTACTCGCCCTCTCGGTGCGATTTTGACGAGTTCATTCTTCAGCGTCATCGTGAGGCCATACATCATGGCTGATTCCCATGAGAACCCTCTGGAAATCACCAGAACTGAGTAACTTACCGCTCTTTGTCGCGCTATAATCTGCGTGCCCAGACTCGCCGTACTTCCCAGCAGTACTCCCAACCAGAATAATCGCAGCTTTATCTTTCGCGCCATCATCTCCCAAAATCTCCAATCCTTTCAGATACTCCCTCACGACCAAGAACGAAGAGGTCAAATTCGCATTGATGGTCCTATCCCACTGCCCCAAGCTCATCTGGCTCAACGGGACATCTTCCGTCACATAGATGGCGTGATTCACGATAACCACTTGGACAGGGCCGAACCTCCCTTTGTTGATCTCGCCGAACATCCGAATCGTGTCCCCCTCAGCGCCAAGATCGGCCTGAGATTTCTGGATGTTATCGGCTCTAGATTCGCCAATAAGCCCGTCAAGCGACGTCGAGTTGGTATTATAGTGGGCTGTCACTCTTGCCCCGTGCGCTATATATTCACAGCTGTCAGTAACCCCCAGGTTCCTGTGTTCATACGGAGAGCGGGTACCAACGAATTGCCGGGTAGTCTCGAGTCCGATTCCACCACTCGCACCTGTACCATTGTTACCTCGCAAAAGTTGCGTTTGTTGTACAGAGCACGACATACCCGTAACTAGGATGTGCACGTCTTTGAATCCGAGGTCCATAATTTATCAGCGCGAATGATGGACAGGGTGATGTGGTAGGGCAAAATCCGCTCCGATCAACCAATTCTCGATCCCAATCGACATGGCAAAGCGCCGTTCACAAGTCACCGTTCCCGCTACCTTCCATCCTATCTCTCGCATCGCCTAGTACAACGCGAGAATTAATGAGAGATGCAAGGTTTAATCTATCTCCATGTTCCTAGCTTCGTTCTGATGGGCCCGCCCAAGGGGGATGGATGCCTATCACCTCTATTCAGCAACTACCAAGAAGAAACTCCCGGAAATATACCCACAATAGTCTCGCGTCCAGCGCCCGCTCTTCTAAATCCAACACGCTCCTCCGGGGCCGACGGGTCATCCTTCCTCCTCAGGGCTGGTGAATCCATCAAAACGTCCGGCTCCTCGTCCTGTCCATTCCTCGCCACACGCTCGATCAACTTCGAGATCCCCGCCCAGGGCGGGTACCGACGCTCAAACACCGGCTGAACCTCCTGAATGTCGTGGCTTCGGGAGCTGGGCTGCTGTAAACGATCTGCGACTTGGTGGAGAGTGGAGATGGGCGGTAACCTGAGAGGGCCGAGGGGATGGTCTGACGTGGCGTCGGCGACAGGTGGTGCGTTTGTTTCGCGGTGACGATGGGGGTGCTGCGGTTTGTGTGACGAAATTGGGATAGGGTGTGGGTAGGGAGGACCGTTAGGACCGAGCAGTGGAATCCAGCCCTCTGGAGGTGTGTCATATGACGATACAGGAAGGGTAGGAGGAGGTCCGGCTTCAACCTTCTGCTCGTCCTTGACACCCTTGTTCAGAGATACCTGCTGCGGTTTCTCCCCAAGCTTCGGCAGTTTCCACAATCCAGCCGTAGATATCCCCCGAGTAGGCCCAGTATAGATCCCGAACTGCTTCGACCTGGCCACTCTACACATCGGACACGCAGCAACAAAGTCATAGACCAGACATTTGGGGATATACGAGCACACTTCCCGAACCATAGCCCAAGTCCTATCTCTCCCGGCATGGTTCGCGATCCAGTGCGCGCGCAAGATGATCTTGTAGATCCTAGACCGGAGAGCGACAGTACGATCTTCATGAAACACAAGGTACCTGGAGCGAGTCAAGTCAGCGGAAGGGTTGTGCCCTGGGACGCCGGGACCTGAGAGACTAGATTCCGGAGGAGAGAGAAGGCCAAAGTCGATTGCTCGTTCGAGTTCGATTCGAGTAGCCGGCCGATAGACGAAGGTGTTTCGAACCCAGCGTCGAAAAGGTAGTGTATCCCAACTCCCCCCAGCGCCGTAAGGAACAGGAGGGGCAGACTCAGAATCAGAGCTAGCTTCGCCAGAACCGGAGAAACCTTTGCGATGGAGAGCCAATACCAGCTTGATCCTCCTCATGAGCTCCGAGTCTATCAAAGCTTTCCCTCGTTTGTTCGGAGACATTTCGTCCAGATACCGCATTAGGAATCGCAGATACTCCGACATTGATGGCATCCCGAGAGCGGATGCGTGAAACGCGGAAGCAGTCGGCATCATTGCAAGAGGAGGGTTCAGAACCAGGATTTTTCCAGGGCTCGGCGAAGGGGTAGGCGCAGAAGTGGGGGTGACTTGTGTCGGCGTGTTGTTGGTTAAGCGTTGTTGTACTTGTTCCAGGCGTTTCTCGAGTTGCTCTGGGAGGATAGGGAAAGTCTGCGGGTTGTTCGGAATGTCAGGTGGACTGGAGGCGATGGAACGGTAACGGGAGGGCGACCCGGTGTGCTGCTGTAGTGTATGTTCGCGAGGCTGTGGATGAGGTGCGGGAGGCATTCCACGAGTAGAAGTGTTGTGTGGGTTCGCGCTAATGGTAGCCATAGTTTGTGTTCGTAGCCTGGGATGATGGTGGTGGTCGATCAAGGTTGTTGCCGACTCTCCAGAGAGTTCGTCCCTTCCGGCCACAGTTTTATTATTTCCAGGATTCTAACGTTTGAAGGGATCTACGCAAGTACGCGACCTGATACCCAGGCAGTACTTATTTGGAGGGAGTCACTGGCAACTGCAATGACGTCAGCAACCATTTGGCCAAGGTCGGGTAGATAAGTTAGACAGGGGTGAGACCTACATCCCCACAACCATGGATGCCTTCTACGCCCAGCCCCCCCCAGAAGAGCCTCCCTCTCGTCTCGTGGCTGGATATGTCATCACCAACATATCCGCCATAAGGTTGACACTAAAACTCAAACACCTCGACCCCGACAATCCCCGCCACGCTACTTACTTCTCCCCACCGCCGGGTCCCCACATCTCTGGCAACTTCACGCTCATCGAGAAATCCATAAGGGAGTACATGGTTGCCAGCGGATTGGGGCCGAGTGTGGCTGGAGTGGAGGTTACGTTTACCTGACCTGAAGAGAGGATCAACACCATGATCGTCACCCAAAGTTGTCCCCTCCCCCATGGGTTCGACAATATCCGGCCTGAGGTAAAGATGGGCGAGCGGGAGCGATGCGTTCGCCAGTGGTTGGAACTCAACGGTACACTCTTTCTTGTGTCTCTTCTAACCTCGTTCTCATGTTCCCTACAGGTGAAAAATACGAGTGGGTGGTCGAGGAGGAACTCTTGGACTATGACTAGGATCACCGCCTCATTCTTTCGCTGCTTACTCCCCACCTTGACGTTCTCACATTCTGGCCCTCAGACACTATTCTTCAATCTGTATGCGGTTCGAACTCCATCCCAAATGAATATTCGGTTGTACCGATGATCTTTGCTTTGGAAATGCGGTGAACCCAGGTGAACTACTTCTCCGTGATCTGGTCTTGAGGCTTGAAGTGTTCGTTGATGGGACCGGTTTTTGTTGGCCCGGTGCTCCATCCCTTTGTCCTTTCGCGGCGCTCATGTTCACCACACGGTCAATGCCCGCCCATATCCTGACCCGAT
>Ga0307509_10006345_pt1 | contig 15956 bp, 17 predicted proteins | sample 10_EM_MG_FD_202245 | JGI IMG/M metagenome (GOLD analysis project Ga0307509, IMG submission 202245) | Populus trichocarpa ectomycorrhiza microbial communities from riparian zone in the Pacific Northwest, United States - 10_EM | ecosystem: Host-associated > Plants > Roots > Unclassified | place...
AATAAGAGGGCGAATGGTATAGGCATTTAGGAACAAATACGCAATTACTTTGCTACACCTCAATAAAATCAAATTTCACTTTACCTCTATATAAAAAAATAACAATAAAAAAATAGAAATTAAACTGAAAAAATTGAAGTGTGTAAAATTAAAAATTATATATATAATTTCATAAATCACTCAAAATACAACAACTACTAATAAAAAAAGAAAGACTAATTACAAAGAAAAAATAAATTGAAGGACGGATTTGAAAATCTAGAAGATCAACACAAATATTAAGAAAGATAGAGAGATTATAAGAAAAAAAAAAACAGTTGTCGATGCCAAACTGAACCCTTTCTATTTACACGCGTCGCTTAAAAATTAAGAGGACATCGCGGCGAATCAAACATTATCGTTTTTAATAATCAAATAATAACTTGCACACCATTCAAATAACACGAGAGCCACCCACATGTTAGCATGCACTTCACATGCATCATGTTAGCATGTACCTTTTTTAAATAACATCTTGTGTTTGTTAAAGTAATAGATTGCATTTTATTATAACAAAAAAAACACATGAAAAATGACAAAAAGGCCTCAGAGCTGGTTATGCAAATTTCGTCTTCAATTACACCAAAAGTCATTTTATTGTTTTACAAAAAGAGAACCACGTCAAAGCCCCTTGTAACCAACTTGTTTTTTTTTTAAAAAGGATAAACATGTAATTTTACTGTGTTAAAAAGATAGAGAGACCATTATAATATTCCATTGTATTTTTTTTAATTTGAAAGGCAATTCATTTATTTCTTTCTTAAAGGGTCAAAATATCATTATATTGTTGCAATAAATCTATACCTACAGTGTTTTCATTACAACTAATAGGGTTTTTTTTTTAACTACTATAATTCATATAAATAATCTAACTTTTATTTCACAATTAAAATTACTTTATAAGTAAAAATCAACGGCTCAATGTGTCGTTATATATTGGAATATTTATTTGCATGTGATTAAGTTCGTAATCTATCACCCAAACAAGATTTTTAAATTAATCTACCAGCCACATGATCTGTGCCTGATAACAAGTTTACATTGGAAAATACGTTGATTTTTTAAAATTGTGTACTTCTTGCATTCTAATCACGCAATTCAATTAAAAACACAGGAATAGATTGAAAAAAATATAATAATTTGAGCTATTATCTTAAATTAAAAAAAATCCCTATTGAATTCGATGCAACGTGCATAATTTGGCACGCCCTGTGAAATAATCCAAGTATCTAACTTTCTCTCTGTGATTGAAGTTTGCTTTGTTTATACATAAATTTATATACACATGATTTATGAATTAAAAAGAAATATTGAATACTCAGTTCAAACTAGTAGTTTCCGGTGATGTAAATATACACATACTTAATTTAAACCTGTCCGGTAACCAGTCCAGGTTCCAGGATTTTTAACCGGATCACCAGGTCATTCAAGTTAATTCTGATTTTTTTAAAAAAATTAAAATATTATTGTTTTAATAAAAAATAAAAATCAACGAGAAGTTTTGTCAATCTCCTAATTTCAAAACTATGGTTATATATTCTCAAGTCGCATCTGGGTGGATAATTTAACTCTGAATCAGCAAGCTAGGACCATCGGGTACATGGAAAAGTTTCTGATCCAATTTCTTAGGATATGATTTTATGATAGACACCTGAAATTTAAAATGATGCATCTTTTGCCCGTTGTTTTCTTTTCATGGAAAAATGATAGAGGCGGCCACCCAACGAGTTCTTAGTTGACGGAAATGATAATATTTGAAAAACCCGCGTCAACGTGGCCTATAATAATAATAATAATTATAAAAAGATAAAAACACTGCACACACGTGAACTGTGCGATCTGTTGCAGATTATTGTGGATTCAAGCTCGTGTCATTTTATTTTTGTGATCGGACTTTATATATATATTTGATTCAAGCAACGTTTTCTCATTTTTCTTGTTATTTTTTGTTATCGCTTTATTTTTTTTTAATTTAATCATTTTACACATTAGATTAATTCAAGATTAAACTCTATAATTTTTCTCTTGATCAGCTTGGTTTTGAGATTCTTACAGTGTCAAAAAAATTAAAATTCAGTGCTCGATTGATTCTTAATTGCAGTCAAAATTGCTGATTTGAAACAATCTAAACTTTATGAAACTTAAACAAGAATTTAACCCCTCTCCTAGCCAGGTTAGGGATCAAGTCAGGATTGAAATTCATAGTGAGATTATCTCGATATTATAATTTAAATTATGAGTTGATAAGCAAACTCGGATTGTTTTTTTATTATCTGTTTAATTGATTTTTTTTTTATTTTTTAATATTAGGTTGATTGAAAATTAGGCTTTGTATTTTTTTTATTTCCTATCTAAAGGACATTCCGTTCTTATAACCCGAATCGTATGTTTGACATGTTAATTTGGACCCGAGTTGTTTTTTTGGGTTTTTTTTTAAAAATTAAATATATTTTTTTTCGAGTTTTATTTTTCAATATTTTGTTGTTTGATATATTTTTTAATATTTTTAGATTAATTAAAAATATAATCAGATATTATTTTATTAAAGTTCATTTTATTTTTATTTTGTTATCAAGTAAGATTGTAGAAATTATTTCACAAACATTTGTTTTTTTGCACAAACCATTATAATTACTTTTTTATTTAATTTAATTAATTAATTTATTATGATTATCTGTTTTTGTTGTTATATATTTGAATGCCGACTTATTCACACATTGACCCCGAGTCACAAAATTCAAAATTTGTTTACTTCTCTAACAAATGCATGAATCTTCCTTTTTAAACTAATTTTTATGGGTCTAAATCACTATGCAATGCGGATTACCAGCCTAGTAATTACTAACAGAAGAACGTAGTTTCTAAATCGTGCATGCATCCTACCCACGATAACAGGAATAACATAATACAATAATATATCAAAAACCATGCAGACCTGGCTTGTCTCCTCGACCAGTTTAGCGTGACTTTTGGGCTCCGAGTATTATTTTCCCTGACAAGCAAAAGCAGCCCGGGCATCCGGCCCACGTTTAAATCCGATAAGAAAAATATGCTTCTCTCTCTCTCTCTCTGAATCACGCACCACGGACCTTCGGCTCCCAGTGCGCATGACCAGTAACCGCAGAAATCCCAAACTCATTTCCTTGGAATAATAAATTCAACAAGAGAGATGTCTGAATAAGATTTATAAGATGAGCTCGTGAATGCCATCGAGTAATAAGCAGCAAGTTCAATCTATTCAGGTTAAAGATATATGTAAAAAAGAAAGATTAAACCTCCCAACAGAATCTCTACACCACTCGCTACTCCCTCAATCAGAGAATAATTTATTATATCATGACTCAGCCACCGGCAACTCCACCGCTGGCCTCACAACCACCACCACAACCTCACCCCGCAGGCGGCAGCGTCCAGGTCCGCTGCGCTGGATGCCGTATGATCTTAACCGTCGGACCAGGAATCACGGAATTCGTCTGTCCTTCCTGTAAGATGCCGCAAATGCTGCCGCCCGAGCTCATGAAAAAGGCGGTGGCTCCACCGCTGCTTAAAAATAACAATATGTTGCATAAAATGACGTCGCAGCCGCAGCCGCAAACGCCGGCTTACGGCATCGATCCGAGTAAGATGCAGCTGCCTTGCGCTAATTGCAAGGCTATTTTGAATGTTCCTCATGGTTTGGCTCGGTTTCAGTGTCCTCAGTGTTTTGTCGATCTCGCTGTTGATTTGTCGAAGATTAAACAGCTCTTTCCTCCTCATGCTACACCTCCTCTTCCTCTTCCCCCTCCGTCGCGGACGGTGCTTCCTCTTCCTCCTCTTCCGCGACTAGTTCTTCCTCCTCCCCCCCTCGAAGAAGTCAACCAGGTTTTGCATCAAATATTCTCTGTTATCTTCTTTGTTTCGAGTATTTGTATAGATGGAGTAAAATCTTGTTTGAATTTTTTAAAATTAGGGTTTTCTGCTGAGTGTTACGTTTAATCAGTAGGAGGAGCTGTAGTGAATAAGGGCACTACCCATGACTACTAGAAATGTATGCGTACTAACAACAGAAAACTTAAAATTGTAACTACCGCGTTGTAGCGGGCTATATACTAGAGGGTGGAGGACACTTCTGTTTAGGATTCTTATAACCGTCAAGGGTGACAAGCGAAGTGCTAGGGAACCTAATGGCTTGTTCGGGTCCCCTACTTCTAAATTCTAACAACGAGAATTCTTCATTTCAAGATCTTCCTTACAAGGTTTTTGGTTCACAATGAGGCTGGGAATTAGTGAGAAACCGTAGTTGTTTTTCATTAAGTTTTCTAAAATACTTTAGAACGGGTTATAAAACGTTGCTTTTATGAGGTTCTCTGATGATTATTGTTTGAGGAATCTGACAGATTGATTGCAAATTTGATTTCTGGGTTAATTTATGAAGAAAAGGAAAAAAAGACTGCTTTCAGTTAAGATCATTCCCTGGAAGTAAGCGTGATACTTTGTGAGGATGAAGAAAATGTTGTGAAGTTTTTCATTGAACTTTCGGATGGAATTTAGAGATCACAAACATGTAATAGACTTGAAATATCTGTAACCTAGTTGGACTTGGACATCTAAATAGGAAGACTCAAGTATTACTGTATAACCAGTGAAATCTTAAACAAAATCCATTTGTCTGAGAAAAATCAGGCGCCGATTTATGAAACAGGATCCTAGACCTTGCTTTTGACAATTTCTAGCAATTATAGAAATAACCTCAAACCTACTGATAAATTTGGAAAATTGTAGCTTGGCAAACTTAAAACGACACCCATATTGAACCACCTTCATCTTCATTCCAGCCAATCAAAGCTCAGTTTGCCCCCCCTTCTCTTATAAAAAAAAAATAGTTTTCCCCACCACATCTTGTCAAATCAAAATTCAATTGATCTCAGATCCATAGCCCAGTACCCTGCTGTGGGATGTCTTTCGAAAGCTGGTGTTTTGAAAATATTTTTATTTTCTTGTTCATGTTCCTTTTTGACACTAGAACCTGTCAGGTAGCCATTGAAGTGGAGAGAGAGGAAGATGAAGGTGGCACTGCAGGAGAAACTTTTACAGATTATGTGAGTATTATTTCTAAAAGCTTCCTTCAGAATTTCTGTAAGGGAAGTCTCTGTATTTCTGAACTTTTGGCTCGTGTGTTAGTTTTTGGTTACCGAGCTGTAGAATTTAGTTGATGTTTATGCGGTCTTTTATGCAGCGACCTCCAAAACTATCTATTGGACCACCTCATCCCGATCCTATTGTGGAGACGTCTTCCTTGTCTGCAGTGCAGCCACCTGAGCCTACTTATGATCTAAAAATCAAGGATGATTTAGAAAGTACCAAGGCTTTGTCATGCTTGCAGATTGAGACATTAGTCTATGCTTGTCAGGTTGTTTTCTACGATATAACTGATGGCTGATGATTACGAGTGCCACTACTTATTAGGTACTGTTGATTTGATGGCAGAGGCACATGCAACACCTTCCAAATGGTGCCAGGGCTGGATTCTTCATTGGAGATGGAGCTGGTGTAGGTAAAGGTAGAACAATTGCAGGATTGATATGGGAAAACTGGCGCCACGCGAGGAGGAAAGTTTTGTAAGTTGTGGGTTACAATGAGTGCATTGTATGCAGATCTTCGTTTTATCCTTATCCTCAGTTCTTTTTTTTGTGTGGCTATTACTGATTTTCAAGTTATTTAGATCTGCATTTGCAGCTGGGGGGATGCTATATTTCAACCCATGTTATATAATGCTTTTCTTCTCCTTAATGATCTTATGCAGGTGGATTTCTGTTGGTTCAGACTTAAAGTTCGATGCAAGAAGAGACTTGGATGATGTTGGTGCAGCACATATTGAAGGTAAATCCTTAAGCCTTTCCTAGCTTATGAGATGATTTTATGCGATAATAATATTCTGTTTTAGCTATTCAACAGACGGGATTAATGGTTGATGTAACATAACATTTGAAATCAGAATGATTCAAGATTGGGTGTGGAAGGGTTTGCTTTAATGCGTCCAGTTATAGAAATCTGGAAGAAGAGAGTTTAAGGACCCTAGAGGATCTTTGTCTTGCTTTGGTGGTTGAATAAATGTTCTGTTAATTAATTTTTCTGCAATATTTTTATACGGATTAGAGGAGTGATGGTGTAGATGTCAAATAAGAGTATAAAGTATATATTTTTGGGTTTAGTTTTTCTTTTATGATCACTGTTATTTTCGTTGTTGTTCTATTTAGATTTTATCTATGCTGTTGAGTTCTTTGGGCCTTGCCTTGTTCGGATATTCTGAGTCATGATTATCACATTATATGGCATTTTGCATGTATGCATGTGTTTTATGTTATCTGTAAAGGCAGAGTAAAGTGGATACATACGTTTCTCTTATTAGTGAATTTACTTTATAATTGGAGTTCTGATTAATTGCCTTCTCTTCAAGTTTTGAGGATAGAAGTCCTCTTTTCATTTTGTCATGATACATGGATCATGGTTTTCTTTCGAGTGTCGGTGTTGACTGCCTTGGATGTTTATTCCATTTTGAGATTAAATGAGATCATTTGATTTTTGGAAAATCTGGTTTGAAATGCTTGGAAAAGCAAAATTTGATACAGGAGACTGAAAAATTATAACTATGAACCAAGGACATTTTTAATGTCGGTGTCCAAGTGACTCATTACCACTTCTTATTTCTCCATGTAGTGCATGCTTTGAACAAGCTGCCCTATTCTAAGCTTGATTCGAAGTCTGTTGGTGTCCGAGAGGGAGTTGTATTTTTGACATACAATAGCCTCATTGCATCTTCTGAGAAAGGTCGGTCTCGTCTGCAACAACTTGTGCAGTGGTGTGGATCAGAATTTGATGGTCTTCTAATATTTGATGAGGTACTATGCATCTTTTGGAAGTTTATCATATGTTTGTTGCTTTGACAGTCAGGCTTTATTTGGCTGATTCATTGAGTGTTATGTGTTTCAATACATCCCTAAACATTTCATTTCTAAGGATCAATGGCTTTATTGTAGTGCCATAAAGCAAAAAACTTGATACCTGAAGCTGGAAGTCAACCCACGCGGACAGGTGAAGCAGTTCTTGATATTCAGGTTTGTCCTTCAAACTGATTTCTAGAGCAATATGTTTTCCCTGCCTGCTCTGCACTTCCTTTTTACTAGTTGTTTGATATATGCATGTCTATGTTTGCACACTTTGTATTATCATCATCCTTCTCTGTGATGTAATCATGTGGACACTTTTCTGGTGGTATTTAAGATATTCTTATTAAAGTTTAGAGGCTTCTTCCAACAGTTTTCCTTCCATTAAATTGGTGATTGTAACTAGCCATGCAATTTAAGCTATTAAATTTTCTTGCATGTGAAAAGGAGGAATATAAACAGGGAAAGTTTATGGTTATGATACAATTATGGAACATGGTGTGTCATGCAAAGCGTTATCCCAGGAGCTCATGGCTTAAGTTCGTAGTCATAAAGTGTGTATCACTCTTATTTTTAAAAGGACTTTTTTGAGCTTATGAAGATGTAATGGGAACTGTTAAATGGGGATGAAAGGAAGGCATTTTTTTTCTCCCCCCTTTTATGTTCTTATGGAAAGGATATCTTCGGGATATTTTTCGCTTACCGAGACTAAATACTTCCTTAGTTGGATCTTACACAGTCCATCCGCACTTGGACCGGTAGATTCACAAGAATTATTTTCTTACAACCTCTCATGGGGGTTTTAAATGCTAGTTGATAATGTGGGGTGTAAAGCCACTTAATAATCATGCTAAGCCTTGAACGGTCATTTTTTTTTTGTTTTGATGATTTCTTTTGTCAGATGGCACACAATAAATTTCTATTTACATCTTTGATGCTTCTATTCTCTCTCGTGTGCATATGCACTCGCAAACAAGCTAATGCATGGGAAATCATGCTGCTAGATGTGCATGGACACACCTATGGTCACACTTGCTATGCCATGTAACACAAACATTCACAAATTTCCTTGATGCTTGTTTTGTCCCCATAATTTTTTAGTAGAGATAATGGGTTAGCTATGCTATTTGCTATTGTAAAGTGGCTTGGGATAGTTAAATCAGGTTTCTCTGAGATCTTAACTCTTGATATTCCTGATCCCAATATAACAGGCCCGATTTCCTGAAGCACGTGTTATCTATTGCTCAGCAACTGGTGCATCTGAACCACGAAATATGGGTTATATGGTCAGGCTTGGTCTTTGGGGAGATGGAACATGTTTTGATGTTTTCCAAAAGTTTCTAGGTGTGATTGATCATGCCACATTAATTCTTTTGTTCAGGTTTTGTAAGATGATGTTTGATTTGGAGAATTTTGATCATAAAACAAAATGAATCTAGTTGGAAGCAATTAAATAGTATAGTTGAGTACATAAATGATAAAGGCCTAAATTGGACTCGTACTGAAAGGTATAGCTGTGTCATGCTAACTGTTTTAGGAACAATAATCATAAATCAATAGTAATGTTATTTTTCTTTTGTTGGATAATTGAATCTGCTATCATCGACTTTGTTGAAAAGTTTGTATGCCCGTGTTTTCAAGATCCTCTTCAGAAGGCGTGAGTTAGTTTCTGAACTCTCCCTCCTTCCTCTCTCTCTCTTGCTTTCATTTATGTGCCCATGCAGACATTTTTCTTTTGAAATTATTTCAACTTGCTATTTCTATATATTTTCACCCCTTCTTGGAGTGTGGCTTATGAGAATAGGAGAGTGATTTATCTAACAATTAAAAATAGTTTTATAATTGAGAAACTGTAACTGACTTTGTGAAGTATCTAAACTTTTTGAGTTCGTAATGCAGATTGTTTACTCTTTTCACCTTTTTATTTTTATTTCATGGGGTGGGATCATGTGGCCAAAGAATACACATGTTCTGTTTGGCACTGCTGTGCTTATAGCCAAGCACCCGTTTAGCTGATTGTAAGAGAGCAGGGGAACACATGCTTTTCTCATAATCAGCTTTTAAATCTGTTTGCTTTCTTAAAAATAAACTCAAACGCTTCTACTTTTAAAAGTTAGATTTGATTGCTCAATATTGTACTTCATTCTTTGTTATTCTGAAACTCTTCCATGTTTGTGTGCAAATGTAAACTTCTGTAAATCTCTGCTAAGGGCTTTCTCTCCGTGGCTTGTTTTTACATTGCTTCTCTATCTTGCTAGTAAAATACCATGTTCAACATTAGCAATTATTAAAGCAGTCTTCTAAAAAATAATTTTGCAGGTGCTCTTGAAAAAGGTGGTGTTGGAGCATTGGAACTTGTTGCAATGGACATGAAAGCAAGGTTGCAATGGTTGGAATGCATTGGTAAACTAAATTTGTTTTCAAGATTTATCTTTTGATTTGTCATCTTCTTCTGGTTTTCAGGGGAATGTATGTATGTCGTACCCTTAGCTATAAAGGGGCAGAGTTTGAAATTGTTGAAGCACCTTTAGAACCTGAGATGATGGTAAGAAGCATCAATTGGCTTTCCAGTATGAAACATAGGAATCGATGGTTAATATTGTTGCTGATAGTTTTTTACTTGCTCCTTTTCCTTCTACACCCTTTGCACCAAGGAGCTTTTCTTGTTTCTAACCTCTGCAACATGTCCAAATAAAAGCACTGCATATGGTGTTTCATTGCTTTTCGAACTGCTAATACACTTCCACGTACAAATCATTTTATTTAGGAAACTATTTTTAGGTCAGTCGATTCCTTTTCTGGGCAGAACAGTCTTAGATTTGCAACTCTGTCAAAGTTTCCTTCTAGTTGCCTGCTCAGATCTGGTCTTAGTTTCTATCAAGCTGATTGTCAGCATGCTCCTTGTGGCCAATAATGCGTTCTATACACCAAACTCATGTGCTAAGAATGCAGAATGACACTCCCATTGGGGTTTATTAACAGGGCCTCTTTCCTTTAAGTGCCTGGTCAAATTTTTGGATGAGTTTTCTGCAGTGTTGAGGAAGATATTTCTGTTCGTTAATATCATTTGATTTGAAATAGCTCTCTTAAAAGTGGGTACTTTTAGCAAGTTACTTTCTTATATTGTTGACTTCTCACTTGTGGGGAAGGGTGAGAAGTTTGGACCTTATTGTGGATGTGGTGTTTGAATGTTTCTTTCTGCAGTTCATCCATTCCTCCTTTTGTAGGAAGTTTAGTTCTTCCACTGATTCCTACTAACTGAATTCAAAATTTGCTAGGTGGGACTAAAACCCCCCTAACAAAGCGTGGTTTTTCCCTGTTTTTATCACTCCTGTAATTTCCCTGAATCTCTTAACTAATTCTTTTTTTTTTCTTTTTTTTTCATGAATAATCCCTTGAGTTTTCTCATATTGCGTTCTGAATTGCTTAGGACATGTACAAAAAAGCAGCGGAATTTTGGGCGGAGTTGCGAGTAGAGTTGCTTTCAGCAAGCACCTTTCTTACTAATGACAAACCAAATTCTAGTCAACTGTGGAGAGTATATTGGTCAAGCCATCAGGTTTGGTCTTCACTAGTGGTTCAAATGTTTTTCATTGATCTTGTTTTTGTAAAGTGCTTATTTTATGTGTTTGACAAGTTAATCTAATTCTTTTTTTCATCCATTCCTTTTCTGGCAGCGCTTCTTTAGACACATGTGCATGTCAGCTAAGGTGCCTGCTACTGTAAGAATAGCTAAGCAGGCATTGAAAGAAGAAAAGTGTGTTGTTATTGGCCTGCAGAGTACAGGAGAGGCTCGAACTGAGGAAGCTGTATCAAAATATGTGAGTATGTCTTTTATTCGTTGATGTGGTGTATGCATTTTCCACTTGATTCTTCCTGGTTGTATATTGTTAGTTTCCCATTTGAATGTTATTTATACATTTTCTTGAGCAGGGTTCTGAACTTGACGATTTTATTTCTGGACCTCGAGAATTGCTGCTGAAATTTGTGGAAGAAAATTACCCTCTGCCGGGAAAACCAGAACAAGGTAACCATGTGGTTGTGCTTTCTTTGCACCTTATACATTACAATTCACATTTATTCTCCTCTTGTTTTATGCAGGAGAGGAAGGCGTAAAGGAACTTCAACGGAAGAGGCACTCAGCAACTCCTGGTGTTTCATTGAAAGGGCGAGTTAGGAAAGCTGCAAGATGGAAACCTGAGAGTGATGATGAAATTGATGAAGGATCTGGAAGTAAGTTCTTTGAAGTCTGACATTAATTGATTTATTGCAGTTAACAATGGACCACGATATTAGTCTCTCTTTTGTTATACCATGGGCTTGCAAATTGATGCTCCTTGCTTGCATTCTTGGTACATGACTTACTTTCATTTGCTGAAGAAAAGGAAGAAAAGGAGAAGAAATCTGATGTCTGAACTTTTTAATGCTCTCATATGGTTTTATTATGTGTTGTCTTTTCCTGTGAACTTGTGTCCTTGTTGATTGCATCACCTTTTACTTATCCAGCAAACTCACCTGGAAAATTTATTGATGCCGGTATTCCTTTTTTATCCCTTTTATGGAAATATGGGGCTTTACTTCTCAAGTCTGGAGGCATTTTGTCTTAGATACTATAATGCAAATTCCAAGATCGCTCATTTTTTTAAAAATTAATTTCTTTATTGCCAATGCAGCTGATTCTGGAGGCGAATCCAATGGATCTGATGATGAGTTTCAGATCTGTGAGATATGCAATTCAGAAGAGGTAGTTTCTGATTTGTTTTGTGGTTTCCTTATTGATGATGTGTTACATTTATAAAATTTCAACTGCAGGGAAGGAAGAAATTACTCCAATGCTCTTGTTGTGGCCAACTGGTCCATCCCTCATGTTTAGTGCCACCTGTTACAGATTTAGCATCTGAAGATTGGTCATGTCATTCATGCAAGGAAAAAACAGAAGAATTTCTTCAACAACAGCATGCTTATCTTGTTGAACTTACAAAGAGGTAGTTACAAACTGGGAGCTGATTAGTTTTTCCTGTTCCCATGTAATTCTATTCTTTCCATAATTACTTCTCTTCTGGTGTGTTGATGGTCATGTGTCAGTCGTACTAAATTAATATTTGTTAAAAGCATCATTATATAATGTATGAACTTGATATTAGGTATGAAACAGCTTTGGAACGCAAATTGAAAATTTTGGAGATAATTCGATCTTTGGATCTTCCAAACAATCCTTTGGATGATATTATTGATCAGGTAGCGACCACATCCTGACCTCTCCTCTTTTTGTCAAATACTCACATAGACACATACATACATACACATGCATGCATGTATATTTATGTGTTCAGGAGGCCCATGCAGTAGAGCTTAACCTTACATGTAATAAATTCTCTTAGAAGAGGAGGAAATGGAAAAAATATGTTAACTAAGATTTGTTGCTTGATATGTTAACCTTACATGTAATAAATATCTTTTTAACTCTTATGATTTTAGTAGATTTATGCTGTATTATCTGGTTAGTGAAGTAAATTTTTAGATGTCAAATGGCCCGGCAGCTACTGGGCATTGGATAATTTGATTCTTGTTGACAAGCTCATATTTTTGTTCATTATCTGATGGCTTGGAAGATGTGGAATGGCCTTTTATTCTCTTTGAGGTGTGCATGGGTCATCTTCGAGAAGGGGAGGAACTTTTACTACTGATGGACTTAGTGGGTTTTGGGAACGAGAATGGTTGTTTAATTTTGTGGAGATGTGCTACCATGAGTAGAATTTTTGAATTTTTGAATTTTTGAAAATGCTCTGTCAAAGCACCTGTTGTTGATGATAATAGTTTCTCAGTTTTTTTGTCCTCTACTTTGGGGGTACTCAAAATGCTCAGTATTTGAAGAGGTAGAATTTTTGAATTTTTGAAAATGCTCTGTCAAAGCACCTGTTGTTGATGGTAATAGTTTCATTTTTTTTGTCCTCTACTTTGGGGGTACTCAGAAGCATATCTTCAGCTTATATTTTGAGTGACAGGAAGCTCTTTTTTTTATATTTTCTTTTTGTGGTATTCTGTTATGGATACATATTCTGCATGTTGTGATCTTCTTTTCACTTTGGTCTAATAATATATTCTTCCTCTGACAAAAAAGAAACTTTTGTTGACCGTGCATTTTATATTTTGCAGCTTGGAGGCCCTGATAATGTTGCTGAAATGACTGGGAGGAGAGGCATGCTTGTAAGGGCCACCAGTGGAAAAGGCGTAACTTATCTTCCACGAAACTCGTAAGTTGCTCTGCATTTCCCCCCTCACCTACTTTTTTATTTTATCCATATAACTGAGGGTTTTTTTTCCCTTTAGAAAGGATGTCACCATGGAAATGGTCAATATGCACGAGAAGCAGCTTTTCATGGATGGTAAGAAATTGGTTGCTATCATTTCTGAAGCAGGATCAGCTGGTGTGTCTTTACAGGCAGATAGAAGATCAAAAAATCAGGTGTGCCCGATGCTCTGAAACTTTTTGCCTGCCTGGTATTTCTCTTTGGCAGTCTCTAAAGTGGTTTTTTTTTTTTTGTGCATGGTATTTTGGCATCATCTTCTCATTTTTGTGTGGTTCTGCTTTGTAGATGCGTTTTTAAGATTCCCCACATCCAATTAAGTGCCATTTGACATTTCTATGAGCAAAAAATAATTTATTTCTGCATGAGTCAGCCTATTTAATTTGCACAATTTTTAAGTTGTCCTGTTTCTGATTTAAGTGCCTCTTGACATTTCTACCAACAGAAAAGAAGGGTTCATTTAACTCTAGAACTTCCTTGGAGTGCTGACCGAGCAATTCAACAGTTTGGAAGAACACACCGATCAAATCAAGCTTCTGCTCCTGAGTATAGGTAGGCTGGGCCATGCATGTTTAACTCTCTTTCATCCATTTGCTTTTCTGGCTGCATTATGAAATAAGAGTCAGATTAAACACTCAACTTTTGGAAGTAATGTTTTACTTTCTTTAGTTATATATTAAACATAGAATTCCTAAAAGCTTACTCCCCACACTTTTTTATAAATTGTCATGTCTGCTATCCATTTGGCTCTTCAAGAAGAATAAAAAAACTAGAGCATATTGTTCTTAATTTTAGAAATATTAAAATGGTAGTTGGGGAATTGGGGATCTTTGAGTTTGGGCTTAGGTTAGTTTTTGGTTGATGAATAATCCAAGCACATGGAGGGTTGATTTAACTTGGATTTCATCCATCTATGGAATTTATGTTATTGTAACATAATCTTCAAAATCAGGCAGGTGAGGTAGTAATTGCTTATATGTTCTGCTCACTTTTCCTTACCAACATTTGGAGAATCCTTTGTCTGAGCTACTTGAGTTTGACTTTGGTTTAGTACTTGCATGACTACATGTTGAGCATGAAGCTAGGAGACTTGATATGGTATAGTGCTTGCAAAGGTGGGGAAAAGTTAGAATTTGGGTGAAGCCTTGAGAAAGATTGTTTTTCTAGAGGATTGATGGGTATGAATCAGGATTTCTTTAATTTGAATTGAATTAAGCCACAGTTTCTGAAACTATGGTTATTTGATCTGATCCTGCATTTTTGTCCATTAAATATGTTTGTTACCAGAATAAATTGATAGAATTGAACAGACCACACCGGCCAATTTCTTTGTTTTTCTGATTTTAAATGATAGAACTGTTCTTGTGAGTTTTGTTTGAAAGTAATAAAGTTTAACATATTGACGCTGAATGTTTGCAAAGTGTAAAGCTGACACTATAAATTGTTAGACCATAATAACGCTTTTTTTCTCTTTTCTTTTGCAGGCTATTATTTACTAATCTTGGTGGAGAACGCCGCTTTGCATCTATTGTTGCCAAGCGATTAGAATCTCTCGGGGCCTTAACACAGGGAGACCGCAGGTAACTTGGATATTTTTCCTCGGGGGAATAGTGGTTATCAATGATGTCTTTTGCTTTGATTGGATGTCTAAATATGCATAAATGCCTTGCAGGGCTGGGCCTTCTTTGAGTGCTTACAATTATGATAGTGCGCATGGGAAAAAGGCTTTGATGGTGATGTATAGAGGAATTATGGAGCAGGTGTAATCATCTTTTTGTAATAATATTTGAGTATCTCTCTTTGTGCTGGATTTATAGTTGAAAAATGGGGTGCAAGTATTGTTGGGAATAACTAAAATTCAGTTTTCAGGATACTCTGCCAGTTGTACCTCCTGGATGTTCCTCTGAAAAGCCAGAGACAGTTCAAGAATTTATAACAAAGGCAAAAGCTGCTCTTGTTTCTGTTGGAATAGTTAGAGACTCTGTTCTTGGTATTTTTTTTCTTGTTAATCACTGTGTCACTACTTTTCTTGAATTGAACTGTCAGAATATACTTTCCTTTTTTTCCCCATTCCTGTCAAGCGTCCCTGGAAAACATTTTTGTTGTATCATCATCATCTCTATTTCATTTTCATTGATGTTCTTATGCCATCCTTTTAGCTGTTTTATCATCTTTAATTGTCATGTTTCGTGACAATTATAACTCGAACCTTCTAAATTTTATATAGGCAATGGGAAAGACTATGGAAAGTTGTCTGGACGTATAATTGATTCAGACATGCATGATGTTGGGCGTTTCCTCAATCGGATATTAGGACTGCCACCTGAGTTTCAAAATAGGTCTCTGTTTTGCTGGTTGAAAAATGATTGGCTGTTGCAGTCAGAAATAAATTTGATCTGCTAGACTGCTTTTCACTGCAGGATGTTTGAGTTGTTCGTCAGAATCTTAGATCTTCTTATTCAGAATGCACGCATCGAAGGGGATCTTGATTCTGGGATTGTTGATATGAAAGCTTACATTATTGAATTACAAGGAACTCCCAAGGTTATACTTTCTTGTTATTCTTTTACTGGCTTTACTCAACGAGTGATGTTGACTTTTATCTTACAGACTGTTCACATTGATCTAATGTCTGGGGCATCAACTGTTCTTTTTACTTTCACTCTGGATCGAGGAATCACATGGG
>Ga0307509_10006346_pt1 | contig 15954 bp, 9 predicted proteins | sample 10_EM_MG_FD_202245 | JGI IMG/M metagenome (GOLD analysis project Ga0307509, IMG submission 202245) | Populus trichocarpa ectomycorrhiza microbial communities from riparian zone in the Pacific Northwest, United States - 10_EM | ecosystem: Host-associated > Plants > Roots > Unclassified | place...
GAGAGAGAGAGAGAGAGAGAGAGAGAGAGAGTTCAACCTTAGATAAAGTTGATGAAAGCTAGGTATTTTCTATGGCTGTTATTAGTTCAACTTTAAAAGATTGTTTTTTTCTGATTGTTTTTATGTAGCAATGGGAGATTTTATTTATGCAAGAAGAAAGGTTAGTTATTATCCAGGGAATAAAGAATATAAAATTCATAATTCATGAAAATAATAGTAATATTTTTATCTAGAATTTTTCTCTCTTGATTCCATATTTTTATTTTTTAAAAATAAATTTAAAAAATAACTAATAAGATGTCATTAGTTATTTTTTAAATACCAGAAAATTACTCGAAAGAAATAAGAGTTTTATTTTAAATTTTTTTAATTGAATGAAACCAAAATTTTATTTGAAGGGACAAGTTTAGAGTGTGTTTTAGACTATGGTAGAAGTTATTTTTAAGAAATACATCAATATAATATTTTTTTATTTAAGTGTTTTTATATTAGCACTTCGAAACGATCTAAAAATTAAAAAATATTAAAAAAATTAAAAATATAGTTAAACCACAAAAACAAACAAAGCATTACTAGCGTGAGTTTGTTTTTATGGAAATTCATTAATTATTTGTAGTTTTATAAATAATCAATTACTACTTATCAGCATTGGTCATTTTTTAAATTTATTGGTTTTCTAAAAATTAATATCTTATATTTTTAAAATTTATTTAAGAAAATTAGAATAAAGACATGGAATTTGTGGAGTGCTTGAGCTGCGTTTTTTTTTTTATTGTAATAGAAAAAATAAATGAATAAATTATAAACATGTTGAAAAAACTAAAGATTAAAGAGTTTCTAAGCAAAACTTTCCCATTTTCACCGCTTAACTTTTTTCTTCAATTTAAAAACCATAAACATAGAGAGAAGATGGGACTGATGGAAAATCGAATAGAAATACTCTTTTTATTATTATTATTATTATTGTGAAGGAGAATGGATAGAGATATTTAAAGATTAAATATATTGTTTTAAAAATTATGAGGATTGATTAATCAGTTTCATTAAATTAAATGATAAAACAATAATTAACTCCTTGAATGAGATTTTGTTTTTTTTTTCATTTCAAAAATATTTTTGAAAAAATTAAAAAAAATTATTTTTTTTCTTTGCTTTAAATTAATATTTGTTGGTGTTTTCAGATCATTTTGATGTGCTGATATTAAAAATAATAATAAAATATTATTTTAATACATTTCCGAGTGAAAAATACTTTGAAAAATAACCATAACCACACTCCCAAACATCCTATTTTTAGTTAATCTCGATTTATCCTCCATGTATTATATACCTAGTTTATTAATCAACACCCTGAAATTATCTTTTCTATCAATAACCTCTAATGTAGACACGTTTCAGCTTTACCTTGAACACAAAATAAATAAATAAATAAAGTTATCTAATTTTTTTTAAAAGGAGATTACATTACAATTACAATTACAATTTACGGTTGCAACTATATAAAAAAAAAAAGCTTGTGACAGAAGTACTGTAGCATATAAGAGAAACACAGTAGATTGTAATAGTATTTCATAATGTTTTCTTTCTTTTTTTGTCTTTTTTATTTATTTATTTTTATTCTCTTAAGATTGTGATTATTTAGGATTGCGCTTGGTGATTTATTTTAATTATTTAGATTATGAGATACCAGAGTGTTTTTTATTTATTTAAAAAACAATTGGAGCTATGAGAAAGAATATGAATAATAGACAAATATTAGCCTACTTTTTTTCTCTGGTCATCCAATTTTTTTCTTTTTAATTTGATCATTTTATGTTAAGTTTATCTATGATTAAACTTAATAGTGTTTTTTCATTGCCTAAATATGAGGGCCCTACGATGTCACAGAAAAATTATGAGCTTGGTTGATACTCGGTTTTGCGAAATAAAATTCAATTTTATTGATTTAAAACAATCAAGATTTAAGGACCAGATATAAAACGTGAAATAATTAAAAGGGACTAGGATCAACATGTAATGACAAAAAGGATGAAACATGTATTGTGTGTGCCAGCGTGTGAAGGAACTCATTTGTGATCTGATGGCGTGTGCAATTTCTTCCGTGGCCAAATGTCGTTTTTCTTGGTGGCATTTGATATTTCTTGGTGAGCCCTTTTTCTTGATGTGGCGCTTGTACATGTTGGAGGGTGTGGGGGTCTTTTTTCTTTTTCTCCTTTATCTTTTCTCTCATTTTCCTCGGTTTCCATGCAAATTCTCCACAAAAATAGCTTTGTGTCCTGTTATTTTATTTTTACGTCAAATTTGATCCTCACTCTTTTAATTGGTATTTGTTTTGTTTTGGAATTTTTTATGATGTTTTTTTCAATTTCATCCATCAACATTATGTTGATTGGTGATTAAACTTTGTGATTTTTTTTATTTGTCTTCTACGAGGTAGTTCCAGCTCATGACCAAAGTCATGAGTTTAAAAGGTTAACCCCAATTGACTTTAATTTTTTTAATTTTATCATTCAATATTGAGTTAGTTGGGATTGAGTTTCAAATCTTTTTTTACTTTACTTTATATGTGATTATTCTAGTTTCATGATCTAGGTTGTGAATTTAACAAGTTAGCCCAAGTTAACTTGAGTTTTGTTTTTTTGTAATTTTTTTTGCCATTCAACAATGAGTTGATATGAGAATTGATGCTTTCTACAGGATTACCTCGGTCTCATGACTCGATTCATAGGTTTTTTAAATTTGATTTTTTTAAAATTTTGTCATTCAACATTAGATTGGTTGGGGATTGAACTTCAATTTTTTTTCATTTTACGGAGTTATTCATTTTTAATGATTTGGGTCACGTGTTTTAAGGTTTAACTTGGATTGACTTATTTTTTATTTTTATTTTTTATAATTCTTTTTTTTTATTTTTGTCATTTAACACTAAGTTGGTTTAGAACCAGCCTTCATATATATTTTTTTATTTCTTTTTTGACAGGGTTATCCCATTTTCATAATCCTGGCTACAAGTCTAACAAATTTACTCTGATTGATCCGGGTCATTTTTTCTGTTTTTTTTTAAGATTGAATATATATTTTTTTTATTATATCTACCCTTTAATATAAAGTTTACTTGGAATTATATTTTGTAATTTATTATAGTTTAATTTTCACAATCATCATATATCCATGATTTAATATATCACTATTTAAATATATTTTAAAAAATATATCATTCAATATTTAAAAACGAGGAAGTCTAGTATGAATAAGATTTTTTCTAAAGATTGCTTTTTTTTTTCATTAGAGAACAAATTCACAATGATTTATATTTTTTATATTTTATATTAACAAAAAAATTAACTTAATATAAAAGATGAGGGTATTTAAATAAAAAATAAAATTTCTCAATATCAAATCCCTTGCATCTCAACTCCCAATATTTCTCTAAGGAAATTGAATCCCTGGATTTGTTTAATGGCGATTATGATCCTAGAGAAGATAAGACGTGGGATTCTAATAGCTATTTGTTATTTTATTAACAATTATTTTTTAAAATATTTTTTATTTGAAAATTTATTGAAAAAATATTTTTTTATTTTTCAAAATTTATTTTTAATATTATCATATCAAAACATTGAAAATAAAAAAAATAATTTGAAGAAAAATAAAAATAAAAATTTTAATTTTTTTGAAAACTCTTTAAAAACGTGAAAAGAAGGAGAGGAGAAGAGCAAGAGTGATAGAGGGGGGTAATTGATAGGAAATCTAAATCCGGGGATTGATTGATAAAATTTGGTGTATGTAGGAGACCAAACACAGATTGAGATAGAAAGAAAAGCAAACGAGAAGGGGGGAGAGAGGGGGGATGGAATGGAATGGTGGGGAAGAGTAGTGTCTAGGCCTGTCCCCTCCACCAAAAACAGTCTTTCTCTCTCTAAAACAGACCAAAAGCAGCCACCACCACCACTACATTGGCTTTTTTTTTTTTCCTTAAAACTTTTTGCCCTTTTGTTTTCTGTGCTTCCCATGTCTGCTACTTGTGCTCCCTCTTCCCTGTACCTGCAAATGGGGGAGGAATCATTCTTTGAATTTCTTGTTATTATTTGATGCATACTAATCTTTTTGCTCCTTTCTCATCTCATCTCATCTCTTAACTTACTGTGTGTCTAAAGCTAAATCTAAAACTAAAACTAAACACGACCTTCTTGTCTTGTTGTTGTTTTCTGTTCAGCTTCTAGCCAGTCTCATGTTTTGATTATCTTTCTTTCCTTATCCATGGTTTATATCTGATTTCTTAACCTCATTTCCATTCTTCCTTGTTGATCGCATCTCTTTCTCTGTCTATCAAATTACTTGATGTAAGTTTCTGTTTGGTTATGTGGTTGCTGTACTTGTATTTTTAAGCCCACACTACTGGGATATATTATACATTATACAAACACTGGGTGGGGTGGTGTTCATGGAAATTGATCTGAATCATCCAGTGACTGAGGTGGAGAAGAATTCATTTTGTACCAATGGGGACTCTTCATCTTCTTCTAATTCATCTTCATCTCCAGTTTCCTCTTCAATTTACTTGGAGCTTTGGCATGCTTGTGCTGGTCCTCTCACTTCTCTCCCTAAGAAAGGGAATGTGGTTGTCTACTTCCCTCAAGGCCACTTGGAGCAGCTTGCCTCTTCCTCTCCTTTCTCTCATAGGGACATGCCCAATTTTGATCTCCACCCACAAATATTTTGCAAAGTTGTAAATGTGCAGCTACTTGTAAGTTTCTTTCTTTTCTTTCCATTCTTTGATTCTACTTGTTAAGTTTCCTTCTTTCTTTCTACTACAGTATATTTCATTTGCAGGCCAATAGGGAAAATGATGAGGTCTACACTCGGCTTACTTTGCTTCCTCAACCAGAGGTATCATCTTGAATTTTTACAGTGTAGTGTATATTAGCTCGTTTGTAATCCTTGAAGAAAGTATGCTTCCTTTTTGTTGGCTTTGACTCCTCTTGTTCTTAATAATACACTATTGAATTTGTTCGCTCTAATTTACTTTCTGTTCATATAGTTTCATCTGGAATTAGCTCAGTTTTTATTTTGAAGATGATGGTTTCTTTTCTCTTGGGGATGCCTTATAGGTGATAGGACAGGATTTAGAAGGCAAAGAGCTTCAAGAGTTAGGCGTGGATGGAGAGGGTGACGACGCATCACCAACAAAATCAACCCCACACATGTTTTGCAAAACACTCACAGCTTCTGATACTAGCACCCATGGAGGGTTTTCCGTTCCTCGAAGAGCTGCCGAAGACTGTTTCCCTTCACTGGTGTGATTTTTATGCCTTTCAGTTCATTTCTTTTATTAGACAGTCAGATTAACTTTGTTGCCCAAGTTATAACTGTGTTCTTAACCTGATATTGTTTCTTTATTTGCAGGATTATAAACAGCAGAGACCCTCTCAAGAGCTTTTGGCCAAAGACTTGCATGGAGTTGAATGGAGATTTCGTCATATTTACAGAGGTAAATCTTGATTGAATTCTGGGTTTGGTTCAATTCAAGGTAATATTGACAGTATTGTTTAATGTTTGTTGCTTCTTAGGTCAACCAAGAAGGCATCTTCTAACTACGGGATGGAGTATTTTTGTGAGTCAAAAGAATCTTGTTTCAGGGGATGCAGTGCTATTTCTGAGGTACGTCCTGGATAATGATGCTGAAAGTGCATTTTTCTCCCTTTGTAGAGTTTGGGCAGAAATCTTGCTTCAAATTTAGTAATTAGCGCATGAGAAAATTCTTACTAGAAATCAGAGGTCGCTTGAAAATGGAATCATTTCAATACAAAAGAAAAAGGAAAAAGACAAGAGAAAGAAAACAATAGATGAAAGAAGTGGAGAAATTTCAATTGCTGCCAAATCCTCCAGTTTCCTGCAGGGGATGATTGTAACCAAGTGCTTCCACCTTCCAGCAGTTTGAAATTTGTAATCTGTTTGTTATAGGGGCAAAGGTGGAGAGTTGAGACTGGGGATCAGACGAGCTGCTCGACCTAGAAATGGTCTTCCTGATTCTGTTACTGGCAAGCAGAATTCACTTCCCAGTGCTCTCTCCTTGGTGTCTAATGCAATATCCACCAAGAGCGTGTTCACTGTTTCATATAGTCCAAGGTACCAGAACTATCATAAATTAAATTGAATCAATGTTTTAGTCCTCTCATTTTGTTGGTACTCTTTCAACTTCTGTTGTAAATAACTCACTTTTGTTGGCAGTTGGAAAGACCAATATGCATTGTTTAGTGGGATCTTACTCTTAAGCTAAATGTATTTTAGCATAAACATGTTGTATACCAGTTCCAAATGGTATTGATAGAGTTCTGTGTCATGCTAATGGCAATTTTATTGTGCACTTTACGATACCGTGAATAGGATTTATTTGTTATGATAGTTTGCTGGATTTTTCACCTCATTATTCAAGGGATTAGATTTTACCACATTCTGTGATCCCAAGTTATTCAACTGAGTGATACAAACTGAGTCAGAACATTTGATTGAGATTGTTGGCCCAGGCCAAAAGAGACTGCAATTTAATGCACTGCAATTGGTGAATGTTTTTAAGGTGTCTCTACTTCCTATGGATCAATATCCTAAAAAAATGAGTGGGTGGAACATATGCTCTTGTAATTTTCATATTTTGGACTGAATAACAGTTCTTGTTCTTGTATGGAGGTTCGACGCTTTCATTTGATCAAATGTGTAGGCTAATCTGCTGGAGACTATATGTTCATAAATGAACTTCTGACTTGATTACATGTTTTATAAATAAAAGCTTTTGTTCTTGTAAATGAACATTCACTTACCCCTCACCCCTGTTCATCCAATAAAATACCTCCATTCGTGCTCCACAATTATTTTGCTTGCTCTTTTAAATTACCCTTTTGCATTTGATGTAGGCATGCTTCTTTCTTTCTCAACTCAAGAGTAGTTATTCCTATGCTATTGACATGTATACAAGGCAGAAGAAACAATTAAATATCATTCTTCACTCATCATAAAATCTCCTCCAATTGACATGGAATTTATGGTGTTTCTATAGACACCAATAAACATGAGTAACCTAAATGAAATAGGAAATAAGAATCATAATTAATGTTATCTTCAACAATAACAAAAATCTAAAATATAATTTGCTACTAATAATAATATTCTAGCGTTATTAAATTACAAACAACAAAGAAACTTCTTTGCTCTTGTCCTGCGTCATCATTGCTGTTGCTGTTTCTATGGCTTCTGGGGTTTGTATTTGTTGCTGTTTCTATGGCTTCTGGGGTTTGTATTTGTTCCACGAGTACCGTGTGACCTCTCAGATGAAAACACTTCCTCTGACAACTAACTATCATTGTTTAGTAGTGATTGGAATTATAGGAAAAGGGAGCATGCAGTTTGCATTGGAATAGGTGCTAATAGAGAGCCTTGAATATAATACAGAGATGTATGTGTTCCAGAAGGCATTATTTGTTAAAACATTGTCCTCCCCTGTTGATTCCAGTAACATGTATCATATTTAAATGAAATTAGCAGGTTTACCATGTCAGGTGGTGATTTTGCGACTTTGATTCTTTTGACTAAATCAAAGAAAACGTGTAAACTTTCTTTCTTTTGTAAGAAGTTTAGGTAACAGGGGCCCTGAAGGATCGAATAGAAGTGAATTTAAAATCAAATCCATGAGTTCACGTCTTTTGTTAATAGCTATTGCATATATGGATATATTACAGGGATGTAGTTTTCTCTGCAATTCTTGGAAATGTTTTAATTGTTTGTCAGGCTAGTTCTTGATAAAAAAAAGAAGTTTTTCAAAATTGTTGAATTGCAGGGCCACTCATGCAGTGTTTGTTGTACCCTACCAAAAGTATATAAAAAGCATCACCAATGCAGTTTGCATCGGGACAAGATTCAAAATGAGATTTGAAATGGATGATTCTCCTGAAAGAAGGTCTAGTATGATTCAGTTAAATGGCAAGACTAATTCATTTTCCTGTGGTGATATTCTTTCAAAGAATATGATATTCTTTCTGCCTTGTTGCAGGTGTAGTGGTGTAGTAACTGGAACAGCTGACTTGGATCCCTATAAGTGGCCCAACTCAAAATGGAGGTGCTTAATGGTGAGAGTTACAGTTTGCATATGTATCATTCTAATTGGATGATTTTGTTTGCCATGTTTCTTCACATAGTCCTTCATTTCATCTACCACCTCGAATTCAATCTCTTTTGGTTTGGATCTAAATAGATCAAGCCTCCCCGTTGAGCTTCGCAACCATGGTTGCTTTATGAAAAACATATAGTTTCTCAACATTGATTTTCACCTGTCAAGAGACTTTCTTAGTTGAAAGTCTCTTAACAATGAAGTAGAAGAAGAAGAAAACAAGAGAGAAAAGAGAGAATTTATAACTGAAAAACCAACTGTTATTCTTGTTACTTGAGGAATATATCTTCATTTTGTTAGCTTTTTAACACTTGGTCCTGACAATTCCAAGATCTTTGCAACTAACTAACAGTTTCTGCGACATCAACAAATATTAGAAATAACAGAAATTGCAAGCTAACTAATACACAGCCAGAGCATCTCTAAATGACTATCAGAAACAAGGATCACAACACCAACTAATTGTCAGCGCACACAATCCAGTTATTGATGACAATCTTTGTTCTTTCTCAAGATTTTGTGCTCTACCAGGCAGATACTGTTCTCAACATTGATTTTCACCTATTTGTCAGGATCACTAAGGAAATTCCCCTGCCCCCACATAAGTCAATTGTTGATGACAACCTTTGTGCATTCTGAAGATTTTGCAAAATCTACAGGGCACACACATATTGTTACATCATTGAATAGGCAGGTTTTTGTGTAGGACTTAATATATCTTGTCAAGGAATACTGCTGCCTTCGCATGCATGCCATTTCTTTTCTTCGCATTTCCATTGTTTAGTGAAAATGGAAGCTTGAAAACTGTTGGTTATCTTTTGACCTTTTTTGTGATCTATTTAGTAGACTCGTGTGCTCTACCATTTAACAGGTTAGATGGGATGAAGATGTCATCAGTGATCATCAAGAACGAGTTTCCCCATGGGAAATTGACGCTTCTGTTTCACTCCCACCCTTGATTATTCAATCTTCACCAAGGTTGAAGAAACTGCGGACTGGGCTGCAAGCAGCCCCACCTGATAAGCCCATAGCTGGTATAAATCTTTAACTAAGAGATCAACATTCCTCTTTTCTTTTTATTTACTTGCTAATTTCTTTAGCTTTTAAATCTCTTTTTCCTGCTGCAGGAGGGGGTGGGTTTTTGGATTTCAAGGAGTCTGTAAGATCCTCCAAGGTCTTGCAAGGTCAAGAAAATGTTGGTTTGCTATCACCCGTGTATCGATGTGATACTGTAAACCATCCACTGGATTTTGAGGTGCGGAATAAAGCACAACAAAATCTCATATTGACAGGAATAGAGAAGGCTAAAATCAGTGAGTTAACTAGAGCTCACCCTGCCACCCACACAGGATTCACGGAATCTGATAGGTTCCTGAAGGTCTTGCAAGGTCAAGAAATATGCTCGTTGAGTTCTGTTGGTGCTTTGGGAAAGCCCAATACTGGACGCAGTTCTTTCCAGATGTATCCAGGACCAAGACCCGCTTTCTATCCTGTAGCAGCAGAAAGCCTTAGAAGTATGTACTTTCCCTATGGAGATGTATACAAAAATGGTCAAGATCCCAGAACACAATCTTATGCTATCTTCTCTAGAGAAAATGCCCATTTCAATACATCTTCTATTCAGACTTGTGTGGTTAGGGAAGAAGTTAGAAAGCCTAATCAATCAAGCGAGTATAAGACACAAGAAAGTATTTCTGCTGCACCGGCTTTATGTGCAAATCTAAGAAACCAAAAGGATGACTTTTTTAATGGGAATGCTACTGGCTGCAAACTTTTTGGGTTCTCCTTGAATGCAGAAACATCTCCAAATTCGCAGAACACTAGTAAGAGGAGTTGCACAAAGGTAAGCTACATTAGAATTAAAACTAGACAGTAAATTGTGATTTCTTGACCTGGAGCCTGCTCATTTTAACATAAATTTGTTGAAGGTTCACAAGCAAGGTAGCTTGGTCGGAAGAGCTATTGATCTTTCAAGGCTGAATGGCTATAGTGATCTCTTGAATGAACTAGAGCGACTATTTAGCATGGAGGGTCTTTTACGAAATCCTGAGGAAGGATGGCGAATCTTGTATACTGACAGTGAGAATGATGTTATGGTTGTCGGAGATGACCCATGGCTGTAAGTGTCTGATGAAATTAGTGATATGTTATCTGCTATCCAATAAATTGGATGATTACGTCAATTTAACATGCCTCAGCACCTTCATATTATTTTAAGTGAGCCTTTGGATTTGTTTTAATGTGATATTTAGCAGTGCTAAGCTGGCAAGTAGCACGCAAATTCTAGTGGGCATAGGTAGAAATGAGAGGTAGTGCTTTTCTTTTAGATGGTCATTGCCTGAAAACCCAAGTTTTTTGTAGTGAAGTACATGGGAGAAAGATGCATTATTGTTGATATGCAGGAATGGCCAGCTATGCTATGAAGCCTACCTTCTATCTCAAAAGTTCAAATTGTCTCTAGATTCACTTGTGTGCACGTTTGTATATTCAAGGAAGAAGGCAATTCATTGGAGTAGAATGGTATGGGAAGGAGGTTAAAAGCTTACCTGTCTATTCTTAGTGCATGTTCCCTGTTTTGATGGAAAAGCAAAAGCGCCTTATTTTCTCAAGGCATGCCCAATGATTTAAACTTGGGATTTGAACACAATGTTAAATTCCCATTAGAATGGAGGTGCCAGATCTTATTGGTTGGTGGAAAGCCCTCGCACTTTGTACAGCTCAAGTTCTAGATTTCTAATGGGAAAAATGGACGATGATATTGAAAATCGAAGCTTATTTTTCATTATCTTTCTGATTGATTAATAAATGCTGTTTTTGACTCTTTCCTAGGCGATGATTACTTATGGCTAGTTTTTCTGGTGACAGTGAGTTCTGTAATGTGGCAACCAAGATCCATATATATACCCAAGAAGAAGTGGAGAAGATGACCGTTGGAATTACTGGGGACGATACTCAAAGTTGTTTGGATCAAGCCCTGTGATTATGGAAGCATCCAAGTCTTCATCAGTGGGCCAGCCAGATTGTTCGCCAACAGTAATAAGGGTTTGAAATTCGTTAATGAAACGAGTACTATGCTTGCTATGTTTGTGCAACTTATTGTTAAACACCTGAATCTAGTTGTGTATTCTGTATCATTCATGTTCTGAGTTCCGCAGTGAATGGAACCTTTTGAAGCTTTTAGGACTTGTATGCCTCTCTTGGCCCTCATATACGAGGATGATTGAAGTCTGTTATGGAACCAGTGATTTCTTTTTCATCTAGTATGTGTAGTACAGGTGGTCTTATTATTCACTGATTGCCGCCTTGGATCACTAGTGTGAACTTTTCAACGTTGGCCTGAGGAAATATGGATTAAACGTCCGAGATAATTCTTGTAGAGTTTTGTGCTCGACAGTGCATCTGATGTCGTTTGACAACTCAAACTACCAAATGGATACGCAAGATGCGCAGGCAGGATCAGATTCAAGCAGAGTGTCTTGAAGCTTAGATAGGTGTAGCCAAGATGACGAGGCAGGGGTGATTTATGTTGCTTTACCCCACACACACTCGCACGAACGGATTTTATGATCACCAAGAACTCTAATGTCATAGAATCTCCTTAGGGCACCATCTCACCCCCGGGGATTTGTAATGTGCAAATACGACGATAAAGCTAGCTTTGTAAGAACAGGTATTTAGCCTGTTCAAGCATAGAGATGGAGGAGCTCACAATTCAAGCTGAAATCAAACCTGGATAGTTCCATTTACTCAACAGAGTTTACCCTCTATTTCTTTCTTACAATCCCAAGAGTGTAGGCTGTGGAAGCTGTGCTGCCAATTTCTAAGATAATTTTTATAGTTGTGGAAAAATAAAGAATTATTCAACAATAAGAGTAACAGTGAAAGAAAAGTTGTTTTACTAGCATTCAACAGTCTTCCATTATTTCCTGTTAGCTCGTATACATAGCCAATGACAATCCATTCTATGACAATGGTCGCCCCGCTATGAGTTTCATACACAGCGGGGAAAAATATGCTGCCGCAGGATGCCCTAGACAACATGCTACCTCTTACTGCTTAAAGAGTTCACGACCAATGATCATTCTTCTGATCTCACTAGTCCCTGCTCCGATCTCATATAGTTTTGCATCTCGAAGAAGACGACCAGTTGAGTACTCATTTACATATCCATTTCCACCTAAACATTGTATAGCCTGCAAAAGTGGATCTAAAAAGGTAACCAATTTTGAAAAATCATAAAACATAGAACTTGCATATAGCATATAAATCTGTTATCCTCTCTGGATTGCTATTTGCCCTCATCTGAGCGGAAGCACTGGAATAACTTGTCCATAATCTTTCATCATGACAGGAATAAAAATGATGATTCAGATGGCCAGGGGCAAAGTGGTGCGGGAAAAAAAAACGTTGAGGGCTAAAAAAAAGACATGTGCAGTGAAACACATATTTCAGGCTCTTTTTATGTTCGTACAAATTCATTCGATTTTAGTGCTCCTACTGAACATGAAATTTTGAAATTCATAAACAAAAGAATGGGAGTGCTCTTTCACCTGCAAAGCAACTTGGGTCGCTCTTTCAGCCGCACAAAGTATGACTCCAGCACAATCCTGAAAATATATATCCACAGAAGTTGTTGCATTGCTGAGATCAAACATTTTATAGTTGTGTATATGAGATGATAAACAGCCCATACAAAGGAAAGAAATAAAAGAAAAGGATAAGATATGAGGAAAAGAAGACTTTATCAATATGAAGGCTTGAAAAGAAGAGAGCGAGATTACAGCTAAATTAATTCAGTCCAAATTTTACATGTGGTTTATTGTGAAATAAACAATATTAAAATATAAATTCAGAAATTACAGCTAAATTAACCCTAAAAAACACATCATTTCAGAAAAAAACAAAAAGAAAAAGGTTTAGCATGCCCCCCTCATCGTCAATTTGGCAAACAAAAAGAAAAACTTGATAGATAATGTATATCAAAGGCAAAACAGCAGCCCTTATTTTGCTCCACCAACAATCGGGTGATGCCAACACAAACTTTGCCAAGTATTCCCACCAGTAAAACTACAATAGCACAAATTTCAATCAACCTTCGCTTTCTCATTGAAAAGCCACTCAAAACCTGACCATCAAATCAGATCCATGAATAGATAGTGAAAGATAGAGATCGGGGAGGAGGGGGAGAGAGCCGAAGAAGTTACAAAGGGTGGTGGTGCAGCTGCTAAGTTTACAAATTGAGGAAAGTTTAGATTATATATAGGATTTAATTGACATAGCCCAAAAGTGATGAGGACATTTTTGTCCAAAAAATATCATTTAGTTATAAGAGTTTGGAGAAGTGCCTTTTTAGCTGAGCTTTGAAAATGAGAGAATTTTGAAAAACACGCCCAACATGTTTTTCCAATTCAATGCTTTATCATGAAAAAAGAGAGGAGATTTTCTGTTTTCCATTTTATAAAAATATGCATTTGGACACAAAGTTCATTTTTTCTGTTTTTCCAGGAAAAATGGAGTGCTACATTTCTGAAAAACCCCTTATCTTTCCAGTCAAGTAGCCATCCTTACCAGGTATATACCACAATAATCATTCCCAGTATATCCCATCAACGGAAACTACGACAAAAAAAATTGCAACAAGTGTACCGTGGCAGGTATTCATAATATCTATAATGTGCTGAGACAACTAGCAACAGTACTGAATTTTACGAGTAAAACAAAGAGCTCTCATGATGCAAACCACATTCTTATGGACCTCTACATCCACAAGAAAAAAATGTCAATCAGAGTTCATGTCATATGGGGTTTCAATATACTAAGTAGACAAACAAAAAACAGACGAAACATCAACATCTAGCTATGTGAATGAGATCATCACCTTAGGGTCAATTCTACCACTGTCACAATCCCTTGCGACGGAATAAACATAGGACCTGAAATGTTCAGAATTGTTAGTCGCTACCATACAAACATCCGAATTTAGAAAAGTACAGTACAATATATTATTAGGATGCATACCTTGAAGATTGTAAGGAAGTATACATGTCAGCAATCTTCCCCTGCAAATGAAGATCAATCAAAATCTATATCTATCTATCTCTATGTGTGAGTAAACCTGATGCACCAACTGAAAGTGCATTATGGTGATGACATGTACTAGTCACATGTGCAAAGGGATGAAGTAAAAGCTTAATATATTTTTTCATGCGTTTGAAATCGCCAAGTGTAAAATCATAATTCTTTATATTTCTCATTATTCAGTCTCTTAAATTGTTTCTTAAATCTTCTCTTAAAAGTAAAATGATATTTTGGACTAGCAATTGGTTTATTTCAGCTCCTGAATTTAATTTAAGGGGTCACAATTTTTTTATCCTTTCCATTATTATTCATAATTTTTCTTAGTCTTTTTTATCTTTTTAGGATTGTTGCCTATGTAAAAGGAAAAGTCAAATGTAAAACTATACCAAGATATTTTTATTTTCCAACTATAAAAATATATTTCTCAATTTTGTAAAGGAGCACCGATTTGAAATCTAACCATTTTCTCAATATTTTTATCCTTCCACACCCAACAAGATGAAAAGTGAATATACAAGAACATGAAAAAATTTGCACGCATGATTTTTTTCACATGAGGGGTTTTCAAGGAAGACAGGTTTACTTTAAGTTACTACAACTTGCAATGACAAATCTTAATGAAGGGCGTCAAAACACCATTCATGATAATACAACTTGCTAAAGCAACCAAAAAAAAAAAAAAACGAAAAACAAAACCAAATATGATAAATTCAACCATCCCATGTGATGTCAAGTCTATCAAATTACAGTTCATAACAACAGGTCATGGTAAAACATAAAGAAGAAAACTGGTGAAACTCCCACAACACAGGAGCACACTATTAGTTACAGATTAAGACCCAATACGAACACCAGCTAGACTGCATTAGAAAGTTTGGGTCACCAATAGTTATACCTGAATAAACTGAAACTCTCCAATTGGATGGCCAAACTGTTCTCTTTGTCGAATGTAAGGAAGAACAACGTCAAGACATGCCTGCATGATGCCAAGTGGCCCAGCAGCCAACACAAGCCTCTCCAGATCCAGCCCTGACATCATGACATACACACCTGATAGAAAAGGACAACTATTGATGTTTAGAGAAAAAAGTAAAGAGGAGAGGAAAGCAATCTATGTGATGCAAATTTATTATGATAAATGTGATTTCTCCTCAACAATTTGAACAAGTACAAAATTGGCTGGTTCTACACACATAAATCTCTGACTATCTGTGCATCCCTCCTTACGATCATGATCACTAACAAACTAACACAGTCATTTAAGAATGTTTCCTGTGAGAGGCTGAATCCTTGGAGGTATTTAAAACCTAGTTTTATCTCCAGTCACATTTATCTGTTACAGATAGTCTGGCTGAGTTGCTTGTGTCATGATCCCTAGACACACATCAACTTTGTTTGCAGTGACAAGCAATCACTGTAATTAGACATCAAACATCTTCGAAAGATCTTCCTCAAAAGAAACACAAGAAAATAGTATGAAAGAACCTTGTCTAATTACAGTGACAGCAATAGTATGGAAGAACCTTGTCTAATTACAGTGACAAGCTGTCACTGTAATTAGACATCGAACATCTTACAAAGGTCTTCATTGAAAGAAACACAAGAAAATAGTATGAATGAACCTTTTCCTTCCTGCCCAAGAACATTTTCTTCTGGAACAAAGCAATTCTCAAACACAAGCTCACATCTGCTCAGACCATCAACCATATTAGTAG
>Ga0307509_10006347_pt1 | contig 15953 bp, 14 predicted proteins | sample 10_EM_MG_FD_202245 | JGI IMG/M metagenome (GOLD analysis project Ga0307509, IMG submission 202245) | Populus trichocarpa ectomycorrhiza microbial communities from riparian zone in the Pacific Northwest, United States - 10_EM | ecosystem: Host-associated > Plants > Roots > Unclassified | place...
TCGAAGTCGGAACGGCGCTACCGATGGGCTCGGTCTGCACTCTTTCGACGTGGCTACTTTTGGGAATACTCTTGAACAACTGAAATCCCCTTTGCCTGAACAAAATCACGTACCTTTTCCAACTCCTCAAATTCACTCTCCCCGTCAAATCAACCCTCCACATCAGATACACTCGCCAAGCCACGAGGAACCCGACCATTTCCTCGATGACCCTGCAGCTGCGTATTATCATGGCTACCCTCCGCAGTCTCCGATGGCAACACATTCGCGGCCGGGTGCACCTATTCCCCCCACCCCCCACAGCCACACAGCTGCACCATCACCGTCACCTCTCATGTCTGGAGCGAGTCGTGTGAATGGCGTCAAGCCCGTCCTCCCACCTTACAGCCCTGCTCCGCCTGTCGGCTCTCCGTACCCGTACCCCTTCGGGCACATCCGCCGTGGACAGAATTATTCTGGCTCATACAATGGAACGATAGACCTTTCACAGATGGATCCCAATGTCGTCCGTGAGCAACTCGCGCTGCAGATGCAGATCTACGCGCTCAACAACGGTGGGATGGTTTCTGACTCGACGCTCTCACCTTCATCAACTCCATTCCCGGGACCTCAGTACAATCCCTGGGCGTTCCTACAGACGAGTAATATATATGGTGGGAGACGTGGTGGCATGCCAGACTCAACTGCGAGCATGCAGTCCAGCCCGAGTCACCAGCCCGTTCTGCTACCATCACAAGTTCGTACGAGTCGCGGATTACGCCGTCGTGAACGTTCTCAGGACTTGCACCGCCGGGCGAAGATCCGTCCACCCCCACGCGTTGAGAGTACACAGCCTCGAGACACGAGTCCCGAGCTGTCGTCAGGCGAAGAGACTGCTGGAGAATCTAAGGTGGGAGAGCACCAGTACGAACCGCACCGTTATGCACCCCGGCCTGCACGCTGGGACGCTAGTGCAGATGACGAGTACGAGGCAGATGCAGATGACGGAGAGTGGGTTGATGAGGATATAGGAGTCGAAGGTGTCGCAGATGACCTGTTGCAGCTCGAATTCCACACCGAGTATGTTAGCAATCCTGAGAAGCGTCGCCGAAGGTGGAAGGTTCGTTGGGAAGCTCTTCTTCGTGCTGTAAGTAACCCAGTTATCCTCGCTCCGAGATCATTTAGGCAGGTCTGACCCCGTTGTTGGGCCGATGCCACATCATAGTTCCACGCACTCGATCGCGAGACAGATACTACCCTCGTACTACTGGCTGCGCCATCTCACACAGGCAAGCTCCACTCTGTTGCATCCCGTGCGATCCGTCGCGATGGCGATCTCATCGATTCGACCGACATGATGAGCATCCGCTCAGGCTTTGCGGATGTCGCCGCCCGCCGCCGCTCCTCTCGCTCGGCGTCATTACTTGAACAACTCTCGCGCGCTTCGTCGTCTCCGCGTGACGGGTCACCCTCCAGCAGTAGCGATGCGCGCGAGGAGGACCTCCGCCGTGCGCTAGACACTGCAATTGGTAGTCTGCGCGCGCTCGGGGGTCTCTACGAGCAAAGGGAGATGCGTTGGATCGAGGAAAAGCACAGACTCGATGATGACAAGGAAAAAGTCCAGCTGTTACTCAAACAGGTCCTTGGCGTTGGCGTCGTCGGTAACCTTGTGGAGACAGCCCTATAACTCTGTAATGGCTACTCTCACTTTCTTTTGTTACGTATTGCGTGATGGCGGTTATTAATACTTTCCTGCTCATAACTTCTTCATGTACTCTATCGAAAAAAGTCTGTCACGGATGTACTCCTACTACCAACGTCTGCAGTAGTATCTAATGACCAACTGTTTGCACCCTTTCCCCCCAGTTTGAGGTTTTTATTCGAGGGTACCTTGTGTCCCATTTTTGGCTCGGCCTGGGAGCCAAACAGACACGTAATTACGGCACAGCTACAGCATACTTTATTCCATCTCGTTGGTCCAATCGATCGAACGTCTAAAGGATCGTACACGGGCACACAGTGCGGCTTGCAGCGTAAAAAAAGAAATTCTTTGGTATCGAGCAAAGGCACAGGCTACGGGATTCGACACGGATTTATGATGTAGGTACGGCACTTGACGCAGGCACCACCAGGCCAGCATCCTCCCGCGTATCTTGGGCATTCTGACACTCGTGGTCGGCAGCATCCTGCGCTCGTAGGCCTTCGACGGTCGGGCGCAGCATGCTCATCAGCTGGACCACGGGCGGCAAGCCAACGGCATCCATCACGCTCTTCTTGAAACGCAGCGGCTCGGTTCCACTGATCAACGCGGACCCCCATGGGAGCGCGGGCGGCTCGGAGCCAGCGAGGTTCCCTAGCTCAGCCCAGAGGGCCAGGAACGACTTGCGGATGTGCGGCTCTGGATCGTTATCGCCTCGTGGGGCCTTGTTCAGGATCCGCGGGAGAGTCTCCCACACGGCACGGAAGCTTGTGGGCGCGATGTCATCTGAGCTTAGGTGAGGGAGAAGAGCGGAGACGAAGCCGTGGAGAACGAGAAGGTGGCATCCGGCGAGCGAGTAGAGGCTGTCTTTGGGCCATGGCGCGTTGACGAGCTCAAACAGTTTCTGGGCATGGTCCGCCGTGGATGCTGGAGCGGGTGCGGGTGCTTGCGTACCATCTACGAAGAGTGAACGAAGATATGCGCGTGCTGCGAGCGCGCCTGTACACACTGCATCGATCGAGATGATGGGGTCTTCGTCCCGCTTCAATGAGTTTACGGAAGGCCACGTCTGATACCCGAACATTCCGTAGGAGAAGGACGCATAGTACACGCCCGTTAAGAACCGCGTGGTGTCCAGGCAGATGAGGGCCCGACGCCGGCGCACGCCCTCGGACGCGCTGCGATAGCCCTCGGGGGTACATGCCAGGATGAGCCGGCTGATGTGACGTCCTAGCACGATGGGCTGTTGAGGATCAAGTAGGTCCTGCGTTATCGAAAGCGCGTTCCTGCTGGTTCCATCGGTGAGGTACCCTGGAATACCCTCGACGAGTGTCTCAATGTCACTGTCATCGTCGACGGTTGCCACGGTCCATTGAAGTGCCCTCCTTTCGATCTCCTCCTGTTTTGATCGCATCGCGTCAGACATCGTCCACAGCAACGATTGCACGAAAAGCAGAAAGCGCATGCGAACCATCTTGAACACGTCATGCCGTAGGATGCATCGCAAGGAATAAATCCCGACAAGAGCGGGCGCAGTGGGGAAAACGAGGAACCACTTGAGCGAGTCGCGGCTGAACGGAGTCCGGTAGGGGCAGTTGGGCCGGACGTTCGGGAGAAATGTGAGCAGGACATAAATGCCACCAAAGAAGCACATGACGCCGAATATGAAGCGACCGACAGTGCTGTCGATGGAGAAGAGGAAATCGACGAGGCCGGCAAAGAAGAGAAACACGGCCACGTGAAGCAGCGCTGGCACGGCTTCGACGGCCTGGGACAGGCCGAACGCTTGCACGCCCTCGAAGAGGTACTCACGCGTGCGAGCGCGCTTGTGCAACGTGGTCTGTGCCTGCGCGAGCTGCAAGTACCGGCGTGCCCACTGCTGCATCAAGGTTGCGGCAAGGGCGCATATCAGGCTCAGGGTGAGGCTGAGAAACCAGAGGATGTTGACGCGGATGGATGACGAGGTCGGACGAAAGGACGAGTCGCTGTAGAGCGGTGGGGGAGGAATCTGCGCACCACCGGATAGTGCGGAGAGCTGTTGCGATATCTGGTTCAGCAGGAGGACGGTCGCGGAGCCGGTATCGGCAGACAGACGCTTGTAGCTCTCGATGATGAACGCTGCTACTGTGGCGGCGAAGAGACCGGTCTTAGAGTCGAGGTGAGTGTGAGATAAGGTGAGGTAGGGGGGGAAGAGAAAACTCGGGGCGAGGTCGGAGACTTGGACATACAAAGATGAGGATACCCTCCGTGTCTCCCTTCCAGTTCTCCGCGAGCGCTTTGTCCTGTCTTTCTGCTTCAGAAAGGTAGACGGACCACACCTTGCTGGACGAATCTCCGCCTTTGGATGCGCCTCGTCTAAGACCAGCTGGAAGTTGGTGGGAATCAGACTTGAGTTCGCGGTGGGTGCCCGTTCGTACATACCGCCTGCACCAAGTTCGGCGTCCCCAGCTGCGTCCATTCTCTCGGTAGTTATGGGTATGATGAGTATAGTGGATAGGTTTGTGTCACGGGTCGCGTGGAAAGACGAGACATGTCAAAATACACTTAGCAATAACGAAAATTTCTGCCCGCGGGATGGCAGGAAGGAATGACCCATCATATAGTCACGCCACATGGTAGAGCCTTACCTCACGATACAACACTCGGGCGGTGACCCTCGCAGTATCGCAGAGGATCGCACTTGCTAAGAGTTTTTACTATCGTACATCACGCGATTTAGACACCTCACAGACCATTCGACGGCTCGACGGCTACCAATAGTCGATGAGGACGACGACTGTGGCGATCGACATTATACATGAGCGACGGTGATGGTGCTACACAAAAGCCATTATGCAAATAGACGCTTCGTGTATCTGGTCGGGAAGACGATTAGGCAGGCACAGCAAATGCAGGGAGGTAGGAGGTGGGACTCACGAATTCAACCCATGCACTCCACCCTCCACCTGTGCGCTCGCCGTGCGCAATTCAAAGCGGACCCGACCGTCTCTCACACCGGCCTGCAGCCCCGGCACGTTCCGCGCGCCAATGTCTTGAAGCGAGTGCTGCAACCCCGCATGTAAGTACGGCAAGAAGTCCTTCACGCTCCCTTTGTCCTGCACGTCTCCAGATACACCCTGCGCGACCTTGACCGTCGACGACTCGGAGAAGTACCGGGTGGTGGCCGCGTTCTCGTGTACATGGTTCTCCGCCTGCGCCTTGCTCGGTGGCGTTGGATACTTTCCGGGTTTCCCGTTCGCCTTTGAGCCTGAGCGCTCCGACTTCCCTGGCTTACCCTGTTCCATGGCCTCAATGGACCCCATGCCGCGGTATGCCTTGACACGCTTGCCCTCGTGATAGAAGTATTCTCCGGGTGCCTCGGTCGTGCCGGCAAGCAGTCCGCCCATCATCAATGCTCCTGCGCCAAGAGCCAGGGCCTTGACGATGTGGCCAACATTTGAGATGCCGCCGTCTGCGATAACGGGCACACCAAAACGAGAAGCAAACTCAGAAACCGCATAGACGGCCGTAGCTTGGGGACGCCCCACAGCCATGACCTCCTGCGTGATGCAAATGGATCCCGACCCCATGCCGACGCGAAGGGCGTCGGCTCCAGCAGCGATCAACGTGGCTGCTTGCTCACGCGTTACAACATTGCCTGCAACGACCTCGAGTGCTGGATATGTCTTTTTGATCCATTGAATCATTTCCACCTGGTAGATCGAGTTGCCTTGGGAAGAGTCGATGACGACGATGTCAAGCCCAGCTTCTACAAGCAAGGCAAGGCGATCTCGGTCGGTAGGACGGGTACCAATTGCAGCAGCAGAGTAGAGCTGTTTGCTTTCGGGACGTTTGGAAGCAAGGGGATAAGTTTGATTTTTGAGGAGATCGGATCGAGCTAGAAGAGAGACGAGACGACGCTGTGTATCAACGATGGGTAATTTCCCCTTTTTAGAGTCGCGAAGAATGTCGTTGGCATCTGAGAGGGTGACGCCCTCAGAAGCTGTGACGAGGTTGGTAGTCATGACGTCTGCGAGACGGGCGGATCGAGGCTGGAACTGGACATCTCGCGAGGTGACGATTCCGACGAGTTTGCCTCCCAATGCACCGGTATCTATGGCTAAAAAGTTAGCAGAAGGTTTTCTGGGCACAATAGAGCAAGGGAAACGTCAGTGAATCTGTGCGATGGCTCCCCATTTCACACGAATGGATGTGCTATTGCGGCAGAACGAAGGTAGAAAAGAAGTGTCCATAACATAACGAATGAATGTGGGAACCGTGGACTGACCGGTGATTGGAATGCCACAGAAACCCAAGCGAGCCTTCACGTCAAGCACATCCTCAACGTAATGATCTGGAGAAAGGACCACGGGGTCGGTAATAAAGCCATTTTCGTGGCGCTTCACGGCACGGACCATAGCGGCTTGAGCCGCAGGGGGCTGGTTATGGTGTATAACGCCGATGCCGCCCAACAACTACTCGTGACGGAGGCGAAGGAGTACTGTATGTGAAAAATGTCACGATCAACGTCGCCGGAGGCGTACCGCCATCGAAATAGCCATTTCCTCCCCTGTGACGGTATCCATAGGACTACTCATAAACGGCGTCTTGAGGAGAACGTTTCGGGTAATGCGACTTTCTGTGGCGACCTCGTGAGCGGAGAAGTCGATTTTTCCAGGAAGCATGAGGAAGTCGTTGTAAGTGAGGCCGCCATGAAGGGTTGAATTCATGAGGTCGTCGACAGACAGGCCATCAGAATCAGAATATTTTTTGAGCTCATCGAAAGCCTGGGATGGGTCGAGGGTCATGGGGGTGAGGGAGAGAAGGGTGGGCAAGATTGCCGAGAGGACGCCAAATTTGCATTTGCGGCATTGTCGATGAGATGAGCAAGGTCGGTTCTTGTCACGTGGGTCAAACACGTCTATATAATTCGCAGATTTTGAACTCATACGGTATCGTCACACTATAGCACTACATCATCACTTGTCAACAGCCTATCCCACTCCTTTCTTCCCCCACAAATGGGCCTATTTCGTATTGCCGCTTCTTGTCTACGCCACTTTCTCCACCTTTTGCTTACCCTTCTAGACGACGATTCATCTCAAGGTCCCCTCCTTGGACGGTTCTCGCCGCCCGCTATGGAGATGGTGTCTACGCAGAATCCTATCTCCCGTGAATCGGATCCTTCAACTATACTTCCCTCGACTGCTAGCAACAGGTTTAATATTGTTCCGAGTCGCATAGCCCCGCCGTCGAAACGTAAGCCACGATGTGACTGTCATGAACATACTCCGGATGCCAAAGCTCTCCTAAACGGGCAAATGTCCGAAAAAGAGCCCTATCTGCCGATGCTGGGCGTGCTCCAAGCAGAGGCGCATCACATCGAGCCGTCCCCGTCGTTTGTGCTCTGCCAGCCGCATTGCGACCTACCCATCTTGTTGAACAGCGAACTCCCTCCGCGCTCATGCACCTCGATGTCTATTTCTTCACGCTCGTCTATGGTCTCTACGCCTGTCTTGCCTAGCTGGAGTCCTGGAACACCGATCACACCTACACGTCAACCAAGTCGCAAAGCATCTGCGGCTGGTGGCAAGCTTGTCGGTCTCGGCTTTCAAATTTTCGATAGATCCCCCCAGTTCGACGGACTTGGACTCATGCCGTCTCGCATGGCTGAACCCGATGCGGTAGAGGAAGAAGATCTCGGGGTACCGTCACGTATCCTACTGGAAGAGATTTATAACACATTTACGAGTCCGGAGGCGTTGGCAGCAGCGGCACCATTTCCGGTAGAGAAGGACGTCGAAGAGGACGAGGCCAATTTCGAAGACGTATTCACGGCGCGCAATATGACTGCTCAAGGACCCAGCGCAGCAAGCACCCCACGTAAGAAGCGCGGCCGGCAGTCGTACGGATTGCCGACTGCCGCCAGCATCCGACGGGCGCGGAGCGTGTGCCTTGTGGAGACGGAGGAAGGTGACGAGTCGCGGTCGTCTGACTCGTCTGGAGGGTCATCTCGGAAACCGGCGTGGAGGTATTAAATCGGGACGATACAGTACTGTACAGTTTAAAGTAGGGTACGATCTGATAATGATAAGGGACAAAAAGCAAGCCCAGTCTGTTTCTCGAAAGGGCCAGGTCTTTGTGACGGACGCTCGGCCGTTGTCAAGCTGGGCGCCCTAACGACGGCAATTGGCGGTTGCACGCTCAACGGGCAAACGAGTGAGACCGACTCGACTCGAGGGACGGGAGATGCCCATCAGCAATTATCATTATCACCACCTGAGCCCAAGACGCTCTGCAATTGTTGTCTCCCCCTCCATCCAATTCCCGACATGGCTTCAGCTCTTATCAGTCCCGAGACAAAAGGTGTGCCCCAAGGCTGTTCCGTCCACATAACCCACTTTGCACTTAACGCCCTCCCGCAGATTCCACACCTTCGCTCACCGTGACCATCAGCAAACTATCGTCCTCGTCTCCCTTTCCTTCCCCAGGATCCCCCTTCTTACCCCCGCCCGTCCCATCTGCGCATGAATACGCCCTCATAGCCCCATTGTCGAAACGTAGGTCAACAGACTCCAGAATGAACGTGGGAAGCAAAGCAGACCACGAGACGGTTCCATCGACCCATCCCGTTAGTCTCACCACCGCTACGGCGACTGCTGGGAAATCGTCCAGCTCGGTAACAAAGTCACAACCCCCTCCCGATAAACGGAGGGAGAGCGCGGACGTCATTACCAATGGTAATATCACCAGCACCAGTAACGGTCTGGCGGCCTCCCCCTATGCTTTGGAGCCTAGTCAGCCCGACTCCAAGGCGACCGTGAACGGCCAAACGACGCCGACAGTGACATTGCTTAACAGCGCAGAGGGAGAAGCGCCCACCGCTAACCAGTCGTCCCACGAGGGGACTTTCGACGCCAGCTTGAGCACGCGATCAACGCCGGACGATGATGCAGGTGGCACGTCCGTCTCGCCCTCAACCCCGCCCCTCAGCTCCCATAATCCGCCCACTGCCGACCGGTGGTGCCCCACGACCGCAACCCCCTCTTTATCCTTTATTTCCACTACCACGACAGAGGACACCCCGAAACCATCACTGAGTAACCCCAAATCCCCTTCCCGCCCCTCCTTGCGCGTATCGCGTGACTCGCTCACTTCGTCTCGCCCCGCCCCGCCCTCCCCCGCAGACTCGCGCCGCGCCTCTAGGGCGATCTCCCGCCATTCTTCGACGCGCTCCCGCCCGGGCTCAATTTCATCCCTCACACCTGCTAACACCCACGACCCAGAAGCAACAAGCCCCACGACGCCGACCCCTATCCAACAACAACACCAACAACAACAAAACGCAGCGCAAAGGGCCTCAACCTCCTCCGCGGTGGCTTCTCCGCAGAAGCTCGTCAAGATTCGTGACTTTGCGTTCCCCGACGAGGACGTGCGACATACTTGTACTGGCCCACTGACCCCCCGTCCGAATCGCAGACTGCAACGCCCTCTCTCGACGTGGTCCGCTACCAGCGCTTCGAGCACTGGCAGTGAGGACCGCGAGGACGGGGCCGGTGCTGGTCTCGGGGGTAGCTCGTTTGGCTTTTCGGGCTGGGGTCTCGGGCGCCTTGGGTGGTTCGGCGCGCGTAGCTCCGTGGGTTCTCCCGATGCTGGCGATGGTCCAAGCCAAGGCGACTTTGCGCGCAACTTTACGGAGTTGACGAGTCCGGATTACGAAATCGAGGACCCGTACGACTCGTTAGATGACGATGACGATGACGATGCTACCACCGACGGGCTTGGAGTCGAGGGGCACGAAGAGCGCCCGCTCATTCCGGGGCTGTATCGTGCGTTGTATGCGTTTGAGCCTGAAGGCACTGCAGAGATGGCCCTCGAGGAGGACCAGATAGTGCGCGTCATCGGCCGTGGTGGTGGCGTCGGCTGGGCCATCGTCGCGCGCGACGGCGACGATGGGCATGCGCTCGTGCCTGAAGGCTACCTCGAGCTCGTCAGCTTAGATCGGGATCAGGTGGGAGAAGAGGAAGGATAAGGACAGCTTGTCAGATCAGATGTAGCTCAACTCTCGACTGTACTCTTTTTTTCGAACTTTCTGTTTGTTTGACTATCTCTCGCTTCAATCCATGTGTTTTTGTGTGCGGTTTCTTCATTGCATGTTCCGGCACGAAGGGTCACTGTCTTCTACCTGCGCCACAGTGGCCCCTGTAAGGTCTCACACCGTACCCTGTGCACATGCACCAACTTCTCTGAGAGGTTTCCTGATCTAATTTAAAGGCAGGAAAGCGCCTTCAACGGGTACTGTAGTACCCTCTGCTAGCGTCACTTACTCCCGGGTATACCAGCACGCGTCTCAGTCATTTCACCAAGTTGACTCAAAATCCCATCGACGTGTTCTCTACGACGAGGGTTAGTCTCACTAAGGCGAGGAAGGCGAATATCGATTACGAGAATTTAAAACAGAGTCAACACCGAATGTCACCGATCAAGCCACAACTTGAATGACACTTCCTTGAACCTTGAAGACCCTCTAATAAGGTATCTCCCTGACATGGGATGACTTCTGTTTATGGCCGTATTGGTTCTAATCTGAAAAATAGGCCGGAAGCAAGTAGCGCAATTTATCTCTATCTGCCTGCGTCTGCTGCGCGGAGCGTGGCATGATAGACAGCTGCATCGATCCGACTTCTTCTGAGAGGATATCGCCTTGCAGGACTGTCGCGTGGAGCTCTTGAAGAATCGTTGCCGCCACATGTCGCGCGGTCTCCGCGTTCTCCCGGAGGGTTTTGAAAATCTCAGCGGCAGTGACGGCTTCCGTGTTTGGCCGCCACGAGTCATAGTCCGTCACAGTCGCAATGAGGGCGTAGCTGATATTATCGTAACACAGAAAGAGGTCCTGTCGGCCGTCCGTGAAAGGCTGATTAGATGTCATGCGCACCTCATCTCGGCCTCGCGCGCGAGCTTCGCTTCTGGCAACACGCTCATGTTGATCAGATCACCACCCCATTGACGATACATGAGACTCTCTGCACGCGTGGAGAACTGTGGACCTTCCATACACACGATGCACTTGTCCGTGACGAGCTTGACGCCGCGACCTTCGTCCGCGAGCGCCTGCTTGACGGGGCCCCCAAGCCACTGAATGAGCTGACGGCTGAACGGATCGCCGAACGCAGCGTGCGCGACAACGGTTGTCCCTTCAAAAAAGCTTGCAGGGCGCACGCCCTTCGTGCGATCAATGATCTGCGTTGGCAGCGCGAACGTGCCTGGCGGGATGTCCTCGCGCAACGAGCCGACGGCGCTAAAGGCAAGGATAGCGCGCACACCTAGGGACTTGAGAGCGGCGATGTTAGCACGAGCGGGGACGGAAGACGGGCTGATGGTGTGTCCCGGTCCGTGTCGGGCAAGGAAAGCGACACGAGTGCCTGTGGGAAGAGAGGCAATCGTGATAGGGGAGGAAGGATAGCCCCAGGGCTGTGTGACCATCAGAAGACATCGCGTGAGGCATCGATCCGATACGTACTGTCTCTGGATTGACGTTTTTTCTGTGTATGTACCGACCAATAGATTAGAAATTCTCCAATCTCGGGTTCTGTTCCCATACGTACACGAAAGTGAGATTATCCAAGTGGTAAAGGCCGCTACCGCCAATCACGCCTACGCGCACTACAAATACCGACCTCTGTCATTTCTGGTAATCGGGAAAAGGGCCCCATAATTACCGTCTTCGTCCATATTCGTAGTCATCGCATTCAGAGAGGAGGGGCGCAGAAGTGGCAGTCAATGTCCAACACCTTGCTTAGTAATCATCCACATGCTTCTACGTGTAGAACCTTGTCCCCACGCTAGCGAGTCCCCACTGACCCATGACTCACGTATGATGCGGGCCTTTGCCAGTTGCCAGTACTCGCGTATCTGGTCGTGTGGTTATCTAGGGATTCAATACCGTCCCCAACACCATGTGCCATGTGTAATACGCGCAATGGGGGTGAAACGATAGCATTGGTTCACGATACTTTACCTGATGTAAATGGCCGCGTATCCGATTGTGCCTGCTGTGAAAGATGAAATGGGTGTCCTTGGATCGACTACTGTATAAGTTCGGTTGGCACCCATATCAACAACCATCCGAGACCGCCCTCTAGTAGGTTGTCGACTTGAGTCGTGTGGCCGCCAAGCGCATAGCTTCTGTTAACTTTTTGACGAGGTATCACAGAGGTCGTACTTTATTGGTGATGTAGTCTGGGGCTCGGAAGGCGTGGCAACGATGTGCAACAGCCCCGAACAAGGTTCACGGGTCACAGGAAGGGCAGAATGTTCAAATTGTCAAAAAAGGACAGTAAAATTTAGGGAAATTTCTTGTATTTTCTGGAAGGACCGCATATGCTTCTTCACAGGCTCAAGATAGCCTCGGGGTTGGTAAGGCGTGGTGTTTCTGTACACTACGTTGCGCAGATTAACAACCATCGTAATATTATGGACATACCTACATATAGTGCGCCTATTTCCCCCTCATGCCATGATAGCCTCACCTTGACATCCATACCCAAAGATCAACGTCACTGTGATGGTATATTAGGTGCAGTCTTTACCATGTCTAATGGGCCCCTCGAACCAGCTCAAAATCCCCTTGCAATCGCTTTGTCAGGGTGACCCGCACCCGAGGTGATTCGAAGGGGCGTTGGCAGAGGAGCGGCGTACTGATGATGCCAGGGTCGGGCTGTCGGGGTAACGAGCACAGCTGCGTAGATGTCTTCATTCGTCCAAGTAGCGTCTTTGCAGTAGAACCCAGGACTGTGGTAGGAAGGAGTTGAGGTGACTCGAACGTTAGTAAGCCCGAAGTTATGTGCACAGTAAGAGTGGTTATAGTCAGCAGTGGGATGTTGCTCCATGGGTGTGGATGTTATATGATCGGCGACCTTACACTGGCACGTGGCCGGCGGCCGGATCAGTAATCTCTTTCTTCCTCTTTATAGAGGTTTACTGTAAGGCCAAGGCGAGCTATTGCGAGCTTATGACGCAAATCCAACAAAAGGAGATAGATTCATTGGCCAGTGGCATCTAGCTCGAGGGGACGATCACGTTTTATGATCCCAGTCTGCGGAACTGTGGCATGGGTGCAACAGCTTTCCTCCTCCCGGGGCGCTTGATCTAAAACTGTCGCTCGGATCCTGGTGTTGTCCTTTTGATTTTGACGCCACCGTCTTGGCCCGACTCTTGGGCCTTCATGAGCGGCAGGACGATCGGCGCATCAGTCCGGCGGCGGACAAGTGGTACTAGAGGGGTGCTAGCATCATACCAAGAAAGCCGTACAGTGATAGCTCCCGTCTGCGAGTGGAACGGCAGGAGGAAACCGACATGCTAGGAGTTCTGTCAATTGAGTGGGTGACGTCTTCAACAATTCAACTTAGCAGATGGGCGATTTGAAGTCGTGCCTTGTACCAGTAAGGCTAAAACGACATTCGCATTTGAACGTACTAATGCTGACGTGTCCTGATATGCACGCTCAAGGGATACTGAATAAGGGACTAATGGCACCACTGGGATGGGGCATGGTGGCAGCTGACCCCAGAAGACTCCATCAGTTACTTTGAGGAGCGCGGTGGAACTGAACGGCCATCACTCGGCTGACCTTCAAATCTGAGTGAGAAATTCAGATCTTTCTTGGAACTCAATGCGCGTGTTGCTTGGAGCTAAGTTACAGCAGCAGCATTAGACACCACGGTGGAATAATGAAATGGGGTACAACTTGAAACGGCGCGCACCTGCCCGTACGGTCCCACACGCTCAGGGCTGGATTGCGGAAGAGACCAAAATAGGGCTACAAATATAGCCACATCCTTTTCTTCAGTACTGTATGTTCTATCCTTGACCTTGACCGAGAGGTCGTCATTGGTACCAATAACAGGCCAAGTACAGTAACTTATTCATAGCCACCCATCATGCCTTCCTTTCGCCGTTTATTCCACCTTCGATCTGTGAGCGCGCAGTGGTCCCCGGCTGAACGTCTTCCGAAACCTGACAGGCCGTAATGTTTCGATGTCAAGTGGATTCGATCCACCATCAAATGTTCATCCGCCGGCCGAGTGCGAGCCCCTGTTCGATAAAGAACGAAAAGTACTAGTGACTGGGATGGGTGGCACTCGGCGAGTACTGTATGTGAACTTTATGCGTTCCAGAAGCTACGATGATCAATGTGGCACATGGAAGCCGCGCTAACTACTGTTCGCGGTTCACCGGCGGGGCACCACTTCCTGAGAAGCCTTTGGGAAATTGGGAAATGAAATTTGATTGACATGATGAATCTTGGCAAAAAAAGGACATTCCATGGCACCATATTAATTCCCAGGCCAGCCTTGAGGCCCGAGGGTACAATCCCGTTGGAATCAAGGGAGATCACAGCGTGCGCCGTGTGCCGTGTCCACCGTTGTGGTGGGTCTTGGCAGTACGGCAAGGCGGCACTGCGCCTTAGGTTCCACGTCCACCGTTCACATCACGGGTCGAGCCAAGGATCCAGATGAAGAGCCAACCTATCTTCGGTGTTCCGAAGAGAAAGAGCACTCAAGGAACCAGGGACGGAGAAATGAAATCAAGATCTGATTTTCTACCGACTGCAAATCCAGCCACCCAGACGTAATGACCGCCTTATGACCGTGTTTCCGATTATGTTTCGACATTCTTGCGACCACCGGGTACAGTGCAGTACGTGGAAACAGACGAGAACACACTTCCAAGGTGGCTTATTGCATGTCGCATCCAACTCTCGAGATGACATCGATCCTCCCCAAGACTCCCGCTGTATTTCTGCTGAATTCGATGTGAAGGGTGTAGTGAACGCGCCTTTTTTTCACACCTCACTGGCATGCCGCCCTGCAAGTGACACACGTGCTATCTCCCTGCACCTTCCCGTTTTGCCCCATTTTACTTCTACCACCTGTGGCTTAGAAAACATTTCGGGCACCCAACAGTTTCAGGAGCCGAGATCCGCCCCATCGTGGCTAGCCGCCGCCACAGTCACAGGATGACCGCCCTACTCGCCAGAAGCGCTCTAGAACGGCCGGCTTGAATGATTTGTCTTCGGGAAGCGGCCCTGGACCTTTCTTGCACTGCTCATGATTCTCAACTTGAGGATTCGGAACGTCTTTCGGGGAAGCTTCTAGTTGGCACTCTTCCCGCCCAAATCGCTTACGTGCTCGTCCTATAAAGGCTCCTCGGTGGGGAATCACTTACCCGCACTTTTGGCCTCGCAATCTGTTCCACCTATCTCACTTTCCCCCAATTGGGCGCCTTGTTCGATAGCGCCCCCAACCCCCCTCACGCCATGACAATTTCCGGTCCACCACCCGCCTATTTCTTCGAGGATCGTACTGGCGTCCTCACCAGTTCTGACTTTGACGAGGTTTACGACCGTGCTTTTCTACGAGTTTCCTCTACCCCTCAGCGCACGCGCAACGCGGGGCTCATGGTCTACGACATGGGCCAGCGCTCGACGAGCCTCGGCGATCGCGACCGTCGCCACTTCTACCACGAACCCGTGATCGTTCTCGACTTTGGGCCTAGAGGTGCCCTGGGAACGGTCCGCTTCACCAAAAGCTCAATATCAATACCCATGCACCAATACTTGCGGAAAGTTTCGCTATTCTCGGGGTGCGTTGTTTTTGCGAGCGCCGCATGACGTGCTTTCATTTATCAGTTATCATGACTGCTCAGGTCTCTATTCCGGAAGTTCGCGGCTTCGGATGGAAACGAGTACAAATGGGGCCATCACATGGTCGCAGAGCACGAGTGGACGGTAAGTTAATGCTCAAAGTTTGATGAGATCACGGGCCACCGTTCAACACATGTTCTCAGTGCCTGAACGTGGACAACTTTCTTGTAGCTCACTATAATCTCAAGCCCGTAGATCGTCCCGCGTTTGGTACGTCGGGCAATGTGCTCACTGTATATGAACCCTTTGCGCACTTGTCTGCTGGTGAGTCGCCTTCCTTTTAACGGTATCCTCCATATGACGCGAAATGAACATTCCTGCTGCGATAGAACTTCTTGCATCATTGACGGTTATGCGTCACATAGCCCAAAATAACCTGTAGTGTTAACACGTCACAAGACTCACAACATTGTACATTGTACCACCCTTTCGGAAACTTCTACTGTATCTGCACGTGTCTCGTACTCGTCGATAATTCCTATATCATACCCAACATACATGTGGGCAGATTCGGTTTGACCGCGTTGGACGCTAGCGATCTCATGAATGATCTGAACGCCCTTACTCCACTTTTCAGTACCCCGTTTCTTC